>Ga0209486_10000623_pt1 | contig 15651 bp, 14 predicted proteins | sample NCCompost_FD_187518 | JGI IMG/M metagenome (GOLD analysis project Ga0209486, IMG submission 187518) | Agricultural soil microbial communities from Utah to study Nitrogen management - NC Compost (SPAdes) (version 2) | ecosystem: Environmental > Terrestrial > Soil > Agricultural land | place...
GGCGCCTGGGACAACGCCAAGAAGTACGTCGAGGAAGGCAACTTCGGCGGCAAGGGCTCCGAGACGCACAAGGCGGCGGTCACCGGCGACACCGTGGGCGATCCCTACAAGGACACCGCGGGCCCGGCGATCAACCCGCTGATCAAGATCATCAACATCGTGGCGCTGCTCCTGGTGCCGCTGCTTTAGCTGGCAAGCTTGCCCAGCAGCCAGAGCTCGTAACCGACCAGCACGAGGTACCCGCACAGCACCACGTACAGGATGTTCCCCACCGCGATGCCACCGAGGATCCGGAACCGCGCGAGCATCGTGAGGATGACGACCCCGAACGCCGTGAGGCCGAGCTTCCAATACGCGAAGCCGTGGCCGGAGCCGCGGACCAGCGGGTCCATGAACGGATTTATCTCGGTCGCCCCGCGCGAGACGAGCTCGAGCGTCAACAAGGCGTCGGCGCTCGACAGCAGCAGGATCAGGATCGCGGTGGCGAGCCATTGCGGGGAGAACCAGTCCGTCGCCGCCGGGTGACTGTCGGTGTCGCGCCGCGGCCCCAGCCGGCGGCGCGCGAAACTGCTCCGCCACAGCGCGTGCAGAATCGAGGTGCGGCGGTCCGCCGTCGACTGGCGCTGTTGGCCGGAACCATTCTCGCCACCTGCTTGCGGCATGCGTCAGCCCTTCCCGTCCAGCAGGACTTCGCGGAACTCGCCGCGCATGCAGTGGTTCGACGCGGCCGCCGACCCGTACCCGCCGACGTTGAGCAGCGCGAGGAAGTCGCCTTCCTGCAGGCCGGCGACTTCCACGTCCTCGGCGAGGAGGTCCATTGCCTCATTGATGTTGCCCGAGATTGTCACGCGCCCGGTTGGAGCGCCCGGTCGCAGGCAAAGCGGCGCCACGACGTAAGGAATCCGGTAGTAGGCCATCAGGTTCAGGATTCCGAGGCCCGCATTCACGCCGACGAACCGCGTGCCGGCCTTGTCCTCGATGGTATTGACCTGCGCCAGCAGGACGCCGGCGTCCTTGACCAGATAGTCGCCCGGCTCGACGGCGACGCGCAGCCCCCGCGGCTGCGCGACCTCTGCGATGAGCGAGGCCCAGCGAGCGAGATCCACGGGCACGTCCGACTCCGTCATGCGCACGCCGAGGCCGCCGCCGACGTTCAGGCGGCGGATTCCCGGATTCGCATCGAGGATCTTCGCGACTCCGTGCACGACCTGCTCCAGCACTTCGAGTGCGTCGCCCTGGTAACCGCTGCCGACGTGGAAGTGCAGCGTGTCGATCGTCATGCCCGCCTCCCGGGCGGTGGCGAACGCCTCGTCGAGGCGGTCAGGATACACGCCGAACTTTGTCGGCTTCTCGCCCGCGTAGCGCAGTCGCTCGTTGTAGCCGGCTCCGAGGCCGGGATTCAGGCGGATGCCGATGGTCCGCCCCGGGCAGCGCGCTCCCAGCCTGCGGATCGTGCTGATCGCATCGCAATTGACGTGCACGCCGGGATGGGCGTGCAGCACGTCGATATCCGCGTCCGCGACCGCATGGCCGGTGAAGGACAACTCGGACTCGCGAAACCCGAGCGACAGCGCGAGCCGGACTTCCGCGGGCGAGCAGGCATCGATGCCGCAGCCGCCGTGCGCGCGCAGCGCGGCAAGCAGCGGCGTGAAGCGATTCGCCTTGAGCGCGAAATAGGCGTCGTGCGGGATGCCTGCGGCGTCGAGCGCCGCGCGCAGCCGCCCCAGGTTTTCGCACATGCGTCCGGCGCGGTAGACATAGGCAGGAGTACCTTCAGCCGCGAGCGCCGACAGGTCGCGACCGCCGAACTCCAGCCGGCCGCCCCGATAGCGCAGGTCCGGGCGCTCCCACCAGAGGCCGCTTTCCGTCATGCCGAATTCGCCTAGCGCGTCAGCCGATGGATCATCACGGCCGCCCGCTGCGCCATCGGCGTCAGCGTCGCGAGGTCCGTGTATTCGCCCGGCGCGTGCGAGTTTCCGCCGCCGCCACTGCCGAGGCCGTCGAGGCAGGGCAACAGGTGCGCGATGAAGCCGATGTCCCCGGCGCCGCGGTCCGCCGGGTCGAGGGCAGCGACCGGGCCGAGGCCCAGGTCGCGGCTCGCGCCGTCGAGCAGCGCCAGGAGTTCCTCGTTGCCCGGCGTCGGCGTCATCGGCGGGTAGGCCCCGTCGTCGAAGCGCAGCGTCGCGCCGGTCCGTGGCAGATGCCGGGCTACGATCGCCTGCATGCGCTCCGCTGCCTTCCGCTCCTGGTCGAGGCTGATGTAGCGGATGTCACCGCGGGCGATCGCGGTCGGCGCGATCACGTTGGTCTTGCCCTCCGCCGTGCCACGATAATCGTCGAGCGCGGCCTTGGTGCCGCCGACGACCACGCTCGGATTGATCGTGAGGTACTTCTCGGCGCCCAGCTCGGCCTGGAACGCCGCGAGGATGCGGGCCGCCTCGTAGACCGCGCCGCTGCCCCGCTCGTCGCCGAAGATCCCGCTCGAGTGCCCGGTCTCGCCCGTCGTCTCGAGAGTCCAGCTGTTGATGCCGCGGCGGCCGATCGTCGCCGTGCCGTCTATCGCGGCCTCGAAGCTGAGCGCCGCATCGCTCTGCCGCGCGAGCTCGAGCATCGGCTCGCGCGAGTCCGCGAGCGGCATGCCGGCGTCCTCCTCATCGCCGGTCAGCATGACCGTGATCCGGCGGTCCCGCAGCGCGCCGGCCTCATGCAGCGCCTTCAGCGCCTGCAGCATCACGACGGCACCGCCCTTCATGTCCGCCGTGCCGGTGCCAAAGGCGCGCGTGCCCTCGCGACGGAACCGCTCCCCGGACAAGACAGTGTCGAGGTGGCCGAGCAGCAGCAGCCGCTTGCCGTGCTTGCCACGGGTCTCTGCGACCAGATGGCCGGCGCGTTTCATCCCGGCCGGCAGCTCGACCCATCGCGTGCTGAAGCCGATGGCGCGCAGCTCCTCCGCGAAAGCATCTCCGACTGCGCGCACGCCGGCCGTGTTCTCGGTCGGACTCTCGATGTCCACGACGCGCTGCAGGAGGGTCTCGGCGGCAGCGTGGCCGTCGGCGGCATGGCGCGCGATGGCGCGCTCGGTCCGGTCGAGTTCGGCATCGGCGGCTGAAATGAAGCCGAGCGAGAGCAGACAGGCCGCACAGGCGGCACGAACGAAGCGCATGGTCACGGCAGCGATCCCTGTAATTTGTAGCCCGGAACCCGGGATTCTAGCCTGCCGCGAGCGTAAACCCGGCCTCAGTCGCCTGCCGCAGCCGCCGGCAGCACGCGGAGACCATCGAGCAGCACTGAGCGCGCGCGCAGGAGCTGCGGCTGACGGCCCTCCTCCCCGTCGATCCGTGACATGAGTTCTTCGAGCTGCGCGGTCAGCGCGAGGTCGTCCACGCCCGGCAACATCGTCGGCCGCGCGGGACAGCGGCGATCGCGCTTGAGCTGGAGAAGCTTCAGCAGGCGACGGTCGGCCGCGTCGAGCACGGCGTTTCCCTCATCGCTTGCCGGCGCCCACAACAGCGGGACCAGGACGGTATTGGCCAAGTATCGCGCAGCTTTCTCGTCGTCGGTTTCGAGCTTGCCGCCGTCGTCGAGGATGAGCCAGCGCACTGTGTCGGTTCGGTCGATCGCGAGGTCGATTTGCGCGCAGGTGAGCTCGATATCCGCTGCGGTCGGCGCCTTCAGCTTCGGATGCAGGACCGAGGGCCGGTAGCCGCTGCAGCCGGCCGACACCATGGCTGCGAAGAGGGTCGCGGCTCCGGCAATCACCCTTTTCACGGCACGGGTGCCGAGGTTATCGGCGCGACGATGATGGAATCGATCACGAGAGAGGTCGCCGCGAACGCAATGACGGCGCCCAGAGCGCCTTTCGCGACGGACTCTTTCGTTGCACGGGTGACTTCGACCAGTGCGAGCTCTTCGAAGGGCAGCTCGACGGGCTGGCCTTCGGGTAGGAGCTCCTTCTTGCGCGGATTCAGGGTGACGCCCGTGAACCCGTCGCTACGGACCTCGGTCACCCGCAAACCGATGCGCTCGCGTCGGGTCGTGATCACGCGGATTTCGTCGCCGGCCTTGACGTGGAGTTCGCGAGTGTCGGCATCGCTCGCCGGCACATGGCTTTGTGTGACGCAGCCCGCCACGAGGCCGGCGGCCAGGCAGGTTAGGTACGCGGCGAGGCGTTGGCGACACACGCCTACTCTCCCAGAACTGCTTGCGTAGTATGATCCCGTTCATGAAACAGACCAAGTCCCCGCTTCGCTCGCGGCTTCTCCTCCCCCTCATCGCCGTTGCGGTGCTGGCCGCCGCACCCCTGCCGGCGCAGGAATCCGCGGAGCCCGCGGCTGCGTTGTCGTACTCGAACAAGTGGCGGCTCCAGGTGAGCGAAGGCGCGAACAATGACGGTGTCATGCGCTTTCGCGTCACGCCGAAGGACGGCGCGCCGATCGACGTCCCGGTCAGCCTGAAGGACGGCCGCGGTGAGGACGGCGCCGCCCGGGACATCCGCGACACCTTCAGGGAAGCGCTCGACCCGGACAGCTACAAGATCGAAGTCGACGACGGCGAGGACGTGCTGGTGAAGGTGCGCAAGGGGCCGGCCATCTCCATCGTGCTGGTCGAGTCCACCGTCAAGGGCACGCGCATCAACTTCGACCGCGAGTAGTCACCAGCCCTCGTCCGCCGCATAGCCGAGTTCGACGAGCAGCGGGCCCGCGATCCGCTTGAACGTGCGCCTGTCGCGCTCGTCGAGGTCGCGCTGCCAGCGGCTGAGCGAGGCCGTGCTGACAGCGCCAAGCGCCTCGGGATTCTGGGCGAAGCGCGTCGCGTCCCGGAACGGCGAATCGGCCGCCGCATGCGCCAGCATCGCCTCGTCCCACGCCTCCCCGATGAATTTCATCACCTGCCCCAGCGCCGGCCGCGGGTCCAGCACCAGGTCCTCGTAGCGGACGGTCATGAAGCGCGGGTCGGTCCACCAGCGGCGCGAGCCCTCGATGTCGCGCACCCAGCGGCGAGCGCAGCCTGCGATCGGCTTGCGGATGCCGGTCGGCACGAGCTTTCCGTCCACGACCTTGTGGCGAGGGTGGGTGCGGAGCGAGCAGGCGACGTCGCGGCCGTCGCGCAGCACGTGCACGAAGCGGGCCTTCGGAAAGCAGCGGAAGATGTCGGCGATGCGGCCGATGTTGCGCGGCGTCTTCTCGGCCCAGCGCGCCTTGCCGGCCTTCTGCATGCAGAGCGCGGCGAACGCCTCGATGAACGCCGGGCGCGACGCGGCTGCGTCGTAGATCGCGCGCACCTCGTCGTGCGGGAAGCCGAAGCGGTCGGCGAGCCAGCGCGGGTCGATCGCGCGCCGGCGGAACAGGCTCGACTCCGGGCCGCAGCAGATGCGCCGGTGCGAGTCGAGCATCATCCTGAGCAGGGTCGTCCCCGAACGGCCACAGCCGCCCAGGACGATCGGCACGAACGCCGACGGGGCCGCCGAGAACGAGTCGGCCGCGCGGCCGGCGCCGACCCGCACGGCCAGGTCGCGGATGAAACGCGGGGCACCCATGCCCTGCGGACTTTACGGCATCGGCGTAGCCGTCGCCTCCCGGAACTGCGCGATCGTCGCCGTGTCGCCGTGGACCGACGCAATCCTCTCCGCCGGCAGGCCGAGCTCGCGCAGCTTCTTCGCGAAGGACGCGGTCGAGGGCTGCGCCGGGCCGAATGGCGCGTCGTTGTTCGGCACGAAGAACAGGTCGCCCTGGAACACGACCTTCTCCGCCGGAAGCCAGGCGATCACCATCTCCTTCGCGTGCGGATTCGGGCCGATGTCGATCAGCTCGAGCCGGCGGTCGCCGTCCTCCAGCACGCGGCGGCCGTTCTCGAGCAGCAGGAATTCGGGCTTGCGCGGCGTGCGGCCCAGGCGGTCGTTCTGCTCGGAGGCCGCCATCGCCTCGATGACGGGGCGGTTGGCCGCGGTCGTGACGACGGTCGCGCCCTCGGCGATGAAGCTGCGCATGCCGCCGATGTGGTCGCCGTGGTGGTGCGTCATCGCGACATAGCGGATCGGCTTGCCCGGGAACAGCTCGTGGATGCGCTTGATCACGGCGTCGGCGCCGTCGCTCGAGCCCGGCGCTTCGACGGCGACGACGTAGTCGGGGAAGCCGACCGCCAGGGTGTTCTGGTTCTGGCCGGCGACGTTCTGGATCACGAAGACGCCGTCGGCGAGACGGTCGACTTTCTCCTCGAGCTCGGTCGGCACCGGCTTCACTTCCGCATACCCGGCCGCCGCAACGCGGAATGAGTCGTCCGTGATCGCCGGGTTGAACTCCGCCTTCACGGTGTAGCGCGTCTGGTCCTCGCCGAGCTGCCGGTTGGTCCAGCGCCGCGGCACCTGGTAGTTCCCGACCTTTTGGTAGTCGCCGAAGACGATCTCCGAGTTCTCCACCCCTTCCAGGGAGTCGACGAAGATCAGCTCGTACTTCGACACGAGGCCCGTCGCGGCATCGACATACAGCGCGACCTGCTGCGTATCCGGCATCACGAAGGTAATGACTTCGTGGCGCCTGCCGTCGAACTGGTCCTCGCCCAGGTAGCGCAGCGAGTTCGCGCGGTCGAGCGCCTGGCGCAGCAGCAGGTTCGGCAGCCGTCGGTGGTACTGGACGAACTGCTGCTGGGTCGCCTGCTCCGCCGGGATCGGCGTGACGGTCTTCGCGCGGTTGTCATAGGTATTTCCGGCACCGCCGACGATGGTGACCGTGGCGTCGCCGTCGAAGCCGAAGCCACCGAACTTCTGGTCGAGGCGCAGGCGGTCGTTCTCGAGGTCGAGCAGCAGCGTCTCGTCGAACGTGCCGCCCTCGAACGGCGGCGCTGGCGTCGTCATCTGCAGCCGCGGGAAGGTCTGACCCTCGAGCCTGAGCCGCACGACCTCGACGGCGCGCAGGGCCTCGGCCCCGCCGTTCGCCGCGACGGCCTGGTCGAGCACCGTGCGCGCTTTGGCCTGCGAGAGCTCGGCCCGGGACTCCGTGTTGGCGGCCGCGGCAACGGTTGCGGCGGCGACGAGGATGGCGGCGATCGCAGTACGCAGCATGGCGGCTCTCCGTGAAAACTGGCTTGGACGCTATGCCCGCGGATGCGCGGATTCAATTGCGATGCGCCGGAGCGTTCGTCGCCATCGCCAGTCCGTGTATGCGACCATGGCCGCCATGTACTTCGGCGCAGCAGCGACACTCGCGGTCCTCGCCAGCCTGCCGGGCGTCGCGACCCACGACGACGGGCGGGCGCCGATCGAGTCCCTCTACCGCGCGAGCCTCGGCCTCGTCGACCGGGGCTGGACGGCGGACGTCATCGCCTCCTCCGCGCCGCCCGGAACCGAGGCGCCGTTGCCGATCGTCGCGCTGCGCTCGCCGAAGGCGGGACCCGCCGTCTGGATCCTGGCCGGCATCCACGGCGAGGAGCCGGCTGGCCCGAATGCGTTGGCAGCAGCCATCGACGACATTGCGAAGCTCGGCGAGCATCGTGCCGTCGTGCTGCTGCCGCTCCTCAATCCGCACGGCTATGCGCGCAACTGGCGTTACCTCAACGTCGCCGTCTACTCCGAATCCGTCGACGGGCAGAGCGTCGGCGATTCCTCGCACGTGCTGCCGTCTGCCGAAGACTCCGCGCAGGCACGCGCGAGCGCCCCTTCGAGCCCGGAAGCGGGCGCGATCACGGCCTGGATCCTGCGGCAGCAGGCGGAATACCCGGCTGCCGTCAGCATCGACCTGCACGAGGACAACCTGATCGACGCGGGCTACGTGTATTCGCAGGGCACCGCCGGCGCAGCGGACGAACTCGCGATGGCCGCGGTCGCGGTGCTGCGCGAGAATGGCGTGCCGATCCAGATGGAGGGCACGACGCGCTTCGATGAGCCGATCGTGCGCGGCATCATCGGCCCCGTGACCGACAGCTCGATCGACGAGCTGATGAGCGCGACGAAAATCGTGGCGGGCGGCGCGACGCGCCCCGGTCCCGCCGCGGGAACGGTGCTAGTGCTCGAAACACCGGCCGCGGCGCTGCCGCTTGCGCAGCGCGTCGCTGCGCACGTCGCGCTGCTGCGCCTGCTCTCGGATCGACTGACTACGCGATGACCGCAACCCGGGCCCTGTTCGACGAGGCCGTCCAGCTGATCGGCGCCGGCCAGCTCGCGGAAGCCGAGGCGCGCTGCCGCGCCGCCCTCGCAAGTCGCCCGGACGACGTGAACATGCAGGCGCTGCTCGGCGCCCTGTTCGTCAAGCTGGACCGGCGGGTCGAGGCGGAGGCGACGCTGCGACGGGTGGTCGAGGCGGCGCCGTCGTTCGCCAAGCCGGCCGAAGACCTCGGCTACCTGCTGGTGCAGGCCAACCGCCCCGCCGATGCCCTGCCCTTCCTCGAGCGCGCGACACGGCTCGACCCCTCGCTCGAGCGCGCCTGGTTCAACCTCGGCAAGGCGTTCGCCAAGCTCGGCCGCGGCAAGGAGGCGGACGCGGCCTTCGAGAAGTCCTTCGAGCTCTCGCCCGAGCGGCGCCTGATGGCGATTGCCGCGGAGCACCAGAAGGAAGGGCGGCTCGAGGAGGCGGAGCGCATCTACCGGCGCATCCTGCAGCAGAATCCGCAGAACGTCGACGCGTTGCGCCTGCTCGCGCAGATCGCGGCGCGTGCCGATCACGCCGACGACGCCGAGCGCATGCTCCAGGAAGCGCTCCGGTTCGCGCCGGATTTCATGCTGGCGATCCTCGACCTCGGCAAACTGTACAAGGAACAGGACCGCTACGCGGAGGCGATCGGCTGCTTCGACCGGGCGATCGCGCTCGAGCCCACTCATGTGCAGGCGCATGTGTTGCGCGCGGCCACGCTCGCGCGGGCGTCGTTCACTCCGGAGGCGGCCGCCGCTTACCGCCACTGCCTCGAGTTGCGGCCCCGCCACGCCGGCGCGCTGCTCGGGCTCGGCCACGCGCTCAAGGCGAGCGGGGATTACGCCGGGGCCGTGGCCTCGTACGACGCCTGCATCGGCCTCACTCCGGACTCCGGCGAGACCTGGTGGAGCCTCGCCAACCTCAAGACCTACCGCTTCGACGACGCGGCCATAGCCACGATGGAGAACCATGCGGCCTCGGAGGGCCTCGGCACGCAGTCCCGCGTCAATTTCCTGTTCGCGCTCGGCAAGGCCTGGGAGGACCGCGGCGACTACGAGCGCGCCTGGGATTTCTACCGGGAGGGTAACGCCAGGCAGCGCGCCGAGGTGCGCTACGACCCGGTCCAGACCGAGCTGGTGAACGACCGGATCATCGCGGTATACACGGCGGAATTCCTCGCGTCGCTCGCCGGAGCGGGCGATCCGGACCGAGCGCCGATCTTCATCCTCGGGCTGCCGCGCTCAGGCTCGACGCTGCTCGAGCAGATCCTCGCGAGCCATTCAAGTGTCGAAGGCACGGCCGAGCTGCCCTACGTCGGGCGCGTCGCGACCTCGCTGAACCTCAACCGCCCGTCCGGCATCAACTACCCCGAGGCCATGCGCGAGCTTTCGTCCGCGAACGTCGCCGCGCTCGGCGCCAGGTATCTCGCGCTCGCGCGCGTGCACCGCCGCACGGACGCGCCGCGCTTCATCGACAAGATGCCGAACAACTTCCCCAACGCCGGGCTCATCGCGCTGATGCTGCCGAACGCGAAGATCATCGACGCGCGGCGCCACCCGCTGGACGCCTGCTTCTCCTGCTGGCGGCAGCTGTTCGCGAAGGGCCAGAACTTCACCTACGACCTGACCGAGATCGGCGAGTATTACCTGCAGTACCAGCGGATGATGGACCACTGGGACCGCGTCCTGCCCGGCCGCGTGCTCACGGTGCAGTACGAGGAAGTCGTGTCGAATTTAGAGGCGCAGGTCCGGCGCCTGCTCGAGTTCTGCGGGCTGCCGTGGGAAGACGAGTGCCTGCGCTTCCACGAGAGTAGCCGGGCCGTGCGCACGCCCTCCGCCGAGCAGGTGCGCCAGCCGATCTACGACCGGTCCGTGGGGCACTGGCGCCGCTACGAGCGCCACCTCGGCGAACTCGTCGCGGTGATCGAGCCGATCCGCGGCCGGTACCGGCGCTACGAAGGGAGCTGACGCGCCTCGGGCGCGACGATGCGGCCGGGGATGGACGCCGGGGGCACGTAGTCGAAGATGAAGTTGATGCGGTCCTCAGCGCCCTTGTTCATGACGCTGTGGACCTTCTGGTTGTTGATCTCGTAGGCCTCGCCGACCTCGAACTGGTACGGCCGGCCGTCGATCATGAATCGCACGCGGGGGTTGGTGATGATCGGCACGTGGATGCGGTGGCCGATGCCGAATGACGGGTGCGTGTCGCGGTGCGGCACGATGCGCCCGCCCGCGAGCAGTTTCGCGGCCATCGCGCGGATGATGGTGCCGCCCGGCGGGTAGAACCGGCCGATGATGTCGTGCATGACCGGCACCGCGACGGCGGACAGCCGGTCCCAGCCCGGCTGCTTGGCAACCTCTATCGCCGGCCAGTCGTCGAGGTTCGCGAACAGCAGCACGATCGAGCGCGTCTGCTCGTGGACCTCGTAGTCCTTCTGCCGCTGGACGTTCTCGTTCCAGGCGGCCTCGTCCTGGCCGAGGATGGCGGCGCCGAGCGCCGCCATGTCGACCTTGCCGAAGCAGCGAATGGGCTCGCCGATGTCCACGCGCGTCTCAGAACTCGTAGCGGAACTGCAGGCCGTAAGTGCGCGGCTGGATGATCGACAGGCGCGGAACGGCCCAGCGGTTGCTCCGGAAGGTGGTCGCCCGTTCATCCCAGAGGTTGCTGACGAAGAATGACCCGGTCCAACCCTCCCCCTCCAGCCCGAACCGGAGGTCGCCCGTCTCGTAGGCGTCCTGCGTGGTGACTCCGGCCTGGGCGGTCACGGACTCGAAGCCCTCGAGGTTGGTCACGACCTCGCCCACATAGGCGAAATCCGCGCGCACGAAGGGTTGCGCGTTCAGGAGATTGCCGCGCGGGCGCCACTCGATCCCGAGCGAGCCGCTCCAGTCAGGTGCGAGCGGAAGCCGCGCGCCCTTTTCCACAGGCCTGTCGTACGTGATGTCCCGCTCCTCGTCGACCAGCGTGAGCACAGTCGCTTGGGAGATCTCCGCGTCGTTGTAGCCAAGCGTCGCGTCGATCTGCCAGGAGTCGTTCACGACGTACGTGAGCTCCGTCTCGACGCCCCGGATCTCGGCGCTCGGGAGGTTGACGTAACCGAGCGCGAACACGTTCGGGACCGTTACCCCGTCCACATTTTGCCCGTTCTGGGGATCCTCGACCTGAACGGCGAAGTCGTCCCACTCCATGAGGTAGAGGGCGACATTTAAGCGCATGCGGTTGTCCATCCACTCCGTCTTGGCGCCGATTTCGTAGTTGTCGAGCGTGTCGGAGGTGAATGCGCGTGGCAGGAGCGACGTGGGCTTCACCGGGTTGTTGCCGCCATTGCGGAATCCCTCCGAGTAGGTCGCGTAGACCATGCGGTCGTCGTCGATGCGGTAGTTCAGGTTCAGCTTCATCACCGACCCGCTCTCGTCGGTCTCCACGGTGTCATCCAGGACCTTGAACCAGGTGGAGCCGGGCGGGGACTGCTGCTGGAGCCGGTACTTGATGTCGTACTCGAACCAGCGCCCGCCGGCCGTGATCGTGAAATTCTCGGTCACGTCGAAGGCCACCTCGCCGAACAGCGCACGTTGCTCGGTCTCGGTGTCGTAGATGCCCTGCCACCACAGGTCGGTGCCGACCAGCGGATTGCCAGTCAGGAAATTCTGTTCGTAGTAATCGAAATAGGCGAAAGACGGAGAGTCGGCATAGCCGCGCGCGAAGCTCCTGAACTCGGTATGTCCCGTCTCTTTGCTGTAGAAGGCGCCGGCCAGCCAGGACCAGCGGCTTTCCGCGTCGTTGTTCGACTGCAGGCGGACCTCGAGCGTCTCGATCTCCGTGTCTTCGTCGTTCGTGGCGAAGCCACGCGGGTCCCCTCCGAAGTCGTACGCCACGAAATTCGGCTGGCAGAACGGAGGGGGCGGATTCAGTTCGCCTTCATAGTCGTATTTCGGGCAATTGAAGCTGAACTCATACTCCGAGGCGTCCGCTTCGTAGGCGAACTTGCGGTCAAAGTAGGAGCCGGCAACGACCAGGTCGCCGATTGGAAGCGCCGCCTCAAAGGTCAGCGCGAGCTGGTACCACTCGTCGTCGAGGCTCTCTTTCCCGAAGCGCACCTGCTGCAGGTCGCCCATTTGCCCGAAACGCGCCGGCCATCCGCCCGGACCATCCGCGTCCTCCACGAAGTTTACGTCGCTGTGGCCGTCCGCGCTCATGTCCTGATAGATCGCCCCGAGCGTGAGGTCGACGTTCTCGGAGATGTCGAAGCGCAGCGCGGCGCGCGCGCCGTTCGTGCGGGCGCTGTTGACGTCCTCGTCGACGACGTCCGAGTTGTCAAACGTCCCGCCCTGGCTCGTCGCCAGCACGTTGTCGATGTAGCCCGCGTCCTCGGCCGTGAAGCCGACCAGGCGCAGGGCGACGCGCTCACCGAGCGGGATGTTGAGCATCGCGCTGAGGTCAAAGCCCTCGGCACCGCCGTCGACGCTGTTCACTTCGGCCTCGGCCCAGGCGTCGAAACCGGACGGGTCCGGCTTGTTGGTGATGACGCGCAGCGTCCCGGACTGCGAGCTCGCCCCGTACAGCGTGCCCTGCGGACCGCGCAGGGCCTCGATGCGCTCGATGTCGATGAAGCGCGGGTCAGGACTGCGCCCGCTCTGCGTGATCGGCTGTTCGTCCAGGTAGAGCGCCGAGGACGAGACCGCGCCGAACTGCAGGCCGGAAGTCGCAACGCCGCGGAATACGATCGTGGTGCCGCCAGGCTCGCGCTGCGCGAGCGACAGGCCCGGGATGTACTTCGCCACGTCGTCGATCTGCTGCAGGCCGCGCATCGCGAGTGCTTCCGAATCGATCGCCATGATGGACTGCGCCACGTCCTGCATGCTCTCGGCACGCTTGGTCGCGGTGACGATGACCTCGCCGAGTCCCGTGACCGCCGGAGCCTCCTCCTGCGCGCCGGCCGCGGTCGCGGATACGGCAAGGATCGAGGAAATGGCGGTCGAGAGGGCCTGTGGGCCCGGACGGGTACCGCCAAGGATGGTGTCTGTCATGTTCTTCCCTCCGCTGTCTTCCGGATACTAGCCACCGGTCGGCGACCGGGCAAACCGTCGCCGGTCGCGCGGCGCATGGCCGCAACGTACCAGTCGAGGAACTCCTGGGTAAACGACTCCATCGACTCCGAGAGCGGCCCAGGCTCATAGAACCGCGAGTTCACGCCCGCCTGGTTGCGCTCGATGATCGACTTGTCGGCGATGGTGGTGACGTCCCAGAGCCAGATGAGGTCGGCGAGGGCGTAGTCCCTCCCTTCCACGGCGCTCCCGTTCACGAGCCAGGTGATCTCGCAGTCGGTGAGGTACTGCCCTCGCGGCGCAAACCGGTAGATCACGACGTGGTCGCAGTACGCGAGCGCGAAGGTCATCGGCCCGAGGTGCAGGTCCGTCGTGCCGCCGTCGTAACCCGTAATCGTGCCCATCAGCGGCGCGAGCGCCTTCCCGTCGCGGCTGCCCGTCTGCTGTCCGCGCAGCAGCGGGTAGCGGTCGAAGCCGTACTCGAGGCCGAATGACGGGGCGTGGAGCCACGAGCGCCGGACCACGTGCTGCGTGAGCCCGACCTCGGGCGCCCGCGCCATCACCTCCGACAGCATCGCGTCGCACTCCGCGTTCGGCAGGGCCCGGCCGTGGCCGACGGAGTATTCCGGGTGCGCCGGCTGGCAGTGGTAACACTCGCAGTAGTTCTCGACGGCGAGCTTCCAGTTGCTCCGGATCGGGTAGTTTTGCCGGTGCGCGACCCTGGCACGGTCGAGGCCGTAGGGCCGCATCGCGGGGCCGAGGTCGCGCTCGAGCTCCCCGAAATCCGGGGCGTCGGCGTCGAAGTTCACGAAGACGAGGCCCTCGAACACGCGCGCGTGCAGGCGGCGCAGCCCGAGCTTCGACCGGTCGGTATCCGGCGGCATGCGCGCGGCCGCCTTCAGCGAGCCGTCGAGGCCGTAAGTCCAGCCGTGATAGCGGCAGGTGAAGCGCGACTCGCGGCCCGCCGCCGCGTCGCAGATGCGCGAGCCGCGGTGGCGGCAGACGTTCATGAATGCGTTGACGCCGCCCTCGCCGTCGCGCACGACGATGACGGACTCGCCCGCCATCTCGAACAGGAAGTAGTCGCCGCGCCCGGGCACCAGGCTCTGGTGCCCGACGTAGAGCCAGGACTTCAGCATGATGTGCCGGACCTCGAGCTCGTAGACCGCCGGGTCCTTGTACGCTGCGCCGGGCAGCGCGTAACCCTGCCGGTATTCCTCGAACAGCGTGCTCAGTGAATCGTCCATGCTTCCCTCCTGGACCCGCCCGTCATTTTGCCGCAACCGGGCGGCGGCGGTTGGTCACGATCGACGCGGTCGCAACCGCGACCGCGACCAGCGCAATGATGATCGTGGTGATGGCGTTGATGTCCGGCGTCACGCCGAGGCGGACCTTGGCGAAGATGAACATCGGCAGGGTCGTCGCGCCGGGACCGGAGACGAAGCTCGAGATCACGAGGTCGTCGAGCGAGAGCGTGAACGCGAGCAGCCAGCCGGACACCAGCGCGGGCAGCAGCATCGGCACGGTCACGTCGAAGAATACCGCGAGCGGCCGCCCGCCGAGGTCCATGGCGGCCTCTTCCAGCGACTCGTCCATCACGGCCAGCCTCGAGCGCACGACCACGACCACGTAAGCCATCGAGAACGTGACGTGCGCGATCGTGATGGTGCTCGCCCCGCGGCTCATCGGCCAGCCGATGAGGTTTGCCATCGAGATGAACAGGAACAGCAACGACAGCCCCGTGATGATCTCGGGCATCACCAGCGGCGCCGTCACCATGCCGGACAGCAGGAGCCGCCCCCGCAGCCGCCCGACCCGGTGCAGCGCGAGCGCGACGATCGCGCCGAGCGCGGTCGCGAAAGTCGCGCTAACGAACGCGATGCGCAGCGAAAGCAGCGCCGCCTCCAGCAGCTTCGTGTCCTGCAGAAGGCTCGCGTACCAGCGCAGCGAGAACCCGCCCCACAACGTCACGAGGCGCGAGTCGTTGAAGGAATAGATGACGACCGAGACGATCGGGATGTAGAGCAGAGCGTAGCCGAAGGCCACGACCGAGAAGAGCAGCGGTGCACGGCGCCTCATCGGCCGGCCTCCTGCTCGCGCGCCTGCAGGCGCTGGAACCACATGATCGGCGCGATCAGGAGCAGGAGCAGCACCACCGAGACCGCGGAAGCGACCGGCCAGTCGCGGCTGATGAAGAACTCGTCCCACAGCACGCGCCCGATCATCAGCGTGTCGGCGCCGCCGAGCAGGGCCGGGATCACGAACTCGCCGACCGCCGGGATGAAGACCAGGAGGCAGCCGCCGATGATCCCGGGCACGGACAGCGGCAGCGTCACGTCCACGAACGCCCGCCAGCGCCGCGCGCCGAGGTCCGCGGCGGCGTCGAGCAGGTCGAGGTCCATGCGCTCGAGGGTCGAGTAGAGCGGCAGGATCATGAACGGCAGGTAGGAGTAGACGATGCCGAGGTAGACGGCGAAGTCGTTGTA
>Ga0209486_10000624_pt1 | contig 15631 bp, 16 predicted proteins | sample NCCompost_FD_187518 | JGI IMG/M metagenome (GOLD analysis project Ga0209486, IMG submission 187518) | Agricultural soil microbial communities from Utah to study Nitrogen management - NC Compost (SPAdes) (version 2) | ecosystem: Environmental > Terrestrial > Soil > Agricultural land | place...
TGCGCGATCGGTACACCTTAGGGGTGACACCGGTCCACTTGTGAAACAAAGTCGTGAAATGACTTTGATTCTGAAAACCCACGCTTAATCCAACTTCCACCAAGGGCAGATGGTTATTTGAGAGCAATATTTTTGCTTTCTCGATTCGGCGATTGATGACGTATCTATGCGGCGGTATTCCGGTGGACTTTCGAAACGCACGTGAGAAGTAATGAGGGCTCATGTTAGCAACCCCAGCGATCTCGGCCAAAGTTAAGTCTTTGGTCAAATTGTCCTCGATGTAATTAGTAACGCAGCGCAGCGTGTATCCTGACATAAGGGCGTTGGAATTATTAGAGATGGTAACTTGGGCCGAATATCGCCCGAGTAAACGCGCCGCGAGAGCAACGGCTAGTCCGTCACCGTAAACTCTTCCCGATGGACAACCAGCGTCAAGTTCTGCTTTTAGGGCGAATGCGATGTATTCGATCTGGGGGTCGCGTATACTCAGATGTCTTACTAATTCAGTGTCAGACTTTCCCGATTCGTCTGCGATTTGATGAACAAACCCAGGTTCAAGTGCAAGCATAATGAATTCTGTCTCTTCGTAACCGTAAACCCCTAACGCCGTTCCCTGAGGAACAATGTCCAAGCTGCCATGCCTCATTGGCTTGCTCCGCGGGAGGCGGCTAAGAAATCGGTTTAATGTGGCCCGGCGGTAATGAATGGTAACAAGATGTTTACGGGAAAAGCCTTGCGGAAATGCCTTCGGCGGCAAGTGATGCTCTTCGACAAGAAGCCCAGTCCAGGAGCCCCGTTGAGCAGAATCTTCTTGAGAAAATAAGGGTTTAGGTGCCCCACTCTTGAAGTAAATTAGGATTCGGTTCTGAGAAATACTCGCTAAGGTTCCGGAGTCGTTTCGGCGCCGGGTTTTTACGATCGGTTTACGCACTGCCCCACCTCTCCGCACATGAGGCTAATCACGTACGTTCTTCAATCAGAGTTTTCTAAAACATTTGAACAGGGGGGAATCGAGGGATTAAGGGGGCAAGAAACCCAACCAAACTTGACACAATACTTGAATCTCCTTGGTTGGGTTAAGTTACGTTAAAGTTGGTTAGCAAGCTTTTACGCCACACCAGACAGTTCGTACCCTAGCGAAAAAACTTCGTCTTGTCTGTACACAGTCGCACTGTGTTGTTACATCCCGTTCACTTGTATTTTGCTTAATTGTTGTTTCAGCGGTTCTTCCCTCGGTCAAGAGGAGACGCTTACCCCGGCATCTTCAATCGCATCCAACAGACTATCTAAGTCCCAGTCACCTTTATACCGAACACCGTTTATAAAGAAAGCCGGCGTTTCATCCACTCCATCTTCAGCGGCCGCCGCAAAGTCATGATTTACTTTCTCTGCGTGAGTGTCTTCAAGCATCTCGCGTTTGAAGATATCCAGGCTCATTCCCAACTCCTCGGCGTAGGCAATTAGTTGGGGATCATCAAGGTCGGGGCTGTGCGTATACAAACAATCATGCATTTCCCAAAACTTACCCTGGGAGCCGGCGGCTTCAGCAGCTTGCGCAGCCGCTAATGCATGCGAATGCCTTTCAATGTTGGGAAAGTGACGGAACACAAAACATACTGAATTGTCCAACCAGTGCAATGCGTCTTTTAGTGTGTGATACGCATCAACACAGCGATGACACTCGAAGTCGCCGTACTCCAAAAGCATAACCGAGGCCTTTGAACTACCCTTGAAGTGATCCGCAGGCAACAAATTGCGCGCTGTTATCTTCGCCATCGTGAGTTTCCTTATTACTGAACACCAACTGAACTAAGCAGTTATAGGCACCGCTTCAAGCCTCTGAAAACCAGAGGGAGAACGCGAAGCAGATGTCGTAAATCACTGAAAATGTCGATCTACATCGATTGAAGGAAGAGATGTCGACAGAGGAAACGAATCTAAACTGCATACCGTTCATGGCCAGTCGTATTGGGTTTTATCAGAGACCGGATTTCGAGCTTAGTTGATTGTACGCTTCGCGTCTTTTCTGTTTTTGACTTCTATGTTCAAAACTTGACTTTTAGTTTTTCGAGGATGCTAAGTACGTCTGACCGACGATCACAACCGAGTGGGTGAATGGCGTACCGCTTTACGCTGCGAGGTGTTATAAACGCTTCGATAAAATGTCGTCCTCAGGAGGTGCGTTAATGGCTAGCGTAGATGTAGGCGGCCAGTCAGGTTTCAAATCGCCCGAGCAGGAACTTAGGCACGCAAATGACGAATGGGCCCAAGCTCTAGCCCGCCGCGACGGAGCAGCGCTTGACCGCATTATGGCGGAGGACTTCGTGGTAGCTTACCCTCTCGAGGGCGATGACAAGGGACAGTTTATCGCCGACGTAGTCGCAGGTGATATCAGAGTGGAATCCCTCGAACACGAAAACGTTACGACGCTCGTCTCCGGCCGTACGGGTTTAATCTTTGGAACAGAGATAGCGAATTGGCACTACAAGGGTAATGATTTATCAGGGTCCTATAGATTTGTCCGCGTATACACTCGGCAGGATGACGGATGGAAGATCCTCTCTCTTCACCTGTGCGCGCCTCTCCGTCGTTGAATTACTTGTACTACGACAATCGTGACCGCAGAGAGAATCAAATCCCGACCAAGGCTATTCTTAGCTAATAGTTGTGCAAAGCGTCCTGACTAGGATCCATGTGCTGGAATCCGTTGTAGTCGGTACAAATAGTTGTATAAAACACTTTTTGTGCAAAGCTTAGTTAGGATGTGACTGTCTGCGCTGAGCCAGGCTCAAGAGCTCTGCGCTCTTCAGCCAGGAAACGATATGCGACGCCGGCAAGTGCTGCACCAACGATCGGCGCTAACCAGAACAGCCATAACTGTCTGATGGCCCAACCGCCAACGAAAATGGCTGGCCCTGTGCTGCGAGCCGGATTGACCGAGGTGTTAGTAACTGGAATCGTCACCAGGTGGATCAGTGTCAGAGCTAATCCGATTGCCAGGCCCGCCATTGCCTGCGGCGCATGTTTGTTAGTCGCTCCCAGAATCACCATCAAGAAGAAGAAAGTCATTACTAACTCTGCAACGAGGGCCGCCGTTAACGAGTAACCACCTGGCGAGTAGAGGTCGTAGCCGTTCGACGCAAAGCCCGCACTTACATCGAATCCAGCTTTGCCAGTCGCAATCAAATATAGGATTCCTGCGCCGGCTATGGCTCCAGCAAGTTGCGCCAATATGTATGGAAGAACATCCCTGGCAAGAAAGCGACGTGCAGTGCAGAGACCAATCGTTACGGCCGGATTGAAGTGCCCACCTGAGATATGCCCCACTGCGTAGGCCATTGTAACGACTGTTAGGCCAAAAGCGAGCGACACACCAAGCAAACCAATTCCGACATTCGGAAAGGCTGCCGCCAGCACTGCGCTGCCACATCCGCCGAGAACCAGCCACAATGTTCCGAGGAACTCCGCGGTTGCTCTTTGAGAAAGTGAAAAGTGGTTCATTGCTTTCGTCCTTTCGTTGTTCGAATGTCCGCGTGCCTTCAGCAGTGATGAGCACAGTCTGCTTGGCTGGTTCCTCTACGATCCCTGAGTCTGTCCGATTCGCCGCGTCCATTCGACCAGATTCTGAAGTAGCTGGCGGATAAACTTCTTCGTCGCGTCATCCGTCAGATTCCCTTGCGAGTCGAATCGCTCAGAGGCGTTGCCGATCATCACCTCTGGCTGGTTGATGGGGAACATGTTAAGAAAGACCATCATCTGGCGCAGGTGATACTGCGCGCGTGCCGTCCCGATGGTGCCGACCGAAGCGCCCATAATCGCCGCCGGTTTTCCATTCCAAGCGCTGTCGCCGTAGGGTCTCGACGCCCAATCAATCGCGTTCTTCAACACCCCAGGAATCGAGTAGTTGTATTCCGGGGTGACGATGAGAATGGCGTCGGCCTCGCGTATCCGCTTCTTCAACTCCGTAACTTTAGCGGGCGGGTTTTTTTCCTCGTCCTGGTTGAATCCAGGTATGCCGTCAAGCTCGAAAGTTTCCATGGATGCGCCTTCCGGCACGAGTTCGGTTGCGGCGCGCAGGGCGGCGCGGTTGTACGATTCACGCCGAAGGCTGCCTGCTATGCCGAGAATGCGAACTTGTTTGGCCATGTGCTCTCCTATATCCAATGGTCTGTTGTGGTTATCGGGCGCGATCAGGGCAGCGTGGTGCTAGCGCCTTGCTGCGCCCTCTACCCGGTGGACGTTGATGAAAGGTGTCCGCCATGAGCGTTTAGAATCTCTAGCGACCGTTCTACGCGCTTTGGCGGTAATTCCCACGAGTTGATGGCGCTTCAACTCATGGCTATCCCGCCATGTGCACCTTCTTTTTCTGAAAGGGCACGTAGTTTAGCCCAAACCTCGGCACATGGTCTTTCCAATTCTTGACTTTTATTTTCTAATTCTGACTTTATGGTATCTCTGTTTCTCTGCGTTTAACCGTCATTTCTACACAGAGGCTGCAAAAGATACACAAAGGGCCTCAGAGAAAAAACAATCAGACATGCGACTTTTTGTGCAAAGCTCGCGTCTGGCGGAGTCGCAACAACCTCTCGGGTTAACGTCTTCCACGGAAAACATAACCAACATTGATTGTGGCGCGAACAGTGGGTTCTCTGCCTATTCGAAATTCGGGTGATATGAATAATCTTTTCGTAAAGAAGATCTTAAGTCCGCCGCCTGCACTTGCTGTCCATGTTGTAAGGGAAACGTCAAAAACGCGCGGCGCACCGGTGGCGAAGTCGCTGCCAACAAATCTGCCTTTGTGGTGAAGAGCACCGACGCCAGCTATGCCATAAGCAACCACCTGTTTCGTTGGATCGGTGAAATCGAACGCAATGTTCGGCTGCACAAGATGGTCCTGATCGGTATCTGAGTGACGCAGGTATAGGTACTCAGGCTCAATACTCAGACGCTTAGTCAAATAAGCACGCACAGCACCGCCAACAACTTTGTGTTCGAGGTCCTCATTAAAGATGGCGGTACCGAACATCACTTTGCCTTCAACCCTAGGCGGCGTTAGTTGCTGACTCTGTTGTGCGCAGAGAGGAGTGACGCAAGCCACGAGGGATACAGGCACTGCCAACACGTATCTTCTACCGGCCACCAGCCACTGGTCCAACCGTTTCGAAAAGATCATGGTGTTCGCTCCTACCGAAAGATAAACACGCGTTGGCTGGGGCAAACGGTGTACCTTCAGGAATTGCCCTAAAAAGTGAGCACGACACATAATTCAGATCGTTGGGGTGGTGGTAAAGCTGCTCCAATAGAAAGAAGAAGCTGGCTCTGGTAGGCTGGGAACGCTCAGACAATGACAGACTTAAGCTACTCCAAGCATTGTTAGGATCGACAATCTCAAAAACGGAGGTGGACGAGTCGTATCTTCAACTTTTGGTTTGATGTGGGGGCCGTCCTGAACATTTTACCCCCAGCGTGAGATCACCGGTGCCTGTCGACGACTCATATGGCTCGCTGAATTCGTTTCTGGTCCAACTCGGCGAAATGCAACTCAGATCCGCGTGACTTATTCTAACGGTCTCGAACTACGATCGACTGAGTGAAGAAGGATTTTAGGTCCGGAGTCGAGTTCGCGCGTTACGAAACGCCTACGATCGTGTGGCGGTTCGACTACTAGTATTGAACTCGTTAAAAGTTTTGCCTCTCGAAATCCTTCACGTGAGTGTACGAACGTGAGCTGATGCTGCGTAGCAATTTCCCGTCTTTCCAGAAGCAGACGACGTAGTACTCGTTGGTGCCGCTGTGATAGTAAAGCGCGACCGCACGCTGCTCGATGAGTACACCCTCTTTATTGATTTTCGGTGAGGAGTCGTAGACGGTCATCGCGCGGCTGAGTTTCTCGCTGAAAGCGTCACGAGCGTGTTCTTCGCAGTCATAGGAAATGTAGCTTTCGGAGGTTCGCATGAAATACGAGGAGCGGTAACTGGTCGACGAATTGTGTGGTCCGCAGGCAATTGACTCGACGTAGAAGCGAATCGGCGAGATAGCCACGCCGATTACAAAGGTGAAGATTGCGAAAGCCAGATTTCGAAGGTATTTCATAGCCTCTTATACTTCGCCCGCCACCTTCAGTTCCAGATTCTTTGACTGTATCCACGACTCAAAGGTATAAATCGTCGACGGTCTGCCACTCGTGTGCGACGTTTCTCATGATCAGAGCGTGATCGAACTCAACACTTACCTTGGGAAACTTTGTCTCGTCTGAAAAGTAACTCGAATGCAAACGCTGAACGGTCAACGGCTCTACGCACCATTCCTTTGTCTTTAGACGCAACCCATCCAGCCGATCCTCGTCATGCGTCACAGAGTAGCCGACTGCACCTCCTTCGAAGAATGACGACGCTTCACCAAGCGAAGAAAAGATAGAGTCTGACGGCAGTTCACTTTCTATTCTTCCTTCGATAGCGACGCTGACTGCGTCATCTAGTGATTGCATCCGAATGTTTATCGCGTCGCCGTCCTCGTGTACTTCAAAAGTTGACTCGTGATGTTCGCCGGGAAACAGTCGCCCGCCCATGAGAGCGTTGAGTTTGGAATTCGTGTCTCTTCGCGAGATGAAAACTCCTTCCTTGGTCTGTCCATCTTCGTCCCAAAGCACAGCAACGCGATGAGCGGCGTTTTCACTGTCGACACCGATCACCTCGGGCGTCATTTTTGGTCGGATGTGCTCGAGTCGAATCATACAGATCCCGGCGACAGCAAAACCGTTGTGTAGCTTGGGTCGGAAACGGCTCGGCAGCTGTTTTTGCGTCACCGTCGGGTCAACGCGGAAATTCGCAAGGATGCGACGGCGAATCGTGCCTTGTATGGTCGGTAGTCGCATTGTTCTTCACCCCTTATCGAACAGCTTTACGACATCAGTTCTCATGCGTTAATTCGTAGTGATCGAGGCGATCAAAGACTTCAAGCTTTTAAGCGAAGGGCGAAATGATTCGTCAGCAAAACTGTTAAGTAATCGTTCTTGTCTCTTTAGATAGTTTCGCTTTGGATCCTGGCTTGTGGTCTTCGTGGAATCGATACCCTTTGGAAGAGAAGGATGAGTTATTGCCAGTCGGGCGGCGATGTAATACTCACCATCGTCAGTTAAGCCCTGGAAATTACACGTGAGCTCTTCGTTGTTGATTGGCGTCGGCAGAGCGTCTTGCGAGTACTGCGTGAGAAAAAGAACTCCCTTGCCCGTCTTGAAGTTGAGATACTGAACTTTGCTTTGCACTATTCCGCTCGAGTTGTTGAACGGCAAATCGAACAGTTCATCATGAAACTTAAACCTCGCGGGGCGTCTCGCGACCAGCTTGCGCAGTTTAGCCGCCGCTTCGTGAATGTGTGGATACGACTTCGCAAAGTCTGTCACCGAAGCATCCCTGAGTGGGATGATGCAGACGGTGCTGTGCGCTGGATAAAAATAACGGGGTCCCTTTTCGAGCGCCGGCAGCGGGCGTTTGTCTTTAAGGTGGAAACATGAATGAGCGGGAGATTCGGTAGGCGTCTCGTCCGGCTCTGCCACGGCTTTGGGAACGCTTTCGATTTCGACTCTCGCGTAATCGGTTGCGTTGTAGACGAATGGCACTTCGTCGGGTTTCGCTTCCCGAATGTTCTGATCGCGTTGGGCCAGGGTTGCAACACAAGCAGTCATCAAGACAGCGACACTGAATATTCGAGTTTTGTTTTTCATGATCTGTATAAGTCTTGCAAAGCTGAACGTACATCGGGAAAAAGAAACTCGAACCCCTCTTCTTTTAACCTCCGAGACACGCAGTAGCGACCCAACAGCGCCAGATCGGGATCCGAGCGCAGCAGCATGGGCGCTGCAAGGCGGACCATCCAACTCGCCGCCGGCAAGCCGACCGGTGCCCGCAACGCCCTACGCATTTCGCGCATAAACTCCGCATTCGAAACCGGGTTTGGCGCCGAAGCAATGTACGTCCCGCGCATCGAGTCGTCCGTGATTGCGCGCTCGAAGAGGCGATCGAGGTCGCGTTCGTGAATCCAGCTGATGCCTTGCCGGCCATGGCCCACTCTGCCTCCACAGCCCAGCCGAACGGCACGGCTGAGTTGACGCAAGGCGCCACCGTTCTTTCCCAGCACGAAGCTGGTACGCAAAACGACTCCTCGCATAGCCGACGGTAAAGCTTGCGCGAATGCCTGTTCCCATTCTCGTGCGACAAACGGCGCCAAGCCCCAACCAAATGCTGAATTCTCGTCGCAAACGATTTCAGGCGGGTCACCGTAAATATGCGCAGTTGACATCTGGACCCAAACGCGCGGCAGTCTTGTCACCGATTTTAACGCGTGGCCGAGCACTTCCGTCGACTCGACTCGCGAGCGAAGGATTTCGTCGCAGTGTTCGGGAGTTTTTATGCAGTCGACTGAGCGTCCCGCGAGGTTGACGAGAGCGCCGGCACCGTCGAGATGTTGTACCCAATCTCCCACCGTACGTGCATCCCAAACAGCATTTCGCCCGCGAGCATCGCCGTCAGTCGGGTGTCGCGCTATCACCACGACCTCCCAGCTTCGTTTTGGCCAGATTCTGCCCTAGAAACCCAGTGCCTCCAGCGATAACAACACGGCCCATTGGCGACATGCTCGTTTCCGCTGTTTTTGCGTCGGACATGGATAATTGTTGGGATCAGCGACTCATGCCGCCTTGGACCATTCGAGTGGCGGCGGCAAGCCGATGCCCGCGAACTCCAAATGTATAACGCGGCGAGCCTGGTTTGATATTGATTTCTTTGACGCGTGCAATGTTAAGGGACGAAAGAGAAGCACATCTCCGGCCGCAACCGCACATAGCCGTCTGCCAAGGGTTTTTGATACGGAGGCCGCCTCGTTCGCGGGTATTCGCCCAAGATGATGAGAACCGGGTGACACCCACAGCGCGCCATTCGTTTCATCGGCAGCATCGAGATGCACTCTCACGTTCAGCATCTGTTCGAGAATCTGAACCGGGGGTTGAACGTGAGGCGTGTCACTCTTGGTTGACCAGCAAGTAAATCCCTCGATCTCTACTCGCTTATCGACCGCAATAGCGAGATCCTGATGCCATGCAACCTGCCAGTTGGCGTCCTCGTTCTTGTTGAATAGGATCGAACGAACTAGCCGCGCTTCTGGTCCCAGAACAGGTTCGACAAGCATCCGGATCATCATCGACTGAGCCAGGCTTCGTACGCTATCGAGCTTTCGAGTTATATCGCGGACACCGGCTGACCTAAACGGCACGGAATTTTGAATGTCTCTCAAGAGATCAAGCCCAAGAGACTCATCAACCACGGACGGAACAATCGCGAATCCCTCACGCTCAAGTGTGCTCAGTATCCTTGTCGAAACGATTTGGTCCAAACGCGCGTAGTATAGCCTCATTCGCCGTGCCACTCGTACAGAATGTCTGGAGAGTTTTCTTCATTGGCCGAACCATCACCGTACTCGATCGCCTTGAATCCGTGGTTTTGGTAGAACTGTGAAGCGGCATCATTGCACTGGAATGTATAGAGTCGTATCGGCGGTCGCAGCGTGGTCCTGGCATGTTCAAGAAGGGCCGCGCCGATGCCGCGTCGGGTATACTCCGGTAGCAGGTATAGTTGGTCAATCCAACTACACTCATTTTCTCGCGACACGGCAACGAAGCCGACCACCACGCCGGCTACCCTTACCACTATAACGCCTCCTCCAGGGATCAGTTTTTGTCTAACCCACTTACGTATGCTTTGATCGGAATGGACCAAAGGCGCGCATGCGACAAGTTCCTTGCGCGAACGCAGATAGACTTCGGCCACAGCATCCGCATCAGCGTCTGTTGCGCCCTGCAGATTTGGAATTAGGCGGCTCACGATTAGAATACCCCCTCATATGACCAAACATTTCCTAACAACACTCGCGATAATCCTTCTGCTCGCAATCAACTGTGTGGCCCAGAATGGGATCTCGACGAAGGTTGACGAGTACGTGCAGGCGGAGATGAAGGCGCAGCAGATACCCGGCGTGTCGCTTGCGGTCATCAAGGACGGTCAGATTATCCTCGCAAAAGGCTATGGACATGCAAACGTAGAACACCAGGTGCCCGTGAAGCCCGAAACCATCTTCCAATCAGGCTCGATGGGAAAACAGTTCACCGCCACAGCCGTGATGATGCTGATGGAAGACGGCAAACTCACCATCGACGATAAACTCAACAAGTACTTTCCCGACGTACCCGAAGCCTGGCGCAACATCACGATCCGGCATCTACTCACGCACACAAGCGGCATGACCGATTATCCCCCGAACTTCGATTTCCGTCGCGATTACACCGAAGACGAACTCTACGAACGGGCGAAAGCGATTCCCCTCGCATTCCAACCCGGCGAAAAGTGGAGTTACAGCAACCTCGGTTACGTGATGCTCGGCATACTAATTCATAAAGTGAGCGGAACGTTCTACGGCGACTTTCTGCAGGACCGCGTCTTCAAACCCCTCGACATGTCGACGGCGCGGATCATCAACGAAGCCGACATCATTCCGAATCGTGCGGCCGGGTACCGTGTCGACAAAGGTCAACTGAAAAACCAGAACTGGGTTTCGCCGTCATTGAACACCACCGCCGACGGCGCTCTTTACATGAACGTCTACGACATGGCGAAGTGGGACGCCGCACTCTATACCGAGAAGCTGCTCAAGCGATCGAGTCTCGAACAAATGTGGACGCCGGTAAAACTAAACAACGGCCAGACACATCCCTACGGTTTCGGCTGGAGCCTCGGCGAGGTAAAGGGCCATCGCTATGTTCAGCATGGTGGCGCATGGCAGGGATTCAAGGCGCAGATTATTCGTTTCGTCGACGATAAGTTTACTGTGGTCCTATTTGCGAATCAGGCGCGCACGAACCAGTCGAAGTTGACCCAGGGTGTTGTGGCACTGTTCAACCCGGAATTCGCTCCGTAGTCTCAACCGCAACTTAGTCAGCGATTGCCCATCCCTGAGAACGATGGCACAATCGGTTTTGCTGACTCTCCCGACACTTAAGCTGGTCTCCGTAATCCCCGACCGCCAGCGAAATACGATGCACCGGTGCGGTGCAGACAGTAAATGTCGCGCGGCTACTTGGGGGTTTCATGAATAATGGGACAATCATGGTCGTCGAAGACTACGACGACACACGGGTGCTCTTAAGAGCGGGCCTCGAACGACTTGGTTACACCGTGCTTGAGGCTTGTAACGGACAGGAAGCTGTAGACATTGCCGATCGCGAGCGGCCCGACCTCATACTGATGGATCTCGATTTGCCGATACTGGACGGTATCGCCGCCACCCAGAGCATCCGTCAAAAACCCGAGCTCGAAGGCGTTCCAATCGTCGCAGTCACCGCTTATCCGATGTCTTACTCACACGTTAAAGCGTTCGCCAAAGGCTGCGACGAGTACATGCGCAAACCGATCGACATGGCTGAGCTAGCCGCCCTGGTCAATCGTTACCTTCCCACCACCTGATTCCCATCCTTTACACAAAAAGTCGCTTATCTGATTCGTTCTCTCTGCGGCCCTCTGTGTATCTTTGCGGGCTCGTAGAAAATTCGGTTAAACGTAGAGAAAGCAAGATACATAGAGGATCGCGGAAAAGACTCCTCCCAAAATTCACTCTTTGTGCAAAGCATGATTCCCAAAGACAAAGCCAACTGATTTCGTTATCATTGCACCACCTCCCTGGAAGGCGTGCTCACTATGATCTCCTCAGCTCTCAAAATTGTCGGCTGGTTGTTTGTCGCCTGCCTCGCGGTCCAGGCCCAGAACCCGACACAGAAAACTAACACGAGCACTATCAGCGGCAAGGTCACGTTAAAAGGCAAGGGTTTACCCGGAATTGCGGTTGGAGCACACTTGCATTCAAGCGGTTCACGCAACACTCTCATCGTAACGACAGATCAGCAGGGTCTTTATCGAATACCCAATGTAGCGCCGGGCCAATATGTGGTCATGCCCGCCGCGCCACAGTATCTGGTTGGAGGTCAGACGCCGAGCAAGACATTAATTGTCGGGGAGAGCGAGAACCTCGAAAACGTGGACTTTGCTCTCGTACGCGGCGGTGTCATTACCGGTAAAGTTGTTGATGCCGAAGGACGGCCAATGATCGAAGAGCCGGTTGAAATATTCCCGATGGGAGGTTCAGACGCCAAACCACTGGTTCTCATGAACATATTCTCCGGCCCGACCGACGATCGCGGCGTCTACCGGATCTTTGGTCTACGGCCCGGAAAATACAGGGTCGCCGCCGGCGCGTCGCAATACCGGATGTATTACGGGCGGGGAACTCGATCTGTCTACGGCCAAACATATTACCCGTCCACCACCGAACCATCTCAGGCCAGCCTAATCGAGGTGACGGAAGGAAGTGAGGCGACGAACGTCGACATCACTCTTCGTCGTACAGTCAACGTCTTCACAGTCTATGCACGAGTCGTTGACGCTGAGACGGAGAAGCCGATCGCAAATGCAGTGTACGGCTTGCAAAAATTTCAAGAGAACGGAAGCTCATCGACCAGCGGGTATGCCTCGGATCGCAGTGGAGACATCAGGATCGAAAACGTGACGCCGGGAAAATATGCCGTGTTTCTCGAACCATCACCGGCGGTCGACGTGTACGCCGAGCCGGTACAATTTGAAGTTGTGGACCACGACGTCAAGGACCTCGTCATCAAAGCTTTGTCCGGAGGTAGTGTGTCGGGAGTAATTGTTCTCGATGGTCTGGACCAGAAGGCGGCTGCCCTAAAACTCAACCAGTTGCTGATATCTGCCTTCACTGAGAATAGAGATCGTCAGGTGCATGGCTCATCCCTAAACGGAGTCGTTAACGCGGATGGCAGCTTCACCGTAGGTGGATTACGGGCTGGTGTCGTTAATTTTGCCGTCTTGGGTGCTCGCCAAAGCTCAATGGACGCTTTCGAGATAACTCAGATCGAACGTGACGGAGTGGTCTACCCATCAGTCGAAATCAAACGTGGAGAACAGATAAAAGGGTTACGGTTAACAGTGAAGCCGCGCACCGGTCGCGTTCGCGGAGTAGTGAAGCTCGAAAACGGCCGGATGGCATTTTCACAGGTTCAGGTCCACATAAAGAAGATTGGAGAAGACTCTGGATCGTGGACGCAAGTAGACGATCGAGGCCGCTTCATATCCGATCCTATTGCCGCCGGGGTTTACGAAGTTTTTATTACCGTTTACACGGTTCAGGGCCGCCCTCTAACGACGAAGCAGCAAGTGGCTGTGGTTGATAACCAGGTGACTGAGGTCTTGTTAACCCTGGACCTGAAGAGTGATCCCGGTCAGAGTCGACCTTAAGTGCCGTCGCGGAATTGAGTGGTGTCTTAGTTCGCCAGCATTCTCTGCGTACCTCGGCGGCCTCTGCGACTCTGCGGTAAGGAACGGCAAAAACATATAAACCGCAGAGACGCGGAGGACCGCAAAGATACGCCGAGGAAATTAAGACACCACCAGGAATTGGTTGAATACCGAAGATAACTGGCGCATACTCCAGGCAGTGGCCCTGGGCTCATAAGCTGATCAGCGGAGGCGAAGATGAAGATCCTTTTGCTGTTCCTGATTCTCTTTAATCTCCTTGCGCTCGTTCAAACGCAAACTCCTCTCAACGACGAAACCTCGCCAATGAGTGTCGCGAGTTGTAAGTGGTCGCGTGCCCGGCAAAAAGTCGAGGGAGGGCACACGGATGCCAGTATTCCGGCTTGCCAGGTGATCCCGCAAAACAAAACTTTTGGGCGCAACGCCAGGCGACAGTTTCTATGTGGCGTGAGCATTCGTCCCGACAAGGAAAAAGATCTCGAGGGTCTTAGTCTCTCCGGACCAAGCGACGTCGTTAACGTCAGCGCCCTCGCCGACAAATCGCGCTTCAAAGAGAACGTCGTAATTAACAGGATCGAATACCCCGACGGCTCGATCTGGCGAAGGAAGGGTTGGCATCTCGCGGAGGTAAAGAGAAGTTACGAGCGCGTGCTGCGCGAGCCGTGGGTGCCTGACCCAGTGCAAGGGTCTGTAATTACGACTTCCTGAAGCTTCATGTCGCAAAAGTCAAAACTACTCATCATCGACGATGAATTGCAGATCCGGAGTCTGCTCGTCGACCTGCTTGGGCCGGTTTACAACTGCTCCGAAGCAAGTTCCGCTGAAGATGCGCTCACCGCGCTCTCGCACGAAACATTCGACCTCGTAATCAGCGACATCGACATGGGCGGAATGAGCGGACTCGAGCTGGTGCCTCGCGTTCATTCGCTCGCACCGGATACGGTGGTCGTTATGATCAGCGGTAACCAGGACATCGAGTTTGCGATTAAAGCGTTGCGCGTTGGTGCTTTTGATTACATCACGAAGCCAATTGATTTGCGTCATGTGGAAGCGTCCGTCGAACGCGCGCTTAAGCACGGCGGTCTGTTGAAAGAGAAACGCCTCTACAAGGAGCAGATCGAACATCTGTTACAACAACGGACCGCGGAAGTCGATTGGCTTGCGTATTACGACACGGTGACACAATTGCCCAATCGTGCGTTGTTCGAAGACCGGCTGACGCAAGCGGTCGCGATCGCCCGCGCGAAAGACGAGTCGCTCGCCGTGCTATTTATTTCAGTGGACCAGTTCAAGAAGGTGAACGATTCGCTGGGGCATGGTCCGGGCGACAGCTTGCTGCGTGAGTTTGCCGAACGCTTAAAGAGCTGCATCAGCAAGTCAGACACGGTGGCGCGGTTTGGCGGTGATGAGTTTGCCCTTTTGCGGACACAGATCGATGGCACCAAGGACATCATTGAAACGATTGGTATGTTGTCGCAGGTGTTGAAGTTTTCATTCGATCTTCCGGGTCATGAGGTGTTTGCCACGGCAAGTGTGGGCGTTAGTTTGTTTCCGTTTGATGGCGACGACAGTCAGACGCTGCTGAAGAACGCAGGTGCTGCGCTCTACAAGGCGAAGAAATCTGGCGGCGCGAACTATCAATTCTTCACCGCCGACATGCATGAACTCGCGACGCGTCGCCTGGCTCTCGAGACCAACCTGCGGCGGGCCATTCGGAACCAGGAGTTTCTGATCCATTACCAACCACGCGTGTCCGTCGACTCACTGGCGGTCACAGGTGTTGAAGCACTGGTCCGCTGGCAGCATCCGCAGCTCGGTCTTGTGTCGCCGTCCGAGTTTATTCCGCTCGCCGAAGACACTGGATTAATCGTGCCGATCGGCGAGTGGGTTTTGCGTCAGGCTTGTTTACAGAACCGGGAATGGCAGGAACGCGGGTTTGCGCCGATTCAGATGTCGGTAAATATTTCGGCGCGCCAGTTTCACGAGCGCGATCTGTCGGAAACGGTGATTCGTATACTCGATGAGACCGGATTGGCGGCGAAGCATCTCGATCTCGAATTGACCGAGAGTTCGATCATGCAGAACTCCGAGTTTGCCGCCGGCGTGCTGGACCGGTTGAAGAGCATGGGGATCAATATTTCGATCGACGACTTCGGTACCGGGTTTTCGTCGCTTGCTTCGTTGAAGCGTTTGCCGATCGACATCTTGAAAATCGATAAGTCGTTTGTGCAAGACGTTACGACGGACCCCGACGACGC
>Ga0209486_10000625_pt1 | contig 15627 bp, 18 predicted proteins | sample NCCompost_FD_187518 | JGI IMG/M metagenome (GOLD analysis project Ga0209486, IMG submission 187518) | Agricultural soil microbial communities from Utah to study Nitrogen management - NC Compost (SPAdes) (version 2) | ecosystem: Environmental > Terrestrial > Soil > Agricultural land | place...
TCCGCACGTCGCCATACAACGTGAACTGCGACACGACCAAGAGGCTGCCGCCGACATCGAGGACAGACCGATCCATCGGCTTGCCGGCATCACTCTCGAAGACACGGAGGTCGCAGATCTTGGCGGCGAGGTACTTCACATCGTCGATCGTGTCGTCGCGGCCGACCCCGACGAAGACGAGAAGCCCACGGCCGATCTCGCCGGTGATCGCCCGGCCCACAAGAACGCGCGCCGAGGTGACTCTCTGCAGAAGCGCGCGCACCTCGGTGGCTAATGCTGGATCTGGATTAGCTTCGACGATTCGTCATCCAGGCGCAGCGCTACGCTGTCGCGCAGCTCGCCGCTGGGGTTGAGGCGGGTGTCGAGCAGGTGCCGCGGCATGACGTTGCCGAGCGCCTTGAGCATCGACTGCTTGACGCCGGGATGTTCGACCTCGAGGTCCATGATCAATCGCTTGACCCGCTGCCGCTGCAGGCTCAGATCGCCGCATGCCGGGCAGCAGCAGCCGATGATCGGCAGGCCGACTTCCTTCGTGTACAGCCGCGCTTCATCCTCGCCCACATACGCGAGCGGCCGGATGACGACGTGCTCGCCGTTGTCGGACACCAGGCGGGCGGGCATCGCCTTGAGCGCACCGGCGAAGAACAGGTTCAGCAGGAGCGTCTCGATGAAGTCGTCCATGTGGTGGCCGAGGGCGATCTTCGTGGCGCCGACCTCCGACGCAATGCGGTACAGCACGCCGCGGCGCAGCCGCGCGCACAGCGAGCAGGGCGTCGCATTCGAGTCGAGGATGTCGTCCATCACGTCGCCGATCGACGTGTGCTCGATCCGGTACTCCCAGCCGCGCTCCTCACAGGTCCTGGCGATGACGCCGTGCTTGAAGTCCTTGTAGCCGGAATCGACGTTCACGGCGATGAGGGAAAACCGGATCGGCGCCCGCTGCCGCAGGTTGTCGAGCACCTGCATCAGCGCCCAGCTGTCCTTGCCGCCGGACAGGCCGACCATGATCCGGTCGCCGTCTTCAATCAGGTTGAAGTCGGTGATCGCTTTGGTCGTGCGCTTCGATATTCGCGCTTCGAGGGGACTGCGGTACGCCATTGGCCCTGTAGTGTCCGCCTTCAGGCGGACCGTCGCCTAGTGTAACAGCTGGCCCGAACCGTCCGTTCCGGTCCGAGACGACTCCCGCAACTCGGCGATTTCGTAGATCGGCTGACCGGGCGCAGCGGGATCGATCGCCGAGCGCATGACGCTGCGGAGACGCAGCAGGTCGTTGGCGACCGTGAAGGTTCGGGAGAGACCGTACTTCGACCGGCCAAACCGCCGCGGCCGATGGTTGACCGGCAGCTCGGCGACGCGGTCGCCGAGCTGACTGGCAATCGCGGGCAGGTAGCGATGCATGCCGGGCCGAAGCTTCAGCGGCTTGACCACCTCGGCACGAAAGACCTTCAGCGAGCAGCCGTTGTCGTGCAGACGCACGCCGGACACGAGGCCGAGCAGCCAGTTGGCCACCATCGACGGCAGCTGCCGCGTCAGGAACGTATCCTTGCGCCGCTTCCGCCAGCCGCAGACGATGTCGTGCGATGCCGCAAGCTCGACCAGCTTCGGTATGTCTGAGAGGTCGTTCTGCAGATCGCCGTCCGCGGTGATGACGAGCCGCCCCCGGGCGGCGGCGAATCCGGCGGCAAACGCCGCTGTCTGGCCGAAGTTCTTCGTGAACCGGATGACGCGGACGCGAGGGTCCTGCGCCTGGATCTCACACAGCCGCGCAAACGTCTGATCCGAGCTGCCGTCCTCGACCAGGATCGCTTCATAGGGCCGCCGCATCGATTGCAGGACGCTGCTGAGCTCCGCGTGCAGGGGGACGACGTTCGCTTCCTCGTCCCGCAGCGGAATCACGACGGACAATTCAGGTTCGCTCACGCCCTGCTTTCCTGCGCATCACCCACACGGCAACGGCGGCTGCCACGAGGAGTCCGACGACGACGAGCGCGACCACGCGCCCATGGGTCCTCATCAACTCCAGCGCCTGATCGCCATAGTAAACAGCGAGGACGCCAAGCGCGACGTAGCGGGCGCCGCGTGCCAGCGTCAGCGCGACGATGAACTGCATCGGCCGCACGCGCGCCACGCCGGCGGCGAGCACGAACAGCTTGAACGGCGCCGGCGGCGGCAGCAACGCCGGGATCATCAGCGCCATCAGCCCGTTGCGCTTGTAGGCCGCGAGCGCCCGCTCGACGGCAACCGCTTTCAGGCGCTTGTGCAGGAACGCCTCGCCGCCTTTTTCCGCCAGGTAATACAGGACGTAACAGCCGGTCACCGAGCCGAACGTGGCCATGGCGGCGTAATAGAGCATCCGGTTCTTGTGTTCGGTAACCATGACGACCACAAGCAGGTCGTTGATGTGCGGCAGCGACAGGAACGACGCATCGAGGAACGCCACCGCGAAGAGACCGGGACCGCCGAGACCGAGCGCCAGGGTATGGAGCCAACCGATGAACGACCGCACGCCTACACAGAATATGCTGAGCAGCGCCTCGTGATCATCCCGCGCCTTCCACGCATCCTCGCCGCGGTCGCCTTCCTGTGCGGCGCCGCCGCATGGATCCGCTTTCTCGAACTGGACCTCGTGCTCAGCCACTACGATGCCAAGGCGCATCTGGTCGTGGCCCGGCGTGTGATCGACAGCATCACACCTGGCTGGCAGCAGATCGGCGCCGTCTGGCTGCCACTGCCACACCTGATTCAGATTCTTCCGGCGCAGATCGACGTCCTCTATCGCACCGGCGCGTTCGCGTCGCTCGTGTCGATCGCGTCCTTCACGCTGATGGTCTGGGCTGCGGCCCGCCTGGTGCTGACGATGACCGGTTCGGCGCCAGGCGCAGTCACCGCGGCAGCGCTTCTGGTCGTCAACCCGAACCTGCTGTATCTGCAGAGCACACCGATGACGGAGTCGCTGACGCTCGGGTTGGTGTTTCTCGCGCTGCTGTGGATCTATGAGTGGGTGACGGCGGACAAGGAAGCCGGACTCCATGTACCAGCGAGACTCGCCGCGACGCTGTTCGCTGCCGCGTGGACGCGGTACGAAGCGTGGCTGATCCTGTCCGCTGCGCTGGCATTGGCCGGACTCTCGCTAATCCGAGGCGGCGTCAGACCCGGTCGAACCGCCCGGCTGATCGCCCGCCTTGCCGTCTGGCCGGCGCTGGCAATCCTGCTGTTTTCTCTCAACAGCCGGATCACGACCGGCCGGTGGCTCGTGGCGGGCGGCTTCTACGAAGTGGACCCGACCTACCACGGACTTCCCCTCAAATCGTTCATTGCCGTGTGGTGGGGAACGCACCGCCTGAGCGGCTACGTGCTGGAGATCGTCGCGATAGGCACAGCCTTCTGGCTGATTGTCCGATCCGCGTCGCGGCCAGCCGCGACTCGCGCGCTCATTCCGCTCGCGCTCGCGGCCGCCGCCGTTCTACCGTTTTACGCGTTCGTCGAAGGACACCCGTTTCGAATCCGCTACATGGTCGTCCTGTCGGCCGCCTGTGCGCTGGGTGGCGGTCTTGCCGTTGCGCAGTTCCGCCGGCACGGCGTGGCGGTTGCCCTCGCCGCAGCGCTGCTGACTGCGTCGGTGGTCGAGTCGCCGCCGTTGGGCCTGCAGGCGCCGATGCTCGAAGAGGCGCAGTGGGACGTACCGCGGACGATCGAGCGGCGCGGCGTGACCGACTGCCTGCGCGGTGGTTACGGTGGCGAGAAGATTCTGGCGAGCATGGGCTCGCTCGCGCACTACATGCAGGAGCTGTCGCGAGACGGGTTCGCTATCGCGGATTTCGTCCACGAGGGAAACGGCGCGATCTGGGAACTGGCGCTTTCGACCCGGCCCGCCGCGCATGCGGGCTGGCTGATCGCCGAAGAACAGTCGGAAGGCGGTGACATCCTCGCGCGCCGGATGCGCGAGGATGTCTCGTTTGCCGCGGGGATGACGCGTGTGTGCGCGGGCGGGGGAGTGGCTTTATACAGGCTCCAGTAATTCAGAATTCAGAATGCAGAATGCAGAATGCAGAAACCGCCTGATTTCTGAATTCAGAATTCTGCATTCCCCTGTCATCGTCCGAATCGCACCCCGATAGTGAAGTTGTACGTCCAGCCGCCGAGATCGATCTTGTCGCCGGCGAAATCGCTGTTGAGATCCCCTTCGGCGGCGTGGTACCGGATCTCTCCGCCGACGCTCAACGTCTCGCCGCCGAATCGGAGCCCGGCGAGGACGATCGGCCCGGTCGCCGTGCCGCTGCCGACGAAGGACCCGCGGAAGATTTCCAGGTTGTTGTTGAAGTCGATGAAGTCTCCGGACTCGGAATAGCGCCAGTTGATCACGCCGAGTCCCGCGCCGACGTACGGCTGCAGCGCGTTTCGCTGCCCCAGCGGAAGCGCGCGTACGGTAAAGGAAAACGGCACCTGCCGCAGCCTCAGTTCCTGCGCGACTTCCGCGCCGTTGTCCTCCGTGAAATCCGTGTACACGCTGTCCACCGTCCGGCGGGAGAACCCGATGCCTGCTCCGGCTTCGAAATACTCACCGAGCGGCACCAGCCATTCCGCGCCGATCGATGCGCTGGTGAAGTCGTCGATCTCGAAGAAGAGAAAATTGCGGTTGGCGTTGAGCACGTCGCCGGCGACGCGTGCATCCTCGCCGCGTGGCGTGAACACACCCAGGGAGAAGTTGATCGTCTGCTGTGCGGATGCGGTTGCCGGCGCGACAGCCACGATCGCGCAGACAGACAGCAGCACAGGTAAGAGTCGCTTGTGCATGCGGCGGGCTCTTGCACCGGCGATGCCAACCGCTCAGCTGAGAGAAAGGGCGATTTCAGGGAAGATTTGCCGTCGTCAGAGGTCAGTCCGTCCGCTGCAGAGAGCGTTCGCCACGGAACACCCGGATGACATCGAGCACCTCGCCGTGGACGTGTCCGTTCGACGCGACCAGATGCGCGGCGACCGAGTCGAACGGCGACCCGTCCATCCCGGTCACGACTCCACCCGCTTCCGAAACGATCAATGCCCCCGCCGCGACGTCCCACGGCTTGAGGTGCTGTTCCCAGAAGCCGTCGAACCGCCCCGCCGCGACATAGCAGAGATCGATTGCGGCAGAACCGAGGCGCCGCACCGCCCGTGCCTGGCCCAGGAACGCGCCGAAAAGGCCCACGAGGTCGTCGCGCTGCGTGTGCACGTCGTACGGAAAACCGGTGACGAGGAGCGAATCGATCAGCCGGCCGGTATTCGACACGTGAAGCCGCACGCCGCTCACATACGCGCCTGCGCCGCGCTCCGCCGTGAACAGTTCGCCTCGCGTCGGGTCGTAAATCGCGGCCGCTTCCGGACGTCCGTTGATTTCGAGCGCCAGCGACGCACAGAAGATCGGCAGGCCGTGCGCGTAGTTCGTCGTCCCGTCCAGCGGATCGAAGACCCATCGATGCGTCGACGACGAACGCTCGGCTGGACCGCTGCTCAGCTCCTCGGCCAGCACGTCGTGATCCGGAAAGCGCTCGGCGATCACCGCGCGGCACATCCGCTCGCATTCCAGATCGACCTCGGTGACGAGGTCGATCGTGCCCTTCTTGTCGACACGGAATCCGGACTTGCGGCGCGCCATCTGGATGTGGCCGGCGCGGAGGACGATTTCAGCTGCGGTGGCGAGAAAGACCGGGTCGGGGCGGCTCACGCGCTGAGCGAGTCGTGCACGGACCCGGCGCGCTTCACCATCACCATTTCCATGCCACCTTCAGCGGCACGCTGGAGAACCATTTCGTCCATGAAGCTGCGGATCAGGAAGATCCCGCGGCCGCTGCCCTTCAGGAGGTTTTCGGGGGCGAGCGGATCGGGAACATCCGCTGGGTCGAACCCGGGGCCTTCGTCGCGCACGCGGATCACGACGCCCTGCGGGACCTCCGACGATTCGAGCGGCGTGAATTCCACGTGCACCCGCTTGCCGGTGTCGTTGCGGTTCCCGTGCTTGATCGCGTTGATGACCGACTCACGAACGGCGACGTTGACCCAGTGGCGGGCTTCCTCGTCGAGCCCGGCGAGGCGCCCGATGTGGTCGCTGACGACCTGGACAAGGTCGAGCATCTCGAACGTGCTGTCGAAGTCGAGTCGAACCGTTTGGCCGCTCATTCAGGCTGCAATTCCATCTTACGATGCGGACGTCAAATCAGTGCACACCTTTACGGTTTCAGCCCCTGTGCAGTAACGGTCAACCGCACGCCGGGACGTGTCGCCCCGACCAGGAACTGGCCGCCCTCACCCTTCGCGTCCGCCGGCCGCTGCACGGTGACCCTGAACTGATGGCTCTGAAAGTTATGCGCCTCGCCGATCGTCTCGCCGAAGTTGGCCAGCAGCGACGACACGGCCGTCGGTGCGGCGATCGCTTCATAGCGCCCGCCGGTGAGGTCGGCGATGCTCTTCCCGACATGCACCTGGCGCGCGCCGAGCAGGTGCGTCGGCGACGTCCCCCCCGTACTCAACATGATCACGTGCACGCGGGCCGGATACGTGGTGAGGCGGGTCGCCATGCGCTGCACGTCGCGATCGACCGCCATGCTCCCTTCCGGGCCGGTCGTGGAGACGACGACGATGACGGGGAAATTGTTCGACTCCTTCCGGTGCTCCTGCTCGATTCGGCTGGCGGCCTCGATCAGTCCCTCGACCATCCGTGACCCGGAATCGTCGGGTGTGATGCGGTCAACGCCGTTCTGGAGCTGGACCTTGTCGGCGGTCGGCCGGACAAGCCATCGCGGCTGCGGTGCCAGCGTCAGCAGCGATGCTTCGACGCCCGCCGGGAGCGCGCTGAACAGCGCTTTCAGGCCATTGCGGTACTGCGTAAGCAGAGTACCAGTCTGATAGCCGTTGTCGACGAGTACCGTCAGCTTGACGGGCCATGCGACGGGAACCACGCGCAGGACACTGCCTTCCTTGCCGTCCTCTGTCACGCGCACCTCGTCGGCCTTCAGATCCGAGACGACCTCCCCCGTGATCGTCGTCGCGGACACGAAGAACGTGATTTCCCGCTGCGCGAAAACCGTCGTGCCTGCGCCGGCGGCGAACACCGCGACTGCTCCCGCCAGGATTCGTTTCACAAAGCGCTGCATCATGCCGTTCTGCATATGGAGGCCCTCAGCCGCCCCCTGTTATAGTTCGGCCATGGGCTCGCCGCAAACGGTAATCGTGCATCCAACGCCATACGTGCGCGGCACCGTACGTCCGCCCGGCGACAAGTCCATTTCCCACCGGTATGCGCTGTTTGCGGCGCTCTCGGAGGGGAGTTCCCAGCTCGACGGCTATTCGACCGGCGCTGATTGCGCCTCCACGCTCAACTGCCTTCGTGCGCTGGGCGTCGGTGTCCAGGTCACCGGCCGCGACGCCACCGGGCTCCAGCTGCGCATCACCGGCCGCGGGCCGAACGGGTTTCTCGCCCCGGCCGACACGCTCGACGCCGGCAATTCAGGCTCGACGATGCGTATGCTGGCGGGACTTCTGGCCGCACAGCCATTCATATCCCGCATCGCCGGCGATGAATCGCTCGGCCGCCGGCCGATGCGCCGCATCATCGTCCCCCTGGAACGCATGGGCGCACGCATCGCGTCCAGCGACGGCCGCCCTCCGCTGACGATTCAGGGCGCCTCTCCTCTGCGCGCAATCGACTTCCAGACAGAGGTGCCCAGCGCGCAGGTGAAGAGCGCGGTCCTGCTCGCCGGACTGCACGCGGACGGAGAAACGCGCGTCACCGAGGCACTGCAGACACGTGACCATACGGAACGCGGCCTCAAAGCGTTCGGTATCGAGGTCCGCCGCGAGGGGCTGACGGTATCCGTTCGCGGCGGTCAGCGCGGACATGGCGCGGCGCTGACCGTGCCCGGTGACATTTCCTCGGCGGCGTTCTGGATGGTCGCGGCGGCGGCCTTGCCCGGTTCCGAGGTGACCATCGACGGCGTCGGCCTGAACCCGACGCGAAGGGCGATCCTCGACGTGCTGGTCCGGATGGGCGCGGATATCGGCGTCGACGAGGGGCAGGCAACCGCGGCGGAACCGATGGGCCGTGTGATCGTCCGCCACGGGCGGCAGCAGGCCGTGACGATCGCGCCGGCCGAAGTGCCGGGCCTCATCGACGAGCTGCCCGTACTTGCCGCGCTCGCCACGCACGGCGGCGATCTGCGCGTCAGCGGCGCCGAGGAGCTGCGCGTCAAGGAAAGCGACCGAATCAGGGACCTGGCCGCAGGGCTCCGGCGCATGGGTGCGGAGATCGAGGAGTTCCCGGACGGATTTCACGTGCACGGCGGCCGCCGCCTGCACGGCGGCGACGTGGACGCCCGCAACGACCACCGGCTGGCCATGGCGTTCGCAATCGCCGCGCTCGGCGCCGACGGACCGACGACCATCCACGACGCCGGCGCGGCCGCGGTCTCGTATCCGGAATTCTTCTCGGTGCTGGAATCGCTTCGCGCGTGAACGCGGACAAGGTTTATCTTGTCGGGTTCATGGGCGCCGGCAAGACGACCGTGGCGCGCGCGCTCGGCCGCCGGCTCGGCTGGCGTGTGGAGGACATTGACGATCGTATCGAAGCGCGGGAACGGCGATCGGTCGCCGCGATCTTCGCCCAGAGCGGCGAAGCCTACTTCCGGCAGCAGGAACGGCACGTGCTCAGCGATCTGCTGCCGCAGCGCCAGATCGTCGTGGCCACGGGCGGCGGCACGTTCGCCGAGCCGGACAACCGGGCGCTGATGCTTGCCGATGGCGCGGTCGCCTGGCTCGACGTGCCGCTCGCGCGCCTCCTCGAACGGGTCCCGGCTGACGGCCGGCGCCCGCTGGCGGCCGACCGCGCGCAGATGGAGCAGCTCTACGCACGGCGGCGGTTGACCTACGCGGAAGCGCACGTCCGCGTCGACGGCACGCAGCCCGTGCCCGACGTCGTCGAGCGGCTGCTCGAATGGGTCGGGTTCTGATGACTCACCTGATCCTCAGCGACATCCACGCGAACATGGAGGCGCTCGAAGCGGTGCTGGCGGCCGCGGGGCACTACGATCACGCGCTCGTGCTCGGCGACCTCGTTGGCTACGGCGCCGATCCGAACGACGTCGTCGAACGCGTGCGGAAGCTCCCGTCGGCGACGTTCATCCGCGGCAATCACGACAAAGTTGCCGCCCGCCTCGCCAGCGTCGAGCACTTCAACCATCTGGCGCGCTTTGCGATTCAATGGACGAGCGAGGCGCTGACGCCGGCCAACCTCGAATGGCTGGCCGCACTGCCGACCGGTCCGGTTGCCGTCGATGACATGGTCGAAATCTGCCACGGCGCGCCGTTCGACGAGGACGCGTACATCTTCGACGACCTCGACGTCCGCCGCGCGCTTGCGACAGCCATTCGTCCGCTGTGTCTCTACGGGCATACGCACGTGCCCGCCGCGTTCCGGATGGCCGGAGAGCTGTACGCGGTCGGCCCGCCGCGCGGCGATCGCTTCCGCCTGACGCTGGACAACGACGCGCGCTATCTCGTGAACTGCGGCGCTGTCGGGCAGCCGCGCGATGGCGATCCGCGTGCGGCTTTCGCGCTGCTGGATACCGTGGCACGTACGTTGACGATCGTGCGGGTGCCGTACGACGTTGCCTCTGCCCAGGCGCGGATCATCGATGCGGGGTTGCCCGAGGTACTCGCCCATCGGCTGGCGATCGGACGCTGACATCCTCCAGATCGTCCGTGATCGTGGCGCGGACCTTGTGAGGTCCGCGAGGCGAGCCTGACAAGGCTCGCCCCACGATCAGTCAGTCGATTGCCTCACAAGGTCCGCGCCACGATCGGCCCGCCGATTATGGTTTTGGTTTCTGCTGCTGCCTGCGCAGTTGCGCGGCGTAGGCATCGGCAGCCGCGCGCGAGCCGAGGATCCAGCCGATGACCACTCCGAGGAGCAGCACCGCCGGGATGTAAATGAAGTGCGCGGCGGTCGGCATCAGGCGCGGCCGGTGCGTTTCACGTCCGCTTCCAGCCGTTCCACCTCCCGCTGCACCGCGGTCAGCCGGCGCGCGACGGAGACCACATACAGGAACACCGCGACCAGCACGAACGAATACGCGGCAACGAGCAGCCGTGCTGCCGGGAGCTGCTCGGCCGGCGGCAGCTCGTTGATCGGGATGTATTCCTTGGTCTGTTCCGACGCCTGCGCATACACGGTCGAATCGGCCAGCGCACCGCAGCACACCAACAGCAGGATCAGGATTCCAACGCGTCGAACGATTGCAGCAGTCACGTTACTCATCCAGTGAAAGGTAGACGGCGTCAAGCCGTGCGCGCTGCTCCTCGAGCCGTACGCGCATCTTGAAGAGCAGGACGAACAGCAGGAAAAACGACGCCACGCAGAACCAGAGCGGCCCACCCATCGAGACCGGCAGCGTCGGCACGACGCTCGTCGCCGGGTGAATCGTGCGCCAGTAGTTCACCGAGATGTAGATGAACGGCACGTTGGCCATGCCGAACAGCGCCAGGCCGGCCGCCAGCTTCTCGGACCCGGGCCCGCCGTAGCGGCGAAGGAGCAGATAGGCGACGGCGATCATCCAGCTGACGAGGCTGGCGGTGACGCGCACGTCCCACACCCACCACGTCCCCCATGCCTTCCGCGCCCACAACGGTCCGGTCACCAGCGTCAGCAGTCCGAACAGCACGGTGAGCTCCGCCGCGGCCCATGCGGTGCGATCGTGGCGGGCATCGCTGCTGATTAGATAGCGCACGCTGGCAACGCCGCACACGATGCCGCCGAGCAGGAACATCCAGGCGGACGGCATGTGATAGAAGAAAATCTTGAACACCAGCCCCATCGTCGACTCGAACGGCGCGTAGGCGATCACGATGGGCGTGGCCGCAAACATCAACGCACAGACGACCGCAGCAGGCAGAAACCACTTCGGCATCAGAAGATCCTACTGTTCATCCTTCCACGTTCTCACTTCCCCGTTCGTGTTCGAGGTTCGGTTCAACTTCGAACTGCGGAGTGCGGCCTTCGCGTTCCTGGTTCTGGGTTCCGGGTTCTGCGTTCCGGGTTCTGGGTTCTGGGTTCTGGGTTCGACTGACCGCACGCCTCGAACATTGAACGCCGAAACCCCGAACCGAACCATGAACACGAACCCGGAAGCGGGAACCGGGAAGCGGGAACAGTTCAAAGTCCGGTTCAAGTTCACGTCCGTTCCGTCCTAGTCCGTCATCACCGGCTCGAACGTCCACATCGCGAGCGTGACGAACACGACGTCGAACGTGGCGAGCAGCGTCAGCCAGAATGCCGCGACCTGCGCGTCGAACTCGGGCTGCAGCAGCACCGCCGTGCCGCGGACTGCGGCAATCATGACTGGAACGATGACCGGATACAACAGCACCGGCAGCAGTACGTCGCGCGTGCGGGCCCGAATGAGCATGGCCGCGAAGAGCGTCCCGACCGACGCGAACCCGAGTGTCCCGGCGGCGAGGATCCCGGCCAGCCAGACAGGGTGCGCCAGCAACGCGCGCGCCTCGAACAGCAGCGCGACGAGCGGCACCAGTACCGCTTCGACGCCCGCGAGCAGCGCGACGATTCCAAGCAGCTTGCCGACGTAGACCGCCGGGCGCGCGGCCGGGGCCATCAGCAGCGCGCGCAGCGTTTCCGCCTGGCGCTCGCGTTCGAACGCCCGCCCCAGCGCCAGCGTTCCCGCGAACGCAATCGCGATCCAGAGCAGGCCAGCCGCGCCGTCCTCGGGCGCGCGCCCGTCGCGGACGAGCGCGAACGCGAATATCAGGATGCACGACACCGCGAAGAACAGCGTCGTATACGCAATCTCGCCGCTGCGGACCTCGACCATCAGGTCCTTGCGCAGAATCAGCCACACGGCCCGGCCGAACACGCCACTAGCCTCCCATCACGTCGCGATAGGTCGCGCGCAGCCGCTCCGGCCGTGAGACCGCTGCTGCCACGCGCCCATCGCGGAGGAAGACGGCTTCGTCGAGCAGCCCCTCGGCGAGATCGAGGTCGTGCGTGGCCAGGATCACGATGGTGCCGCTCGCCTTGAGCAGTCCCAGCCGTCGCACCAGCGCGGCTGCCGAGGCATCATCGAGGCCGGTGAACGGCTCGTCGAGCAGTGCCAGCCGCGGCTCGTGAATCAGCGCGCGCTCGAGCGCGACGCGCTGGCGCATGCCGCGCGAAAAGCTGATCACCTGATCGCCGGCTCGGTCGGCAAGTCCGGCCTGGTCGAGCGCGCGCAGCGCCACAACGGACGGATTCGCGCGCCTGTAGAGACCGGCAAAGAATGCGAGGTTCTCCGACGCGGTCAATTCGGGATAGAGAAACAGGTCGTGACCCAGGATGCCGATGCGGCCGCGGAGCCCGGCGCCATCCGCGCGCGGATCGAGCGACCCGAAGCGGATGATGCCAGAGGTAGGCCTGAGCAGCGTGGCCAGCATCGCCAACAGCGTCGACTTGCCGGCGCCATTCGGTCCGAGCAGACCCAGGATCGTACCTGCGCGGGCGGTGAAACTGACGTGTGAGACGGCGCGGCGGCGTCCGAAATGGCGTGACACGTCGTCAACGGCGACGTGGTCGAAGTCGCCGGAAGTCACGCAGCGATGCCCTCGCCGCCTCCTCCCCGCGGCCCGGCGGTGGCGTCCAGTTCCGCGTAGATGTGCTCGAGATCGTTCAGGATGCGCAGGCGGCGGCGTTCGGCACGCTCCGAAATCGTTCCGGCCCGCCGCTTCGCCTCGAGCTGCGCCAGCTCCGCGAGCAAGGTGTCGCGCCGCTGGACGAGCGCCTTCCGATCGGCCGCGGCCGTGCGCGGCTTGAGCGACAGCCACCCGCCGACTGCCGCGATCAGCAAGGCAAGACCGAGAGTCACGTAGAGGCTGGTGCGGCTGTGAACCGGAAGGTTCGACAAGGTGAAGGTCAGCGGCGTGCCGGGCTGGAGCGCGCCCCCCTGCCCGAGAAGGTAAACGCCGTTTTCGGTCGGAAGCTCCGCCACCGACGAGAACTGTGGAGATGCAAGCCCGAGGCTCCCGATCTTCTCGACGCCGACGACGGCCCGCTGCAGCGGCACCGGAAATGGCTGCGTGATCGTGTGCGTCGCTTTGGAAAAACGAACGCTGAACTCGATCTGCAGGGACGTCGTCCCGGGGGCGAACGGTCCCTTCACCCTCACGCGCGTCCCATCGACCTCCGCGGCCGGAGAAGAGCCTTCCCGGATCTGCGCGCCAACAGCCTCAGGCGGCAGCTGAAGTTCGAACGGGCCTCCAATGTCCACACGCGTCCGCGCCGTGTTGACGATCTCCAGCAGATAGAACGCAAACAGCGAATCGTTGTTGAATTCGAAGACGAGGCGGCTGTCGCCGCCCAGGACGACAACACCTTTGGTCGCGGGAGCGGAGAGCGCGGCGGCTTCCTCCTGCTTCTTCCGCTCCGCGGCGCGAGCGAGTCCGGCGACGAGGGCGACGCGCACACCGCCCGATGTCGGAACGGCGAACGGCTGCGACTGCAGCGTTTCGCCGTCAACCGTCGCTTCGGCGCGGGCCTCTCCCGCCGGCAGACCGGTGAACTCGGCGCGCCCCTGCTGATCGGTGGTGGCCGTCTTCGTCGTGCCACCGACGGTGACACGGACCTGCTGCCCCGGCGCATCGTTGCCGAGTGCTTCCCGGACGACGCGAACGGTCACGGTGCCGTCGCGCAGTTCGGGCGCAGGAAGCGGGCGTCCGTGCATCAGGGATGGATCAGGCATCTCCTGGGCTGGGGCAGGCTGCGCGAGAAAAATCCCAAACCCCAGAACCCAAATCCCAAGTCCCAAATCCCAAATCCCGAATCCCTGGCGGCTCATGACGCGGCCTCGAGTCGTGCGCCGCAGTTCTTGCAGAACTTCGCGTCGGGGTCGTTGACCGCCGCACACGAAGCGCAGGCGGTCGTGGAGCGCGCCGCGCCTGGCGGACCCGACAGGGTCCGCCCCACGTCGCTCGAAACGGTCTTTTCGAGCCGTTTCGCGATCTCCTTCTCGATCTGCTCGCGATAGAGCGAACCGGCGTCGAGCTGCCGCATCAGCCTCGCCGCCCGCGCCCGGAGCCGCGCCGACATCTCGGCAAAGTCCTTCTCCGACACCTTCCCCATGCCGCGGTCGAACTCGAGCTCCTTGATCGATCGCAGCACGAGCGTCTTCTCGCGCTCCAATGCGGCACGGGTGCGATCGCCGATCGCTTCCGCGCCATCATCCCGCAGGGTTCCGGCCAGCGGAAGCACGGTACGCAGGGCCGTCACGCCGACGTACGCGGCAGCGAAGATGGCCAGGCTCAAAAGAATGATCGCGGCCGGCGTCTGACCGCGCGAGAGAAAGACGACGACGGTCGCGCCGATCAACCCCGCCAGCGTGAACAACTGCCAGGGCTGCAGCGACTCCTGTCGCTCAGTCGAGGTCTCGGAGCTCATCGTCGAGGCGGGCGTCCAGTGCCGGGTCCGGCGCTGGGCCGGCCGCGGCCGCGGCGGGGGTCTGACCTGGACGCGACCAGCGGCGGGCGTTGATGATGATGACGGCAAGTCCGGCGCCGGCCAGGAGGTACGGGAACAGCCACGCCAGACGATTGAAGGGGGTGTCCTCCGGGATGTCTCGAACGTGCTGCCCGTACTCGCGGACGAACGTGGCCAGAATCGTGTCGTGGTCCTTGCCTTCGTCGACGAGCTTCCTGATGAGCGCCGTCTGCCCGCTGTGTCCGTGGCAGGCTGGCCGCATCTGGCAGTTGGCGAGCGTGGAGCGCACGCAGCCTGAATTCCCGCACATGCAGATGATTTCGCCTTCGAGCCGGCGCTGCAGGTCGCTCTTGCTGACGAGGCCACCCTCGCCGCTCGGCTGCGCGATCGGGCCGTCCTGCGCCTGAATGGCAGCCGGCAGCACCAGGCCGATGAGCAGCAGCCACGTTCCCGCTGCGCGCGTGGCGTTGGCCGGCACGCGGCTGACCGCGAATGCGAACGCCGTCTCGGGCAGGAGCGCGATCAGCGTACCGATGGCCAGCACGCCGAAGCCAAGCCACAACCAGTTGACGAGCGGCGTGACCGTGATCTCGAGCGTCGCCGACTGCTCGGCCACCGCGTAGGCCGGCATCACGATATACAGGTCGCCGCCGAACGACCGGCGGATCGCAACCTCGGTCGTCGGTTCGTCCTCACGGCCGCGGAAGAACCACCTGGCCGGATACAGCTTGGCGATCTCGGCGCCGTCGCGAGTTGCGGTAATGTGTGCCGTCACCGCCTGCTTGCGGATGTCATCGGTAACCCGCAGCGCGTCGAGCCGCACGACGAATTCGCCGATCTTCACTTCCTGGCCGGGCTTCAGCAGCGCCGTTTCCTGCAGCTTGAAGCTCTCGCCCGCAAAACCAAGGAACATCAGCACTACGCCGACGTGCACGAGATAGCCGCCGTAGCGGCGCTTGTTGCGGCCGACGAGTCCAATCAGCGCCGTGAAGAGATCGGTCCCGCTGGTCTGCTGGCGCACGCGAGCGCCGCGCCAGAACTCCTGGATGATGGTTCCCATCGAGAAGCCGCCAAACGCGAAGCAGAGACCGGCGCTCCAGATGCGAACGCCAAACGCAAACACAATCGCGCCGACCGCGAGG
>Ga0209486_10000626_pt1 | contig 15626 bp, 13 predicted proteins | sample NCCompost_FD_187518 | JGI IMG/M metagenome (GOLD analysis project Ga0209486, IMG submission 187518) | Agricultural soil microbial communities from Utah to study Nitrogen management - NC Compost (SPAdes) (version 2) | ecosystem: Environmental > Terrestrial > Soil > Agricultural land | place...
AGGCGTTTCGTGCTGCCGCGTGAGGTTACACGGCGGACGAGCTGCCGCAGTGTGGGATCGAATTTGTTCGGGTCGTTGTGCCAGTCTTTGGCCAATCGCGAACACGCGATCCAGTTGGTTTGGAGCTCGTCGACGAACGTCGAGATTGTCAATGGGTTGGTGGCGTAGAGCACGCCCGGGTTAGTGATTGCCAGAAGCCACAGGCGCACTGCAGAAGCGCCGTACAGCGAAACAAGCGTGCGAAGGCTGTGGTGATGTTGAATTCGATACGGCGCTTGAAGCGTTGAGAAATAGACCGGGAGCTTTGTCTCGTCTAGCAGCATCGATGTTAGTGACGCATCTCGAGAAAAAGAGCTGAAGACATAAAGGCTCGAGCGCTTCAGACCGTAAGCGCGAACTGCACGGGCGAACATGTCAGTAAAGGTGAACTTCAGAACTCGCAGCCGGCGATTCGTATAAAGGATTTGCTTGGGTTCGCCGGTCGAGCCGGAGGTCAGTGCAAACCTGGCATCGCGACCTGCGTGGGCGGCTGTGTGACGAATCGATTCGACGACTCGCGGTCCATACGACACCACCGGCGTGTCAGCATGGAGGCGGTATTTACGCTTTAGCCGTCGTTGTTTTGCAGCGAAACGAGTGATTCGAAATCTTTGCCCGACGTTTAGAACAATACCCAGCAGCATGATCATGCGTGCGATAAGGAACCGGAGTGCGTCGTTAACTAGCTCGCGCATGACAATTCTTGTTCACCTATTGCGAGTTGGCGCTTGTAGATCCCGACGAGTTCGTCGGCATCGCTCGCTCGCAGCATTGCGCCGTCGTAAGTAAACGTCATCCACGTTTGTTGGCGGTGTGTGGCAGCATTAATTGCCAGGTTCTGTCGCGGATGAAGCAGACCCACACACTCGATGCGATCGACATATTTGAATGCTTCGCGTGCTTCACCAGCCCACCGATCGGCGTGCGAGAAGACTCCTGTCGCCATGTCAACGGACGGTAGATTGAGATAGCCCTTCAGCGCTGGCCCAAGGATCCACCCCGGCAAGAAAGTAAAAAGCGGAATGTCCGGTACGGCCCACTCGCCATTTTCAGTGGTCCACGAAACCTGTCGTCGAACTTCGCGAGCTTTTTCCACCATCGACGCAGACTGTTCGTATCGCGCATAAAGACGAATGCGACTCGTGCCGTTGCCGAACCCGGAAAGCGATCTACTGCGAATGTTCATCGGCAGCCAGAGCCCGACTTTCGGCCTGCCATTGCGAATATGTCGCTCGTTCCACTCGCTGAAGGTTTCAAGCACGCATGTAGCCAATAGATCGCTGTACGTGAATCCGCCGGCGCGCCGGCAGGCGTGACGCAAGTCTGACGAAGGAAAACTGAACGTGGTCCAACGTCTGTTACCGGAGCGCGTGGCGTTTGGTGTCCACAGGCTGTCGCAGCCGCTGTCGTAAGCGAAACGACTGCGCCGCGTTGACATTGCAGCGCGCCGCAATGAAAGCCCAGCGGAAGCGGCAGGCGGGGTGAGTCCGTAGGCGACGCTTAGCTGATGACCTAACCACAACGCCGCGCTTAAACCATCCGCAGCAGCGTGATGAAACCGCGTCGCCAGCGTGGCGCCATTCAGCATCTGTTTGATCGGATACTGGTTGAACGGTTCATTCACGAATTGTTCAATATCAATCTGTGTTTCGATTTTGATCTCGCGGCCATAACGCTCGCGGGCGCTCACCGCTCCTACCCTCAAGCCTTGAGCATCTGGTGGTTCGGTGAAATGAAGGATGATAGTGAAGTCCTGAGGCGAACGGGCGTCATCCAGTAGTTGGAATGCACGGTCGAGGAGGGTGATCTTCTGTACGCTCATACAGTGTCGAGACGAATGTCTCGCGTTGGCCACCACTTCGAAACCCCCGCCGGAGCGCGCTCGACAAACCGACGCAACTCAATCCATGACAACTTCGGTTGCAAATGATGCTCGCGATGCATCGACAGTCCGAGTGAGAACCAGTACATGAAGCGGCCATAGTAGTTGTGCGAACGTGCCTCGGCGGAGCCAGTCGAGAAACCCTCGTGCGTTTGCACCGCAAACGGGTACCAGAGCAACAGCGACACCAGCATCAAAGTTGGCGTCATGCCCCAAAACAGTCGCCATGGACCAACAAGCCACAGCACCACTGCGTAAAGAATAACGATGCCGGCGTAGTTGAACACCAACTCGACGATGTCCGCGCGTTTCAGCCGGCCGCGCCTGCGCAGCCAGAAGAACCACTGATGCGGCATCGCCAGCGCGCGCAGGAACAACTCGGCGAGGTTACGCGACTTCATGAAATGGTCCGGATCGTCTTCGGGTACATTCGTGTGCGAATGGTGCAACTGGTGAGTGCGGCGAAAGTTGGTGAAGGGCACCATGCTGGGCAGCAGCGCGATGCGTCCCCACCAAAAATTCGCGGCGCGGGAGCGGCCGAGATGACCGTGAACACCTTCGTGGGCCATTACCGTACCAACGAACACCAGATAGGTTCGCAGTAGAATGTCAGCGACCATCAGAAACACATTTGGCGTGGGGATGAAGAGAGTGCCGATCGAGAGCAGCCCGCCAATACAGATGATTGTTCGACTCAGGCAGTAAATGTGCGATCTTTTCATGGTTTGTAATTTCCTCACTTTTCTCATAAGTTGAGGAGCCGAAATGTGGCAGTTAATTAAGTGTCACCGAATTCATAAAACGCCCGACCACCTGAGCGTAAACACCATGCTCATGCCAATAATCGTACTTCTGATACTCCTCTCCTTTGGTCCGGTCACAGCGCAAACTACCGATAGGACCCCCGATAGGATCATCGACAACCGCGTCAGGCTAGACCGCCTGCGCGCCGAGGGTTACGAAGCGCTCTACAATCTCGACTACGAAGGCGCGCGCAAACGCTTTCGCGAGATGATCCAACTGGCCCCTGACAGTCCGTCCGGCCCGCAGTGCTTTGCGGCGAGTCTGTGGGTGCAGCAGTTGAACGAATCGTGGGAGCTGAAATCGACGCTCTACAGCACGAAGGCTTACACGGATGGCAAGCGCAAGGCAGACGCGACGCAGGTCGCTGAGTTTCGCAAGTGGATTCGCCAGACTAAAACGCTCGCCGACGCGAAGCTGAAGCAGAACCCGCGCGACATTGAAGCGCTCTATTTCCTCGGTGCGGCTGAAGGACTCGACGCGGCTTACTCCGCAGCCGTTGAGAAGAAATATCGTTCAGCCCTGAGCAAGGGCTCGGATGCAGTCGATCGGCACAAAGAAGTGCTGAAGCTCGCGCCCGATTTTCGTGACGCTGAGCTAACGATTGGCCTCCAAAACTATATCGTCGGTTCTTTGCCATTGCCTTTGAAGATGATCGCGGGAACAATGGGTGTACGCGGGTCGAAGAAGCGTGGCCTGGAAACGCTCGAGCGCGTGTCTGTTGAAGGACAATGGTCGCGCGATCTTGCTCGCGTATTGCTGATCGATCTTTACAAACGAGAAAAGCGCTGGAAAGATTCGGTCGCGACTGCGCGGCAGTTGTCAGAGAAGTATCCGCGCAACTATCTTTTCAAGCTACAAATGGCTGACGCGCTTGCATCGCAGATCGTGATGCTGCGTAGGGCGAAAGACGCGAACGAGACGACCGGCGCAGCGGAAGAGAAGGAACTACAAAGCATTTTCGATTCGCTGACACGAGATAAGACGCTCGAACCGTCAACCGTCAAGCTTGTTCAGTTCAGGCATAGTGAGGCACGCGTCGCGTTAACGCAGGGGGATAAATCGCCCCCGCGGCGCCAAGATTGACAGCAGGGATTGATGACAGATCATCACCACGAGAAACTGATTGGGTTGTTAGACCGAATCAAGGAGTTCCTGCGCACTCAAGTCTATCCTCTCGAAAAAGACTTTCTCTCTCGACCATTTCGGGAACTAACACCGGCGCTCAACGCAAAACGTGAAGAAGTGAAAGCCCTCGGACTGTGGGCGCCACACTTGCCGAAGGAGCATGGTGGACTCGGTCTGAGTCTGTCGGAGTTTGCGTGCGTGAGCGAGGAGCTGGGCCGCACACCGATCGGGCATTACCTGTTCAACTGTCAGGCGCCCGACATCGGCAACATGGAGATCCTGCTGACCCACGGCACTCCGGAACAGAAAGAGAAATACTTCGTTCCGCTCGCTCGCGGAGACGTGCGCAGTTGTTTTTCAATGACGGAGCCCGAGCACCCGGGATCGAATCCGACCTGGATGAGCACCACCGCCGTGAAAGGCGGTAATGACTACGTGATCAACGGTCACAAGTGGTTTACGTCGGCTGCCGACGGCGCGAGCTTCGCCATTGTGATGGCGATCACGAATGCCGAAATCGCAAATCAGCACAAGCGGGCAAGCCAGATCATCGTGCCGATACCGACGCCCGGGTTCACTCTCGTTCGCAACATCAACGTGATGGGAGATGAAGGCAGCGATTACGCGAGTCACGCGGAAGTGAGATACGAAAACTGTCGTGTGCCGCAGAGTAATCTGCTCGGCGGCGAAGGCGATGGGTTTGCGATAGCCCAGGAGAGACTTGGACCTGGCCGAATTCATCATTGCATGCGCTGGATCGGTATCTGCGAACGCGCGTTTGACTTGATGTGCGGCTATGCGGCGCGGCGCGAATTATCGCCCGGCAAGTTGTTGGGCAGCAGGCAGAACGTGCAGGAGTGGATCGCCGAAAGTCGCGCTGAGATCAACGCCGCGCGATTACTGGTGTTACAGACTGCCCGCGGGATCGATCTCAAGGGCGCAGCGTCAGTGCGTGAAGACATTTCGATAATCAAATTCTTCGTCGCGGGAATACTTCAAAAGGTGATCGACCGCGCGATTCAGGTCCATGGTGCGCTCGGGTTAACTGACGCGACGCTGTTGTCGTACTGGTATCGTCACGAACGTGCGGCACGGATTTATGACGGACCGGATGAGGTCCACAAAACCGTAGTCGCGAGAAGTATTTTGCGGAAGTATGGTGTCACCGCATAGACATTTTCCATTTATCATTTTCCGTTTGTCATTTTTCATTTTGGCGCGGCTGGGACAATGAAAATGGAAAATGAGAAATGGAAAATGGAAAATGGTCTGATCGACACTTCACGGGCAGTGCGTGCCGGCGAGGAGCTGCCTCAGGAGGCACTGCTCGCATATCTGACGAAGCACCTTCCTGACCTTCACGGTCCGTTATCAATCGAACAGTTTCCTTCCGGGTTTTCCAATCTCACTTACCTCGTGCGCATCGGCGATCGCGAGCTCGGCGATCGCGAACTTGTCTTGCGCCGTCCGCCAATCGGCGCGAAGATCAAAACCGCGCACGACATGAACCGCGAGTATCGCATCCTCGCGCATCTTCATCCGGTCTACGGAAAAGTCCCTCGGCCGCTATTGTTTTGTGAAGACGAAGCTGTGCTGGGTGCGCCCTTCTACGTCATGGAGCGCGTGAAGGGCATCATTCTCCGCGCGCAACCACCACGCGGCCTCGATCTCTCCGCCGAAATGATGCGGCGTCTTTCGGAAGTATTTGTCGACAACCTCGCCGAAATTCACAGTATCGACTATGAAGCAGCGGGACTTGGCGATCTCGGCTCACCGCAGGGATACGTAAGTCGCCAGATCGCTGGTTGGACCAAGCGGTACTACGACGCGCGTACAGATGACGTCCCGGAAATCGAACAACTCGCCACCTGGTTGCAGGAACATCTTCCGGCAGAAAGCGCGCGCGGCTCGCTGATTCACAACGACTACAAGTACGACAATCTCGTCCTTGCCCCTGATGATCTCACGCGCGTCGTGGCCGTACTGGATTGGGAAATGGCGACGATTGGCGATCCACTGATGGACCTCGGCACGTCACTAGGCTATTGGGTCGAATCGACAGATCCGGAAGAGTGGCAGAAATATGGCTTCGTCTTGACCAAACTACCGGGTAACTTCACGCGCAGCGAACTCCTCGAGCATTACGCGCGTCGTTCGGGTCGTGAAATCCCGGATCCGGTTTTCTATTACGCTTATGCATTGCTCAAGATCGCTGGGATCGTGCAGCAGATCTACGCGCGTTATCAGAAGGGACTCACCAAAGATTCTCGGTTCGCACAACTCGGTGCGCTCGTCAAAGCATGTGGCCAACTGGGCCAACGTGCGATTGCGTACAAACGCATCGATCGACTCGGGTAATCGCAACACAAAATTCATAGTTTGAACATCACGCGTACTCACGATCCGAAGTAGACTCAACCACCCCACAGTACAACTCGTTCATTGGAGGAAAAATGATTACAGGTCGAAGTCTAATCTTGGCCCTGTTTCTGGGTCTCTCACTGCTTCTTGTTGGAAATGTAAGCACCAGGGTGGGAGCACAGTCTGATGCTCCGGAGATGCTGGTAAGCGACCTCGCCGTGCGCCCCGTCGTCGCAAATTTAATTACGCCAATCAGCATGGCGTTCATCGGCACCAACGACTTCCTGCTGCTCGAAAAAAATACTGGCCGGGTGAAACGAGTCACTGGCGGCGCAGTGCAGGGAACTGTGTTGGACCTCGGCGTGAACTTCGCGTCGGAACGCGGGCTGCTGGGGATCGCGACCCATCCGAATTTCCCGTCGAATCCTGGCGTGTATCTCTTCTGGACCTGTCGCAGCACGGCCTTGCCGGCGGATCCATTCTTCCCTGACGAGACGAGATGTCTCGACGCAAACATGTTTGCGGCCGATACCGATGAAATACTTCAGGTGCCGTTGCTTGGAAACCGCGTCGATCGATTCGTTTGGAACGGCTCTTCACTTACTTTCGATCACAACCTGATCATGCTGCGCGCCTTTCAAAACGACGGCGCGCCAGTGCCGCAAAACCAGGGTGACGAACAACAGCCGCCGCGCGGCAATCACGATGGCGGCCCGATGCGCTTTGGACCAGACGGCAAGCTCTACATTTTCTTTGGCGACAACGGCAGGCGAGGTCAACTCCAGAATCTGCCTTGTGGTCCAACCGCAAATTGTCCCGGTCCATTGCAACCTGACGATCAGTTTGGTGGGCCCGAGCCCGACGACGCTCATCTTTCCGGAGTTATCCTGCGTTTGAATCCCGACGGAACGACGCCGACAGACAATCCGTTCTTTGCGGTCGGCGATGCCATGAACAGTCAAGCGGGCGACAACATTCAAAAGATCTTCGCCTACGGGATGCGCAACGGGTTTGGCATAGACTTCGATCCGATCTCTGGTGCCCTTTGGGAACAGGAAAATGGCGACGACACTTTCTCCGAACTCAATCGTGTCGATCCTGGTTTCAACTCAGGCTGGGTGCAGATCATGGGACCACCTGAACGAATCGTTCAGTACAAGGAAGTCGAAACAAGTCTCGGGAACGATCCGTGTCTCAACACGCCTTACTTTGGTCTACAGCAATTACGCTGGTCGCCGGAATTGATCGCCGACAGTCCGGCTCAGGCGTTGTCGCGTTTGTTTGTGATACCCGGATCGCACTATAGCGAGCCGGAGTTTAGTTGGAAGTTTGAAGTGTCACCCGGAGGCATCGGATTCGTACGTGGCCGTGGGCTTGGACCACAGTACGAGGGCGATCTGTTCATGGGCGGCGCGCGGCCGTTCCTCGAAGGCGGACATCTGTTTCACTTCAACCTGACGGGGAACAGAAGAAAGATCGGCGTTGACGATCCTCGTCTCGAGGACCGCGTCGCCGACAACTTATGCAAATTTGATATTACGGAGAGCGAAAGCCTGCTTGTAGGCAGAAACTTCGGCACGCTCACGGACATTGTTTCCGTGCCGAATGGAAACTTGTTCCTGGTCTCGATCGATAAGGGAACCGTGTTCGAGATCTTCCGTCGTTAGTCGTTGGCCTAATGTAAGGCGTTCCTGAGACCTCTGTGTCTCTGTAGTTAAGTTTTACCGCAGAGACACAGAGAAACACAGAGAATGACAGAAAGAGTTTCTATATCCTAGTCGTTCGTTTGATCGCGACCGAGCAGACTCGAATCTTTGCGCTTCAGGGCCGTCAGGAGTTTGGTCCACTCCTGGCGTCCCTGGGCCAGTTTCTGAAAGTCGCCGGATTTATCGACTTCGAGTCCACTTAGCATTTCATTAGCTTTGCCGGTGCTGATCGCTTTTTGAGCAGCGACGGACAGCGCCTTGAATGCTTCGGATTGTGAGTTAGCCCTCGAACCCTTCGCCGCGAGTTTCGCGCGCTCGTACGGGAAGCGATAGTCGCGCGGGTATTGCCGTTCTACTTTTGCGAAGGCCTGGTAGACCTTCGAGCGTTCGGTCGCCTTCGTGCCCGCGTCTATGCGCTTTGCGCGCAGTTTCTGTAGCTCGTCTTCAGGACTGACAGTCGCAGCAATCGGGTCGGTCTTCTGCTCGGTGGTGGCAACGGCGTTCGCCGGTTGCGCCGCAGGCGCGGGTTGAGTCGCCGCTGGTTGCTCAACAACTGGCGGTGCTGAATTAGCCGCTTCGACCGGCGAATCGGAACGCGACAGTCCAAACATTCCAAGCGCGAGCAGCAGGAACGCTATTCCACCAATCGCCATCAACTTCAACACCGAACCGCGAGATGAACTCGGATCGCGTTCAGGCGGCTTCGGCATCGTCCACGAGAACATCCGGTTCGCCTCGCCGCCTCCTTCCTGGCCTTCGTGTTGCACAGTCAGTTCATCGTCTTCGAGCGACATCGGAGGACGTCTGCTACGCACGACCACGGGCCCATTGCTTTGCGACGCCATGGCCGCGCCACACTTCCAGCAGAACGCATAACGCGACTCGATGGACGCGCCGCACTCGTTGCATGCCTGCGTCGTCACTGCTTCTCTTTTGGCATCGATCGCACGCAGTTGGTCGATACGTTGTTGCACGATCGGATCCATTGGCGGAACATCGGCGACGGGTTGTTGCTTTGGCGGTTCGGGTTTTACTTCGATCGGTTGTCCCTTTGGTGGTTCGGGAAGCACTTCGACCGGTTGTCGCTTCGGCGGCTCGGGTTTTACTTCTATCGGTTTCTTCCTCGCCTGACTGGCGATCTTCGCCTGACTGGCGATCGCGTCGGCAATCACTTCAAGAAGACCAGTAGCCTGTAGTTTCCAACCAGCACCTGCGCGATTGACTGCCGCGGGTCGAAGAATGTTGACCTCGCCTGCATCTGGTTTCGGGCAGTGATAGTAGTCCTGGTAGTACTCGTAAAAGTCACGATGCGTCGCAAATCGCGGCGCTCGAGGCAGCACGATCGGTTGGATGTTTGGATCGCCGTTATTGATCACGACGAACTCGCCATCCTCGACCGGGACGAACGATTCAGTCTCGTAGTCAAACGTGACGTTCACCTTGTGGGCCGACTTGGTTCGCTTCAGATAGTGGGCCACTGTCGACGGAAACGCCGGAGCGATGTCGAGACGTTCATCACATATTGGGCAGGTGGTAAGAGCCGTGATAAACGAGGTGCCGAGTTCGTCGCAATCGTGCTCGTGCTGGTCGGCCGAAGCCGGGCGCAAGCAGCCGGGACATGAAGGTTGCGGCACACCGTCGGCTGTGAGGGTAAAGTTTTTTACGTCGAGCGTCGTGTTTGACTCGAAGCTGATGAGTTGGCACTTGTCGCAGAGGTAACGCTGCGAACTGCGTCGCGTGCAAACGGCGCAACGGGCCAAACCATCATGGTCGAAGTCAACCGGACAAAAGTGTTCACAGTTACAGCAGTACTGCCATCGAATCTCAACTGGATGCTTACCCTGGCCTTCGAAATCAAGTTCGCCGAGGAGGTGGCCTCGATTCTCACACTTGATTGGGCTCTGGCGAGGGGCAAAGAAACCTCGTTTGTGCTCAGGACAAAATACTCTCATTTTCGTCGCTCCCTTTAGAAGAGATGGATGGCCGTTAAGGTTGTACTTTGCTCGTAACATTACGCACTGATTAGACGAGCGAAATGCCGCCGCTCGCGGCAAAGCGGGGGGAGGTCACAAGTTAAAAAGAGAAACAGTCGGAGGAGAGCTCGCTGCGGATACGGCGCATATTAATCCCACCTGCCGGGGTAACACAAGTCCTTAGTTCCCGGAACCCCGAATCCTCGAAATCCGTAAATCCGTGGTCAGAAAGCAGCCGGACGTATGATAAGCTTTCACAGTTTTTTAACAATGTCCCTTTCATCATCGCCCATTTCCTGCCTATGAACGATAAGAAAAGTTGGGGTTCAACGGTCGCCGGCTGGTTCATTGAACGTGACGAACCTGCTGCAACGGAGACAATCGAAACCGGCGATGTTCCACAATCGCCGTCAGTAGACACGTTCTCGTCTGCCACGGCTGACTACTCGACGCCGTCTCCGACTCAGACCGTCTTTCAAACAGCACCGCCGCGACCTGCGGGTGGGCAAGTCGATTTCGTGGCAGTGTTCTCCGCCGCGGGCGTCGACGCCGACGAACAGCAGCGTGTCGCGCGAACAACCGAGTTGTTGCGCAGCTTGCCGGCCGGTACCGACGCAGCGATCAAGAAACAGATCGTCGAAGCTTCGCTGAAGGCGTTTGGTGTTCCCATCGAGAAGATTATCGAAGCGACTGTCGAAGAGATCCAGGCGCTTGACGGCTACATCCGCAACGGCGCCGCCGACAACGAAAAACTGATTCAGGAATCAGACGCACGCATCAAGCAGTACGAACAAGAGATAAAGAACATTCGTTCCGTGATGCAGCATAGCGTCGACGAACAACAGAACCTGATAAAGGTGTGCAACGACAAGAAACTCGAGGTCCAACAGGTGCTGGAGTTTTTTGGACAGGACAAAGTGGCAAGTGTGGTCAAGGCTTCGCCGAAGCTCCACGATCCTTCAGAGCAGGCAGCGGGAAATCCGGCTAGCTAGAGAAAGGGAGAAAAACTATGTGGAAACGTTTGGCTAATCTTTGGAAAGGTTTCCTGTCGCTGTGGATTTCGGACATCGAAAAAGAGCATCCGGAGATCGCTTACGAGAACGCTATCAATTCGATGGTGGCGAAGTATTCGAAATTAAAAACCGCCACCGCCGGAATCATTCGCCGTCGTGAAGACCTCGACGAACGGTTCAAGCGCGCGAGTACCGAGTTGGCCCAGACCGAAGCGGAACTCGAAACCGCCGTCAATACCGATCAGGACGATCTCGCCGTGATCCTGATCCAAAAGAAGAACCAGCTCGCTGTCGACGTCACCGAACTGAAGGGGGAGATGGAACAGGCGCGCTCCGATGCCGACTCGGCGAAGACTTCGTTGCTCGGCGTGCAATCTGAAATTCGCAAACTACAGAGCGAACGCGATTCGATGCTCGCGAAGATGCAGTCGGCGCAGGCGCGTATCAAGGTACAGGAGCAATTGGATGGACTTTCAGTCGATGCTGAAGTCAAAGCGCTCGACAACGTGCGCCAGCACATCAAGACGACGATCGCCGAAGCAAATCTCGGCAAAGAGTTGTCGGAATCTTCCCTCGACTCACGGCTAGCGGCTCTGCGCAACCAGACCGGCGACGTTCAGGCCAAGCAAGAGCTTGCTGCATTGAAAGCAAAGAAAGCTGCGCAACAAGCTCAGACAAACAAATCTATGTGATTGCGAAATTGCGGGATTGCGAGATTGCGAAATTCCGCATTTCCGCAATTCCGCATTTCGAAATTCTGAAGAGGTGACGAACCAATGAGACTGACTCCCCTGGCAAAAGCTTTCATTGCAGTTGTTGTGCTTGCGGTTATCGGTTTTGCCACGTGGCACTACAAGGGTGCCGCGATTAAAGAGTGGGCCGGCGGTGAAAGAGCCGCGCCGGAAGATGCCAAAGGCGATTTTGACAAGTTGAATAATGCCCCCGGTGATCCAGCGCGGAATACCGGTTCGACCGGCGTCAGTTCGGTCGCTATCGGCACCGGCCGCTTGAACCGTCCCCTCGTTGTCGGCATCAACACGTGGGCCGGCCACGCTCCCGGGATCGTCTTCAACAACGGCATGGATCCAAATGGTGGGTCGCAGTACAAGCAGAAATACGGAATGGACGTGAAGTTTGTGCTGCTCGAAGACCCGGCAGCAAAGTTCGCAGCGTTCCGCAGCGGCCAGGTCGACATCATGTGGAACACAATCGACAACTGGGCGCGCGAAGCTTCGGAACTAGCCAGTCAAAACCAGCAGGCGAAGTCGATAATCATGCAGGACTGGTCACGCGGCGGCGACGGCATTGTCGCGCTCTCGTCGATCAAGTCTGTTGAAGATTTAAGAGGGAAGAAGATCGCCGTCACGCAGTTCACGCCGTCACACTTCCTGCTGCTTTACCTCTTGTCACAGTCGGGTCTGACGCCGGAAGAACGAGCCGGAATCGAAAAGAACATCATTTTCACGCTCGACGCACCTTCCGCAGCCGCTGCGTTCAAAGCGAAGCAGGTTGATGCAGCAGTGACGTGGGAACCGGATCTCTCGGGCGCTGTGACCCACCGCGGTGAGGAAGCCCACGTTCTTGTTTCTACGGCAGCAGCGACGAATATCATCGCCGACACGCTGTGCGCGCGTCAGGACTTGATCAATCAGGCGCCCGAAACAGTTCGCGACTTCGTGCGCGGGTGGCTCGATGGCATCGAGATGATCAAGAACAATCCGAATGGCTCGTATGAAGTAGTAGGACGCGCATTAAAGCTCGACAACGAAACCGTTTCAGGGATGTTATCGGGTTTGAAGTTGACGCCATATGCCGACAACGCACAGTTCTATGGTCTTACGGGTTCCAAAGCTCATTACCAGACATTGTTTGATACCGCGTTCGTGATCTGGCGTAAGAAGGGTTTGGTGACGAAGACAGTCGACGCCAAGGATTGGGTCGACGCCCGGTTCCTGCAAGCAGTTGCTTCTCATTATCCCGGCCAGAAGGTAGAAGAAGCGCCGGTAGTGGCGAAGGCGCCGTCTTCGAAAGACATTCCGATTCTGCATCAACAGATCCAGATTCAGTTCACCCCGGGATCCGATCAGATCATGCCCGGTTCATACCTGTTGCTCGACAAGTTGGGCGAGACGATGACCTCGTTTGGTGCCACCGTGCTACGAATCGAAGGGAACACTGACAGCACCGGCACCCAGGCGGTGAACGTGCCGCTTTCTGAAAAACGCGCGCAAGCCGTTAAGAATTACATCGTGCAGAACTTCCCGCACATTCCACCGACGCGCTTCCAGACAATTGGGCGCGGCTCGGGTAATCCAATCGCGGAAAACACTACTGAAGCGGGACGACAACAAAACCGCCGGACTGACATCAAGGTCATATTGGCCACCAACTGAGCTTGCTTCTATCTTTGTCAGTGGTCAGTTGTCCGTGGTCAGTACTCAGTTCTCTATTCTTGCGACCAACTGACAACTGACAACGGACCACTGACAAAGCACAAAGCACAAAGAACAAAGCACTGAATGTCGCGTAGATCTACCTTCTGGTCCATTCGTTCGCCGATGCCTCGACGGACGGCTTTGTTGCTGGGCCTGGTCGCACCCGCGCTCGTCTTGGGTGCTTGGTGCGTACTGACCTACGGCCGTCTCGTTGAGCCGAGCTTTCTACCAAAGCCAACTGAGGTCATCCGCGGCACGCTGCAACTGTTCCTTCACTACGATCTCGCAACGGCGATCCTGATCTCGACGAAGCGGATCGCCATTGCGTTTCTTCTCGCATCAGCGATCGCGTTACCTCTCGGTATCCTGATGGGTGCGTTCGATCCCATCAATCGCTTCTTCGAACCGATCGTGGCGCCGCTGCGGTATATGCCGATCTCGGCGTTTATTCCGCTGCTGATCCTGTGGTTCGGAATTTACGAGAAACAAAAGATCGCGTTTCTGTTCCTCGGCGTATTTGTCTATTTGTTACCGGTGGTGGTGTCTTCGATTCGGCTCGTGCCGGAGGAGTTGGTCCAAACAGCACTAACGCTGGGTGCGTCGAAGTTTCAGGTTGTGCGGACCGTATTGGTTCCTGCCGCGTTGCCGGAGATCTTTGACAGCTTTCGCGTGATGAACGCCATTGCGTGGACTTACGTCATTCTGGCCGAAGCCGTGAATCCTGAATACGGTCTAGGTTACATGGTTGAGCTCGCGCGGACGCATCACCGCGCGTCGTGGTCCTTCGCGGGCCTGCTGGTGATCGGCGGCATCGGATTGTTGACCGACTTTCTCATTCGACTCATCTCCAGCTTGCTGTTTCGCTGGCGTGAAGCATCCTGAACCGAGCAATTATGCCTGACGATCAAGGTCCAACAGTGCTTCCGCAGTCCGGCGAACCTGGCACGATTGCCGTCGATGTCGGGGTTCAGCCGCAAGCGAAAGGCACTTACAAAGCAGATCAAAGCGGCGTGCCGCCAAAACTGCGCGTCAGCAATCTGAGTGTCACTTACATCGATCGCAAGGGTAATCGCACGGAAGCCGTGCGCGACGTATCATTCGACATTCTTGATAAACCTGAGTCGGGCGAGATCGTGGTGTTTCTTGGTCCATCAGGCTGCGGCAAGTCGACGATTCTGAAAGCGGTTGCCGGGCTTCTGCCGCCGACTGAAGGTGAAGTTTTAGTTGACGGTAAGCCCGTTACTGATGTGGGTCGCGATCGCGGGATGGTGTTTCAGGCTTACACGTCGTTTGGTTGGCTTACGGTACGCGACAATGTCGAGTATGGTCTAAAGCTACAGGGCGTTAAGAAGTCGGAACGCAGGAAAGTTTCCGATGCGATTCTGAAATCCGTCGGACTTGCTGACTTCGCGGATCGTTACCCGAAAGATCTTTCCGGCGGCATGAAACAGCGTGTGGCTATCGCGCGGACCCTCGTCAACAAACCGCGCGTGGTACTGATGGACGAGCCGTTTGGCGCGCTCGATCCGCAAACGCGTTGGGGCATGCAGAGCCTGCTGCTCGACATCTCGCGGGCTGAAAACAACACGATCCTGTTCGTCACTCACGACGTGTCTGAGGCTGTTTATCTCGCCGATACGATCTACGTTCTGTCGCACCGTCCCGCAAGAATTCTGCACCAGGTCGACGTGCCTGCGTTCCCTGTGCGCGACATTGCGCTAAAATCGGCGCCGGAGTTTCGCGCGGTGGAAAAGAAGTTGCTCGACCTGATCTACGCCCCCGCCAAGCCATGACTAGCACGTTCAAAATCAAGCGGTTCGGTATTTCGGCTGCGGCCGCCTGATGTGCGGCTGGGCTAAGCCCTGCCGTCTCCATTCACGATGGGCAGTGAAAAACAGCAGATGAGTAAACCGCCGCAGCAGGCGATACGAAAGGACGGTGTGCCGGTGAACGTCACACCGCTGCGCGACGATACGCTTGCGGCCACGCGGGCCTTCGTCCGTCAAAAAATTCACGAGAAGCGGTCGTATGTAAAGAAGGCTTTCGCAAATCCGTACAACCTGTCGCTGCTTGCAGGTGGTCTAGTTGCATCGGCACTGACCCTTAATCCGTTGCTGGCGATAATTACAGTCGGTTTGGAAGTGCTATGGATGTCGAATGCTCCCGGATCGAAAAAATTACAAGAGTGGTTGTGGGATCCGCAATATGATGCGGAGGAACAGGCGCGGGATGAGGCGGCACGCGCGGAGCGATTGAAACATCTCGAAGAGGGCGATCGGCAACGAGTT
>Ga0209486_10000627_pt1 | contig 15625 bp, 15 predicted proteins | sample NCCompost_FD_187518 | JGI IMG/M metagenome (GOLD analysis project Ga0209486, IMG submission 187518) | Agricultural soil microbial communities from Utah to study Nitrogen management - NC Compost (SPAdes) (version 2) | ecosystem: Environmental > Terrestrial > Soil > Agricultural land | place...
GGTTATTCCTGACTTACGGAGTATTTACAGTAAGTGAAATTTGCTTAAGCCCGATCGGTCTTTCGTTTGTTTCCAAACTGTCTCCTCCGAGATTAACAGCATTGATGATGGGAGGATGGTTCTTATCAACATCCTTGGGAGGCAAAGTAGCTGGTGTAATGGCCAGCTTCTGGGATAAGATACCCGATAAAAAAGTTTTCTTCGGGATCATTACGATTGCTGCGATACTTGGTGGTTTATTAATTTTCTCCAAAATAAAATCTCTGGAACAAATAACAAGAGATAAAACAGGCTCTGCCTGATTTTATATAAAATGGTAAAAAAGGTGGCTGCTTAGCCACCTTTTTTATTAAGTAAAATTTGTTTCCTTATCTTACTTATCAAAATGATCTGCTATGTGGAAGAAACATCCCAGAGCTTTGCCTTTTTTATTCTTTTCTGAAATGTGGGAACGGTTTGGGTATTACCTGATGATCGGAATTTTCACTCTCTATTTAAAAGATGTAAAAGAAGGTTTTGCTATGACGGAGGCAGAGTCTGCCGATCTGTACGGAACATTTATTGGCCTTGTGTTTCTCACACCATTTGTAGGAGGCTTACTTGCCGATCGTTATTTAGGTTATAGAAAGTCCATTATCATGGGTGGCATCATGATGGGCATCGGTTACCTGCTAATGGGAGTTCATAATCTTACAGTGCTCTACATAGCAATGACATTAGTAATATTGGGTAATGGCTTTTTCAAACCGAATATTTCTACACTACTCGGAAATGTTTACACTACGCCACAGCATATTCACCAGAAAGATGAAGGTTACAATATTTTTTACATGGGAATAAATATTGGGGCGTTCATTTGTAATTTCTTTGGCGCCGCTTTATATATTACTTATGGTTGGGCGTATGCTTTTGCTGCAGCAGGGGTCGGTATGTTTATTGGTGTTACCATATTTCTTACCGGCACAAAACACTATGCTGCTTATGATATAAAGAAAGGAGTGCAGCAAGGCGATATGTCTTTTACCCGCATCGTCATGCTAATACTAGTACCTTCCATAGTTGCGGGTGTTATCGGGTGGTTGATACCCGGTAATTTTTTTGGTTCTGATTCTACAGACGCTTTCATTTTTGCATGCATACCTGTTATTTATTTTTATACTTCTCTCTATGTGAGTGCAGAAAAAAGTGAGAAGAGACCCATTGCAGCATTGCTGGCTATTTTCGCTGTTGTCGTTTTATTCTGGGCAGTGTTTAAACAAAATGGTTCTGCACTCACTACGTGGGCCGACCGTTATACGGACAAAGAAGTGACAGGAACTACTGAAAAAGTTTTTGAAAAATTAATTTTTGCACAAACCCTTACTTATAAAAAAGATTCGGTAGCAAAATATGATGATCAATTCCGTCTTCAAAAAGAAAATGGCAAAGTTATCAAAGAGTTTAACTATCCTGTTTATTTCAAAAATATAGCGACTGAAAAACTTCCTGCTGAAAATGAAAAAATTAATATATGGTCAACCAACTTAAGTCAATCCATTAACCCGGGTTGGGTTATTTTACTTACGCCATTGATCGTCGCATTCTTTGCTTTTTTAAGAAGAAAAGGAAAAGAGCCGTCTACTCCAACCAAGATCGCATTTGGCTTATTGTTTTCTGCTTTATCTGTTTTTGTAATGATCGCCGCTGTAAAGGCTGGTAATAACGGAACAGAAAAAGTAAGTGTATTATGGCTAATTGGTAGCTACGGCGTAATAACTATTGGCGAATTGCTTTTAAGTCCAATGGGATTATCGATCGTTTCAAAACTAAGCCCGGTAAGAATAACTTCTTTAATGATGGGTGGGTGGTTTGTTTCCACATCCATCGGCAATAAACTATCTGGGGTACTGGCAAGCATGTGGGATAAGTATGAGGATAAGACAAACTATTTCTGGTTAAATTTTTTCCTGCTGATAGGTGCTGCTGTTGTTTGCTTTGCCATGTTAAAATGGCTTAACCGGATAATGAAAGAAAAAGGCCTGAATTAATTATACAAACTTCAAATAATCATATTTCTTTTTCAGGATCGCCATATCATCTGCTGCTAACCAATTCTTCAAAACTGTTGCGTATACATTTTTAAAATCAACTTTATATTTCAAGTCGCCTTCATCAAGATCAGAAAGATCAGGCATTGGATTGATCAATCCCTTTTCTTTTATACCACCACCGATTAAAAACATATTGTTTGCAGTACCATGATCTGTACCCCCGCTTGCATTTTGAGAAACTCTTCTTCCAAATTCAGAGAACGTCATTACCAATACATCATCGAATCGTCCATTTTCTTTCAGATCTTTTGTAAATGATCTAACCGCATCATTCATTTCAGTAAACAAACGCTGCTGCTGAAATTGCTGATTGATATGCGTATCAAAACTGCCATGAGAAACATAATAAACCTTTGTATTGATATCAGAAAAGATCAGCGAAGCAATTGTTTTCAAATTTTGTCCCAACTCTGTCTTTGGATATTCAGCTGTTGAAGGATGAAGTTTACTTTTTTCAAAAATATAATTGGCAGAAGAAACTGTTTCGGAAAGTGTTTTATATAAATAATCAACTGGCTGTTCGCCTGGTTCATCTTTATGCTGCTGCATCACATCTTTAAAGAAACGCTGGTTGGCAGTGCCAAATAATCGCTTTGGATCTTTCATGGCAATTGCTTTTGCTTCCTCTCCTTTCATTGCAAGACTTAATGTATCATCAAGCTCCAATGCATAAGTCGGTTTATCACATCCTTTACATTGTGCATCAAGATAACGACCAAGCCAGCCATTTGTCCAGTACTCTTTGCTTTCGCTACCAGTATGCCAAATATCCATACTCCGGAAATGTGAACGATCCGGATTCGGATAACCAACACTATTCATGATGCCAAGACTTCCATCATCATATAGTTCTTTAAAGCTGGTTAACGCAGGATGCAGACCGGCTTCATCAGTTAATGACAATACTTTTGATTTTTCAATTCCTATTCTCTGTCTTGATCTATAATAAATATCATTTCGATAAGGAATGACAGTATTCAATCCATCGTTGCCACCGCTTAATTGAAGTATTACCAAAACCTTATTTCCTGGCAGCACCATATTTCTTCCTTCAAATGCTTTTAGAAATTTTGGCACCATCAGCGATGCTGTGGCAAGTGAACCAACCTGGAGAAATTCTCTTCTTTTAATAACCATTGTTTATAGCTTTTAGCCTTTAGCTGCTAGCTATTAGCTAAAGGCTAACAGCTAATGGCTTTGTTTTAGCAAAGTTGATATTCCGGCGTACTCATCAATTGCAATGTTGCTGTTTTGATAAAACTTTCTTTGCTGCCAGCATCAGCATATTGTTTTATTAATTCACTACTAACACCACTTTTCGTTTGCAATAAATTTGATGCTATTGAACCGATCAGCTGATCCTTCTGCACCTTTTCAAAATGTCCCATATACTCTTTCCAATCAATAGTTGCTCTGATAACACCTCGTTTTCCATAACCCATCGGTTTACTTCCATCTTCCGGTGTTTTCTTTCCCATCATCTGGTCATCATCATCTTTGGTTTTTATATTCAATTCATCAACATCATTTATCAATTGAGGAAGACGCATACGAAGCATTAGGCTGCTGCTATCTATCCATGTTTTGCCACCAGGCCAGCCAGCTACGTTCGGTGGATAAAATAATACTTGACCCAGTGCCCTTTGTAAAAAAGTCAATGATTCTTTATTTTCCAATTGCATTGGCAACATCCGCTGAATGCCAGCTATCAATTCAATTGGTGATTTTATTTTGCTGCCAATATTCTTTTCATCATAAAACCAATCGCTGGTAAAAATATCTTCCATCAATTTGCCGATATCATAAATACTTTGATAAAACCGATCGGCAAGCCAGTTCACTTTAGCTTCATCAATAGTATCATTTACAAAAAATTTATACACTTTCTGAGTTATAAATTTTGCTGTTTGTTTTTGTGATAATAAAATATCCAATACTTCATCACCATCATAATTTCCTGTTTTACCCAAAACGGTCTTTGAACCATAATCATGCTGCATGCGTCGGAAAATAAATTGCCCTTTTAATCCTGCACTCCAACCTGTGAATGCACGAGCCGCTTCTTTAACATCATTCTCTGTATAATTACCACGACCAAGTGTAAACAATTCCATCACCTCTCTTGCAAAGTTTTCATTTGGATGGTCCTTCCTGTTTTGCTGATTATTCAAAAAATTCAACATCGCAGCCGATTTAGAAACTTCATGCAGCATGTCACGAAAACTTCCAAGAGCATTGCGGCGGATAATATCCAATAAACCTTGCTGATAAAATACATTCAGGTTGCGGCAGGCAAAATGTCCATGCCAGAAGAAAGCCATTTTTTCTCTTAACTGGGCATCTGTATTTATAAAAACATTTAGCCAGTTAAGGTTTAAGCTCCTTACACTTTCACGTTGCTTCTGCTGGATCTTTTTTTTATCTTCTTCTTTTATTTCCTTCATCTTTTCCTGCCTGCCCACTTCATCAATACCAGCCCACAAGCCTTTAAGAAAGTCATCCGCCACATCGATATACTCCGGTTTTTTAGATGATGCTTTTTGCAACGCCTTATACAATTGTTTAGAAGAGGCTTGCGAAAGATCCGCCAATTGTTCGACTGCAGGACCAAAACCAGCCCGCCACATCAGATGCTGATTTTTGATTTGATTAGCCAGGGACATTAAAAAGATTTTTGTTTAGGACAAGTAATAATCCGCAAAGTTTAAACCATTTGGTTCCTATATTACCGATAACGCCAAATTGCAGATGATATTATTTTAAATTTGGTTGTCCAAAGGCTGGTAATATGATTTCGACGGGAGAAGAATTGGTAAAAGGGACGAATTTTATGATTTCTTTTTATACATTATTGTTCCCAGCGTGAAGTTATTAGCTCTACTAAATCTTGCTTAATTAGCAGTTTTAATTTTCATAAACAAGGTGTTCAACGTTTCATTTTCTTCTATGCCATTTTTATTAAATAGCCCATTTGCTTTTGTATAAGTGATTCTTTTTTCTATGTCCGGATGGCTATTGATCCATTCTGTCGGCGCACCACCGGTTTGCGCTATTTCTTTTTCTAACAATTCAAATAAGTGAATGAATCCGTTGCAATCAATTTTTCTTTCGCTTAAGACTTTTATTCCATTTATATCAGCATCTTTCTCCAGTTTCCGGGAATAACTTAATCCTTTCAGATCATCTGCGCTACCAACGATCACATTGCCGATAGTACCAACATCGCCGAAAATAATCGATAGGAAAAGAGAAGATGCCTGATGCCGGAACAATGATCGTGTTGTGTGTCTTTCCTCTACATGTGTAAACTCATGTGATAATAATGCGGCAAGCTCTTCATAACCATTCATGCCGGCTATTATTTTATCGTACACAATAATATTTCCACCAGGTATCGCAAAAGCATTCGTCACATCTTCCTTAACAACTGTTATACGGATATTATATTTTGAATCAATATTCAGCTCTCTGAAAAAATCATTGATGTAAGCTGTTTTTTCTGCATCAATAGTAAACGTTGGTTTTATAGCATTGTAAATACCATCTCCCAATCTCTCTTCATAAGAAAGAGGAACACGTTTTGCCAATCTCTCTGCTAGAAATGGAACCAACCATATATATGCAGATACCAATATCACAATAAAAACGGCCAGCATCCGGATCATCCTCCATTGGTTCTTATTCATGAACCGACCCAGCCATGATCTTTCTTTTTCTTTTAAAATTGTCTCCAGTTTATCGGCAAACTCTTTTTCATTCACTTCGATCGTTTGAACGGGGTAAGAACCACAACGAACTATTGACTGACCACGTTTCCAGAAATTATCGCGGATAATTTGCTCATATGGCCAATAAACAATTCTTGGCTCGCCATGCTCATTACGCAACCCGATGCTAATTTTATCATTTAAAAAAAGAATAGTGGCTTCTTGTTCTTCGCCACCCTGTGTGTAGTATTTTCCGGAGTATGCGTCCATTCACTAAATAGATTCTGCGCCAAAATAAGGTTGCAGTGTCAAAGGAATTTTTATTCCATTAGCAGTTTGATTATTCTCCAACAAACAAGCAACGATCCGTGGTAATGCAAGAGAACTTCCATTGAGTGAATGTGCCAATTGCATTTTTCCATTGCTGTCTTTAAAACGAATTTTCATCCTGTTGGTTTGAAAATTTTCAAAATTGGAAACAGAACTTACTTCCAACCATTTTTGCTGAGCAGCACTGAACACTTCAAAATCATAAGTAAGTGCAGATGCAAAACTCATATCGCCACCGCAGAGTTTTAAAATGCGATAAGGGAGCTCCAATGTATTCACCAACTTTTCTACATGACTCACCATTTCTTCCAATACTTCATAGCTTTTTTCAGGATGCACTAATTGAACGATCTCTACTTTATCAAATTGATGAACACGATTTAGTCCGCGAACATCTTTTCCAAAACTTCCTGCCTCTCTTCTGAAACAGGGAGAATAAGCCGTCATCTTTATTGGAAGATCTTCTTCTTTCACTATTTCATCGCGATAAATATTTGTTACCGGCACTTCTGATGTCGGGATCATGTAAAAATTATCAGCCTGCATAAAATACATCTGTCCTTCTTTATCCGGCAATTGCCCTGTTCCGTAAGCTGTGGCTTCATTTACCATAAATGGCGGCAGGTATTCAGTATACCCGGCAACAGTATTGAAATCAAGAAAATATTGGATTAATGCTCTTTGCAACTTTGCACCTTTCCCTTTATACAAAGGAAAACCACTGCCGGTAATCTTAGCTCCAGTTTCAAAATCCACGATATCGTATTTCTTTATCAGGTCCCAATGCGGTAATGCATCTGCCGAAAGTTTTGGTTCAGTTCCCCCGGCTCTTACAACAATATTATCAGCTGGTGTTTTTCCCGGCGGCACTTTATCTGATGGCCGATTGGGAAGTTTCACTAATACATCCTGCAACTGCTTTTCAACAATAGCAAGCCTATCAGAAATTGGTTGAAGTGATGATTTAAGTGTAGCAACATCCTGTTTTTTATTTTCAGCTTCTTCTTTTTGCCCTTTGGCCATTAATTGCCCGATCTCCTTAGAAGTGCTGTTTACTTTTGCCTGTGCACTATCAAATTCCTGTTGTAATTTTTTTCTTTCTTCATCCAACGAAAGAATTTCATCAACAAGGCCTAATTCGGCAAAATTTTTGACAGCTAACCTTTGCTTTACTTCTTCTTTATTACTTCTTATATATGCTACCTGCAACATTAATTTTTAATTTTTCCGAAGTATTCCTTCGGAGCGCAAAGGTAATTGTTGACTGTGAGACAATCAATGTACTTTTATGAAAATAATCAGTATGATAGATCCAACGATGGTTACAACCAATATTGAATTAAGCGGTTACAGGATCATAAAAAATCTGGGTATTGTGCGGGGTATCACTGTTCGTTCACGTAGTATACTGGGCAATATCGCAGGTGGTTTTCAAACGATCTTTGGGGGAAATATTTCTATTTACCAGGAACTCTGTGAAAGAACAAGAGAAGATGCATTTCAACTGATGCTGCAAAATGCCACTGATAAAGGAGCCAATGCTATCATAAGTATGCGATATGACGCTAATGAAGTAATGGGTGGCGTAACGGAAGTTCTTGCTTATGGTTCAGCCGTTGTTGTTGAAAAAATTATTTGATCGCTTTATATACATCCGGATAGTGAATGTGCATCCATCTATCAACATTGTTTAACGGAGTAAATCCAAATTTTTTATAGAGATCATGAGCATCTCTTGTTGCCAGCATCATCCGGCGCAATCCCTGCAGATCAGGATGTGCCATAATAACTTCCATTAACCATTTACTTAAACCAAGTCCTCGGTACTCTTCAATAATAAAAACATCGGCGAGATAGGCAAATGTTGCCCGATCGGTTATCATTCTTGCAAAACCCACTTGCTTATCATTTTCAAATACACCAAAACATAAAGCCCCTTCAACTGATCTCCTGATAATTTCTTTTGATATGCCTTCAGCCCAATATGATCGGCTTAGAAAAGAATGAATAAGATCAATATCCATTTTTTCATTTTCGGTGCTGATGTGAAATCTATCTTTTGTAAAATCCATTTTATCAGTTTTGACAAAATTAAGGCCGCTATCTTTGCCGCTATGCAGGCAAAAGATGATTTGCAAACAAGATGGTGGGCACTCGAAGCTAAACTTGTTGAAAGATTTGGTAAAAAACCCGATATGGAAACCATTCTTTTTCTTATCGGCGTCCAGGAATTTGGCCAGGTAAAAGAAAAATTTACCAAGGAACAAAAGCAGGACCTGATGCATATAGCCATTTGTAGTTTATTTGCACAAAGCGGCTATTATGAACTGGAAGGAAGAGATGTTGATGGCTGGCCGCATTTTCGCCAGCTTAAATCTTTGCCGTCACTTTCTGCAATAGAACAGGAAAATTTCATGAAAGATCATATTCTCCTTTATTTTGAGAGCCACAATTTTTAAATCAATTTACTTTATGAAATATTGGGTCGTTGCTTTTTTAAGTTCTTTAATTGTTTTTTCCGCATCTGCACAGAAGAAAGATTCTACGATAAAAAAGAAAGACAGGAAAAGGGATGTGCTAATACAAACGACAATGGGTGATATTGTCATACGTTTATCTGATTCCACTCCGCTTCACCGTGATAATTTTTTAAAGCTGGTAAAGGTTGGGTACTATGATAGCGCTTTATTTCACCGGGTAATAAAAGATTTTATGATACAAGGTGGTGATCCAAATAGTAAAAGAGCTGCTGCAGGCAAGCCCTTGGGAGATGGAGGGCCGGGTTACACTGTTCCGGCTGAATTCAGGAAAACATTATTTCATAAAAAAGGAGTAATAGCTGCTGCACGATCTGGAGACAATGTGAATCCAACGAAAGCAAGCAACGGTAGTCAATTTTATATAACGCAGGGAAAGGTCTTTAGCGATGCGGGGCTTGATTCAGTTGAAAGATTTCGATTAAATGGCAGAAAAATTCCTGCGGAACAAAGAGAAGTTTATAAAACGATCGGAGGTACACCGCATCTTGATCAAGGCTACACTGTTTATGGCGAAGTAGTGAAAGGATTAGAAGTAGTAGATAAAATTGCAGTTGTTCAAACAAGCAAGGCACAGGATCGTGATCGTCCTTTACAGGACGTAAGAATAATTAAGGTAAAACTCATTAAAAGAAAAAGACGATAAGAATTACGGTAAGTTGAACGGAGCGTCGCAACAGAAGCTTAATAGAATACAAAAGCTGGCACAAAAAAATACTTTATTTACATTTTATACATATTCGGCCTGATTTCATAATCTTTGCAACTCAAATTTTCAACTATGAATTTCCCCTCAAATCTTCGTTATACAAAGGAACATGAATGGATAAAACTGGATGGCAATGTGGCTACCATTGGAATTACTGATTATGCGCAAAAAGAACTTGGCGATATTGTATATATCGAGGTGGAAACGATTGGAAAAGCATTAAAGGCTGGCGATGTATTTGGTACAGTTGAAGCAGTGAAAACAGTGTCTGACCTTTTTTTGCCTGTAGATGGTACAATTACCGAATTAAATGCAGCTTTGGCAAACTCTCCCGAATCAGTTAACAGTGACCCCTATGGTGAAGGCTGGATGGTAAAAATGACTGTAAATAACCCAGCTGATGTACAAGCCCTAATGGATTCCGCTACCTACGAAAAGCAAGTGGCTTAAATCTGAGCAAAAAAATATTTCGTAAATAAAGTATCCCACAGCTAGGGATATTTTGTTGTTTATCTTTTTACCAACTTGGAACCTAAAACCAAATACAGCGAGCAAGAACTCGTTGGTTTGCTAAAAGAGCAAAACAATGATGCATTCAATTACCTGTATGATCACTATTCAGGAGCTCTATTCACAATCATTAACCAGATAGTTTCGGATAAAGACACGGCAAGTGATGTGCTGCAGGAAGTGTTTGTCAATATCTGGAGGAAGATCGGTACTTATGATGAAACAAAAGGCAGGCTGTTTACATGGATGCTGAATATTGCACGAAATGCTGCGATAGATAAGGTAAGGTCGAAAGGATACAGGGATAACCAAAGAACCCAACCAATAGCAGAAAGTGAAAATGCAGGAATGGGCATGAGCTCTAATCCAATGGTAAATGATGTAGGGCTGAAAAAAGTTTTAACGACTTTGAATGAAGAATACCGACGACTTATTGATCTTTCCTATTTCCAGGGATTTACTCATGAAGAAATTGCGAAGATGTTGGGTATACCGCTGGGAACAGTAAAAACAAGAATAAGATCAGCGATCAGTCAATTAAGAACAATGATCAGATAAAAGTGAATATAAAAGAATACATATCAAGTGGAGTTGTGGAAAGCTATGTGCTTGGACTGCTGACAGCACAGGAAAGATTTGAATTTGAACAATACTGCGAAGCCTATCCTGAACTGAAGGCAGCACGGAATGCCTTTGAACTGGCTATTGAAAAACAGGCCGTGGAGAATGCAGTGGCGCCCCCCGCTAATGTGAAGGAAAAAGTATTTTCTGTAATTCAACAAAAACCTGCATCCAATACTTCTAAAATAGTAAGTATGGAACCAGCAACCCGAAGGTCATCTGGCTTGCGTTGGATGGCAGCCGCTTCAATTATTCTGTTTTTGGTGACAGGTTATTTTGCTTACACACTTTATAATCAAAATAAAGACCTGAACAACTCACTCAAATCACTTGAAGCGAAAGTTGATCAAATGGAAGAATACCAGAAAATAATGAGTGATCCGAATGTCGCTGTCGTAAACATGGTAGCAATGACTCCCGCTAAGGCCTCAGCCAGCATTTACTGGGATTCTACTTCATCGGACGTTTATCTTCTTATAAAAAATATGCCTCAACTTCCTTCCGACAAACAATACCAGCTTTGGTCTATCATTAATGGTCAAAATGGACAGCTACAACCCAGCAGCCTGGGGCTTTTTGATGCGGGAGAGAATCAAAAGATTATTCTTAAAATGAGCAATGTTAAAAAAGCTGATGCCTTTGCAATTACTATTGAAAAAAGAGGCAATACTGAGGGGCCCAATCTTGAGCAGCTTCAATCAATGGGAAAAACAAAAATTCAGTAAAAAATTCAAAACCCAATTATAGAATTTCTCGTAGTTAGAGTTAAGCTTTAACCGTGAATCCTTAAGATTTGGTTCTATAGTTGGTTAATGACAGGGGCCCTTTATGGGGCTCCTTTTTTATACATATATTCGGAAAAAATCGACATTGAAAAAAAATGTCTCGACAATTGTTTTTGCTGTGCTTTGGCTTTTGCTTGTAACCATTTTGCTTTGTACACCTGGAACAAAGTTTCCAAAGATCACATGGGAAGACAAAATATGGCTTGATAAATGGGTCCATATCTTTTTATTTATGATATTGGTTATTCTCTGGTGCAAAGCATATTTTGATAAAAAAAATATACAGAGTGATAGCCGTAAAATTTTCTTCAAAATAATGGTGGTTGGTTGTTTGTATGGCATTGCGATTGAAATAGTGCAGAAATATTTTATACCATTCCGTTCATTTGACCTGATGGATATAATTGCTGATGGAATTGGCTGTGTTATTGGTTACTTTTTTGCGATTAAAAGATTTTACTCCCGATAAATTGTCTTACAGAAAACAAACCATAAACCTTTCGTATCCGTAAATGATGCTGTTTAAACCAGCATGACCAGGAAACAAATTTTTACAGGATTGTGGCTTTGTATCTCAACTGCGTTGTTTTCTCAAAAAGGAAAAATTGAAGGCTATATTTCCGATGCAGAAAATAAAGCGCCGCTTAGTGGCGCTACTGTAATTATCGCAAACAATAAAGGAGATAATACAGACGCTTTTGGAAAATTCTCCATTAATTCTATCAACCCGGGTCAATACGAATTAGTAATATCCCATGTCAGCTATAAAACCGAGATCATTCCTGTTGAAGTAAAAGAAGGTCTTGTTTCTGCTGTTACGATCGCCATGAAAAAAACAGGGCTTGATCTTATTGAAGTAAGGGTTAATGGTAAAAAAAATTCATCGTTGAATACGATCGGCTCAGTGGATATAATGCTTCGCCCAGTCAATACTTCTCAAGAAGTTTTGAGAATTGTGCCAGGCTTGTTTATTGCACAACATGCCGGTGGCGGAAAAGCAGAACAAATTTTTTTAAGAGGATATGATATTGATCACGGTACAGATATAAATGTAACAGTAGATGGCATGCCGGTCAATATGCTCAGCCATGCACATGGCCAGGGTTATGCTGATCTTCATTTTCTTATTCCTGAAACAGTGGAAAAAGTAAATTTTGATAAAGGGCCTTATTATACCAACAAGGGAAATCTTGCCACTGCAGGTTACGCAGAGTTTCACACCAAAGAATTTTTAAATAACAATTTTATTAAAATTGAAGGCGGGCAATTTAACAGTCAACGTGTCGTTGGGATGCTGAAAATATTTAATAATGAAAATGATAAAAGCAGGCAACAGCTTTATGTAGCTTCTGGATATTTCAAATCGGATGGGTATTTTACTAACCCGCAGGATTTTCATCGCTTTAATATAATGGCCAAATACAATGCATGGTTTGGCAATCAAAGCCAGCTTACTATTACTGCTTCCACATTTGACAGTAAATGGAATGCTTCTGGTCAAATACCCGATCGTGCAGTACAAAGCGGAATGATAAGTCGTTTTGGTTCTATAGATAACACTGAAGGGGGAAATACAAATCGTAGTAATGTTAATATTCGTTTTGCAAGACAATGGAAAAATAACTGGAAAACGACCGATCAGCTTTATTTTACCAATTATCATTTTGACCTCTTTTCAAACTTTACTTTCTTCCTGAAGGATTCAATAAATGGAGATGAGATCAATCAACGGGAAACAAGAAATATTTATGGTTATAACACTACTTCTTCTAAAAAATGGCTGCTCGGAAAGAAAAATGTAAATACAGAATTGGGGGCCGGTTTTCGTTATGATGATATAATGAGAAATGAATTATCAAGAGCTGTGAAAAGACAATTTATAGAATCATTACAAAAAGGAGATGTAAAAGAAAGCAATGCTTATTTATACTGGAACCAAGATCTTGAAGTCAATGATAAATTCACCATAAATGGGGGGCTTCGTTTTGATCTCTTTCGATTTGCATATAGAGATGCATTAGCCGGTGAAACAGGTTTTCGTCATCAGCAAAGAAACATTTTAAGTCCGAAATTGAATTTTGTTTATAGTCCATCTTCCACAGTAAAAATTTATTTGAACAACGGAATTGGGTTTCATTCAAATGATACCCGTGTGATTCTTGATAATGATGCAAAAGATATCTTACCAAAAGTTTATGGAACTGATCTTGGAATTATATTGAAGCCTATAAAAAATCTTATTTTTAAAACTGCCTTATGGCATTTTTATTCTGAGCAGGAATTCGTTTATGTCGGCGATGAAGGGATTGTAGAACCCGGTGGCAAAACAAAAAGAATGGGCATCGATATCTCTGTCCGTTACCAATTTACTTCCTGGCTTTATGGTGATCTTGATCTTAACTATACAAAAGTGAGATCCATAGATGGTGCAAAGGGTGAAGATTATATACCACTTGCTCCCGCATTTACAAGCATCGGCGGTATATCTGCAAAAATGAAAAATGGTTTTAGTGGCTCGCTTCGGTATCGTTTTATGGATCATCGTCCCGCAAATGAATTTAATAGTGTCCAGGCACAAGGTTATTTTATAACTGATATGCTGTTTGCTTATAACTTGAAAAAAATTGAATTCACTATTTCAGCGGAAAATGTTTTTAACTGCAAATGGAGAGAAGCGCAATTTGAGACCGAATCAAGGCTTCAATATGAATCCCAACCTGTTTCAGAGATCCATTATACTTCAGGTATCCCCCGATTCTTAAAGGCAGGAATTAGTGTCAAATTTTAAGAAGCATGGAATACGATGGGGTCAAAAACTGGCTGCTTTATAAGCTTAAAGTACAGGTAGGTATATAAAAAAATAGACCCCTGTAGAAACAGGGGTCGCAACCAAAACTAACTGCTTATGAGAAAATTGACTGCTTTATTTGTGAAGAACTTTTATCTATAACGCAAATTTACTGCCAATATTTTGATGCCTGTTGTTAACGAACTATTAAAGGTCTTTTCCTCGTATTAACACTTTTCATATGGGGAAATCTGCGAAGAATAACTTCAATTTCCAGCCATTTTCAAATCAAAGATCCTCAGGTTTTTAAACGCCTAAAACCATCATTTATTTTATTCGAACTAAGGCAACTTGTAACCTTTTACCAAATAACTCTGACGCTAAGGTGACAAAAACCAATCTAATTATTTTCTGTAAAACCATTGTATTAATAGGACGACAAAAGAAAGACGTTCCTGTTAAAGAAACGCCAAAGAGTTTTTTGTTTTATCAAGAAATTCAGATCAATTCTGCTTTGCAAGTTTCTCAGAATTTTCAGCAAACTGTAGTGCATCAATAAATTCATTTATATCGCCATTCATTACTGCGGGTAAATTGTAGGATGTAAGATTGATCCTATGATCTGTCACCCGGCCTTGCGGATAATTATACGTCCTGATCTTAGCACTGCGGTCACCTGTGCTTACAAGGCTTTTTCTATGGCGGGAGATCTCTTCTTCTTGCTTCCTCACCTGCTCTTCATAAAGTCTTGTTCTCAGCATTCCCATTGCCTTTTCCCTATTGCCAAGCTGGCTTCTTTCTGTTTGGCAAACAACTACTGTACCTGTCGGGATATGCGTCAACATCACTTTTGTTTCTACCTTGTTTACATTCTGGCCACCTGCGCCACCGCTTCGGGCCGTTTCCATCTTCACATCTGCAGGATTCAGTTCAAAATCTACCTCCTCTGCTTCCGGCATCACCGCCACTGTGGCTGCCGATGTATGTACCCTTCCCGAACCTTCAGTATCTGGTACCCGTTGCACACGATGCACACCACTTTCAAATTTCAATGTGCCATACACATCCTCACCAATTACTTCCAGCTGCACTTCTTTATAACCACCCACTGTTCCTTCACTCTCACTTAAAACCGCCGTTTTCCATCCGCGACGTTCACAATAACGCATATACATACGCAAGAGGTCACCTGCAAACAGGCTTGCTTCATCGCCTCCCGTGCCTGCACGAATTTCAATGATCGCATTCTTATCATCCTGTGGATCTTTTGGTATCAGCATCTGCCTGATGGCCGATTCCATCTTTATCTTTTTCTCTTCGCTTCCCGGCAATTCTTCTTTTGCAAGCTCTCTCAACTCTTCATCCGTTCCGTTCAGCGCCTCTTTATACATGGTCACATCATCAAGCACCTTTTTATATTCCTCGTATGCAATCACTATTTTTTCAAGGCTCCGATATTCCTTACTCGTTTCAGCAAAGCGTTTATTATTACCAACGATCGCTGGGTTGGTAAGTGCTACTCCCAACTGATCAAATCTAGCTTTTATG
>Ga0209486_10000629_pt1 | contig 15614 bp, 18 predicted proteins | sample NCCompost_FD_187518 | JGI IMG/M metagenome (GOLD analysis project Ga0209486, IMG submission 187518) | Agricultural soil microbial communities from Utah to study Nitrogen management - NC Compost (SPAdes) (version 2) | ecosystem: Environmental > Terrestrial > Soil > Agricultural land | place...
TTTCTCGTCGATCTCGGCCAGTCCGGCCGCGCGAAGGCGTGCCTGCACGGAACCCCGATTTTATCGCGTTCGGGCCCGGCCGAGGTGGGTGCTATGCTGCACGACCGCCAGATGCGAGGCTTCGTGGGCTACAACCTGCAGAAGGGTGCGAGATGAGCCGCGGGGTCGTCCTCGTCTCGGGAGCGTCGGGCGGCATCGGCGCGGCCTGCGCGCGGGAGCTCGCGGTGCGAGGCTTCACCGTGGTCGCCGGCGTCCGCACGTCGCCTGTCGAAGATCTGCCCGGCGTTCAGGCCGTGCCGCTCGACATCACGAACGGAGATTCCATTGCCGGGGCCGTCGCCCGTGCCGTGTCGCTCGCGGGCGGCGCCGGCCTGGCGGGCCTGGTCAACAACGCCGGGATCAGCGTGATGGGACCCGTCGAGGCGGTGCCGCTGTCCGAGCTGCGCTCGCAGTTCGAGGTGAACGTCTTCGGCACCGTCGCGCTCACTCAGGCCTGCCTGCCGGAGCTGCGGCGCGGTCGCGGCCGCGTCGTCATCATGAGCTCCATCGCGGGCCTTTCGCCGACGCCGTACTCCGGTGCGTATGCCGCATCGAAGTTCGCGCTCGAAGCGCTGGCCGACGTGTTGAGGCTCGAGTTGCGTCACGCCGGCATCGCGGTCTCGCTCATCGAGCCCGGCGCAATCCGCACGCCGATCTGGGAGAAGGTGGACGCCTCGTGGGAGGCACTGGCCGCGGCCGCCGATCCCACGGCGCTGCTCCACTACGACGAGGACATCGGCCGAATGCGAACCTCGCTGGAAACGTACCGCCGGACGGCGATTCCGCCGGAGCGCGTGGCGCGCGCGGTAGTGCAGGCGTTGACGGCCCGAAAACCCCGCACCCGCTACCTGGTGGGAGCCGAGGCGCACCTGCGCGCCGCGCTGCGCGCCTGGCTGCCGGATCGCGTGCACGATGCACTCGTCCGGCGGATCCTGAACCTGCCCTAATTCGCCCGCCGGCGGGTGCTATACTCGCCTCCTTGGTCACCGCCGGGTGAACAGGGAAGTGGGTGGAAAGCCCACGCGGTCCCGCCACTGTAAGCGGAGAGGTTCGGTCCCCACGTCACTGCGCGCACGGCCCTGAAACGGGCCGCCGGCGCGGGAAGACAGCACCGAGCCGGTCGATTCCTCCGCGAGCCAGGAGACCTCTCACCGGCGTTTCAATTCCTTACTCCGGCGCGAAGGACGCCGGGAGGAGACATGCCAACCGCTTCCTCGACGTATCTCGTCGCGCACGAGGTTTCGTACGCCTATCCACGGCGCCGCGGCCGCGATGCCGTCGTGCCCGCCGTGTCGGGCGTCAGCCTGGCCGTGGCGCGCGGCTCGTTCACGGGCCTCCTCGGGCCGAACGGCTGCGGCAAGACGACGCTGTTGAAGCTGATGGCCGGTGTGCTGCGCCCGGCCGCGGGAGCAATCACCCTGGAAGGCCGCGCGCTCGCCGACATGCCGCGCCGCACCGCGGCCCGGCACGTGGCCGTGGTGCCGCAGGACACGCATCCGGCATTCGACTACACCGCGCTCGAAATCGTGCTGATGGGGCGCCACCCGCACCTGCGTCCGACGCAGCTCGAGGGCCCCGCGGATCTTGCCATCGCGCACCAGTCGCTCGAGGCCACCGGCACGCTGCAGCTGGCGCAGCGCCCCTTCACATCGCTGAGCGGCGGCGAGCGGCAGCGCGTGGTGATTGCCAGCGCCCTCGCGCAGCAACCCGACGTGCTCCTCCTCGACGAGCCGACGGCGTCGCTCGACCTCGGCTACCAGCTCGAGGTGGCGTCGCTGCTGCGTCGCCTGAGCCGCGAGCACGACGTGACGATGGTCATGGCCACGCACGATCTCAACCTCGCGGCTTCGATGTGCGACGCGCTCGCGATGCTGCGCGACGGACGCCTGCTCGGCTACGGGCCGACGGAGGAGGCGCTGACCAGCGCCACCGTCCGGCAGCTCTACGACGTGGAAGCTGACGTCCAGTTCCACCAGGCCTCCGGGCACCTCACGGTGACGCCGGTGCGGCGGGCGGGATGATCGCGGACGGCACCGCGCACACCGCCCTTCGAGCGCCGCAGGCGGCGGCGCGGCCGATCCGCGCCCGTCTGGCGCTCACGGTGGCGGGATTCGGCGTGCTCACGATCGCCGCCTGCCTGCTGGCGCCGCTCGTCGGCAGCACGCCGATCAGCCTGCGGCGTGCGCTCGACACGGCGATCCCGTTTGCTTCCAACGTAGACGCGCAGATCCTGTTCATCGCACGCCTGCCGCGCGTGCTCGCGGGCGCGCTGGTCGGCGCCGCGCTCGCGTCGGCCGGCGTGGTGTTCCAGGCGCTGCTCCGCAACCCGCTGGCGACGCCGTTCACGCTCGGCGTCTCGGCGGGCGCGTCGCTCGGCGCGATGCTCGTCATCATCCTCGGCGGCACGATCGCCGTCGGCCCGTGGTCGCCGGTCCCCGCCGCCAGCCTCGCCGGCGCCGGTCTCGCGGCGGCCATCGTCTACGCGCTGGCCAACGGGCCGCGGCGCGTGATGTCCACCACCGTGCTGCTGCTCGCGGGCGTCACGCTCAACGCCTTCTTCTCGGCGCTCATCGTGTTCGTGCAGTACCTGGCCGACTTCGCCGAGGTGGCCCGCGCCGCCCGCTGGCTGATGGGGGATCTCGACGTCGGCGGCTTCGATCCCATCGTCGCCGCGCTGCCGCTCGTCGTCGCCGCCGGGCTGATCTTCGCCCGGCTGCCGGCGGCGCTGAACCTGATGGGCGTGGATCCCGATTCGGCCTCGGCCCGGGGCGTCGACGTCGCCTCGACCCAGCGCTGGGCGTTCTTCAGCGCTTCGCTGGCGACGAGCGCCGCGGTGGCGCTGGCGGGCCCTATCGGCTTCATCGGCATCGTGGTACCGCATCTCGTGCGACTCCTCGTCGGCGTCGATCACCGCATCGTCCTGCCGGCGTCGGCGCTCTTCGGCGCCACGTTCCTGGTGCTGTGCGACCTGCTGGCGCGGACGTTGATGGCGCCGGTGGAGATTCCCGTCGGCGTCGTCACCGCCATCATCGGAGGCCCGTTCTTCCTATGGCTGCTCGTACGCGAAGGCTGATAGCCGTCCTGCTCGTGGCGGCGCTTGCCGCCGTCGCGTGCCGTGGCGCCGAGCCGCCGGGGCCGGCCCGCGCGCAGCGCATCGTGTCGCTCGTGCCCGCGGTCACCGAGATGCTGTTCGCTGTCGGGGCCGGACCGCAGGTCGTGGGCGTCAGCAGTTACGACCACTTCCCTCCGGAAGTGGAATCGCTGCCGAAGGTCGGCGCGCTCATCGATCCGGACACCGAGCGCATCCTGTCGCTTCGGCCCGATCTGGTCGTCGTCTACGGGTCGCAGAGCGACGTCGAAGTCCGCTTCAAGAAGGCCGGCATCCCGACCTTCAACTACCGCCACGGCGCCACCGACGCCATCCTGGGCACGCTCGACACCATCACGGCGCTCGGTGCCGCCACGGGGCACGAGGCGCAGGCGCGCGAGGTCGTGGTGCGGATCACGACCGGGCTCGACACGGTGCGGCAGCGGGTGGCCGGGCTCGACCGGCCTCGCACCTTGCTCGTCATCGGACGGCAGCCGGGCACGCTGCAGAGCGTCTACGCGGCCGGCGGCAGCGGCTTCATGAACGAGGTGCTCGAGGTCGCGGGCGGGCAGAACGTATTCGAGGACGTCAAGCGCGAGTCGATCCAGCCGTCGTCCGAAACCCTGCTCCGCCGCGCGCCCGACGTGCTGCTCGAGCTGCGCGCCACCGAACCGGCGGGCAACTACCCCGGGGGCGATCTCGAGGTCTGGAACGCGCTGGCCTCGGTTCCGGCGGTGCGTGACCGCAAGGTCCACTCGATCGTGGGGGAACACGTGGTCGTGGCGGGCCCGCGCCTCGCGCAGGGCGCCGAGGCCATCGCGCGGGTGCTGCACCCGGCCGCGTTCAAATGAAGATCCTGCTGTCGTGGAGCTCGGGCAAGGACAGCGCCTGGGCGCTGCACGTGCTGCGGCGGCAGCACCCTGGCGCCGTTGCGGGCCTGCTGACCACCATCAACGAAGCCGTGCAGCGCGTGGCGATGCATGCGGTGCGCCGCGAGGTGCTCGAGGCGCAGGCCGCGGCGGCCGGCCTGCCGCTTCGCATCGTGCCGATTCCCGACCCGTGCTCGAACGACGAATACGAGTCGAGGATGCGCGCCTGCATCGACCAGGTGATGCGCGAGGAGTTCACGCACGTCGCCTTCGGGGACCTTTTCCTCGACGACGTGCGGCGCTATCGCGAAGGCAATCTGGCGGGCACCGGGCTGACGCCCCTCTTTCCGTTGTGGCAGATTCCCACCCGCCAGCTCGCCGGGGAGATGATCGACGGCGGCCTGCGCGCGCGCCTCGCCTGCGTGGATACGCGGGTGCTCGACGCCTCGTTCGCCGGCCGCGAGTTCGACGCCTCGCTGCTCGCCGACCTGCCGGCCGGCGTCGATCCGTGCGGCGAGAACGGCGAGTTCCACACCTGCGTGTACGCGGGGCCGATGTTCGAGCGGCCGCTCCCGATCGAGACCGGCGTGGTGGTGACGCGGCCGCCCTTCTCGTGGCGCGACTTCACGCCGGCGCTGGCGCCGTCGGCCGGCTAGCGCCGCGCACCATGACGTCCGACCGCTATCCGCGGCGCATCGTCTGCCTCACCGAAGAGACCACCGAAACGCTGTACCTGCTCGGCGAAGGCGACCGCGTCGCGGGCGTGTCGGGCTACACGGTGCGCCCGCCCGAGGCGCGCCGCAAGCCGCGGGTGTCGGCGTTCACGCATGCCCGGTACGACAAAATCGCGGCGCTCGATCCCGATCTCGTGCTTGCGTTCTCGGACCTGCAGGGCGATATCGCCGCCGAGCTCGCCAAACGCGGCTACTCGGTGATGCTGTTCAACCAGCGCAGCGTCGCCGAGATCCTGCAGATGATCCTCATCGTCGGTGGCCTCGTGGGCCGGACCGATCGCGCGGTGGCGCTCGTGGCCGAGCTCGAGGCCGGGCTCGACCGTGTCCGCGAACGGGCCGCGCGTCTGCCGGCACGGCCTCGCGTCTTCTTCGAGGAGTGGGACACCCCGCTCATCTCCGGAATCCGTTGGGTGGAGGAGCTCGTCGAGATCGCCGGCGGCCAGCCGATCTTTCCCGAGCTACGCGACGCGAAACTCGGCAAGGATCGCATCGTCGATGCCGACGAGGTGGCGCGCCGACGGCCGGACGTGATCGTTGCGTCGTGGTGCGGCAAGGCCGTGCGGCCCGAGCGGATTCGATCGCGGCCGGGATGGGACCACGTGCCGGCGGTGCAGCGCCGTCAGATCTACGAGATCAAGTCTCCGCTCATCCTGCAACCCGGACCGGCGGCGCTCACCGACGGGCTGCGCCAGCTCCACGATGTGTTTGCCGCCGCAGCGGCATGCACCTCGTGAAAACATTGCGCGCGGATCGGGCGCTGCGCCTCAGATAAGCAGCCCGTCCGCTTCGCCGGTCGAGCTCGCAAAACACTCGAAAGACAGAGGCACAGGTCGTCGTGAGCGGCGTGGCGTGCGCATTGCTCTTCGCCGGGTGTCCGACTCCCCGTCGTACTCGCGGAGGCACGATGACTCGACCTTGCACTCTCCTGGGCACTGTTGCTCTGGTTGCTGCTCTGGCCGCGCCGGCTCAGGCCGTTCCGATCACCGAGCAGACCTTGATCGCCACCGGCGGCGACGTCCTGGTGACGTTCGTGTCCAACGGGGCAGGCTATACGAGTGAGCTCTATCTGGATGGTTCGCTTGGCGACGACCTCGGCGCCATCTTCAACAACGTCACGACGGCAGTCGGCACGACGATCAATCTCGGCAGCTTCGCCGAGGGCACCGATCTCATCTTCAGGCTGCTCGTGACGCAGACCGGCGATGTCTTTTACACCGGCGACGGCAGTCTCAACCCCGACGGCGTGGCGCACGCCCTGCTCGAGAACGGCGACGGGCAGGTGCTCGTCGGCTTCGAGGACCTGTTCGGAGGCGGCGACCTCGATTACAACGACCTCGTCTTCGCGTTCACGAACGTCGCCCTTCAGGACGAATCGGGCGGGAGCGCGTCCGGAGAATCGGGCGGGAGCACGTCGAACGGAGATTCGAGCGGGAGCGCGTCGAACGGAGATTCGAGCGGGAGCGCGTCGAACGGCGCTGGCGGGTCTGGCGTGGTGACGCCGGGCAGCGGCGTCGTCACCCAGTCCGGACCGGTTGGTGCGCTGCCGGTGGCGGTGGACGAGCCGGGGACGCTGCTGATGCTCGGCAGCGGCCTCTTGATGCTCGTGTTCGCGATGAAGCGTCAGTCGGTCAGACGCTGAAGAACGGCCCTACTTTTTCGACCTGTTCGCCAGCCAGCGGGCGATTCCACTGAAATCGGCCGCTGGCGCCCGGAACTCCTGCGGCGTGATCATCCGCATCATCTCGCTGTGCGTCGGACCGCCGTAGGGAGCCGGGCCGAAGGCCAGATTGTCCTGCTGCGTGAAGAGGCGAATCGGCGGGGCCGGGGCGTACACGTTGACGTAGTAGCGGAGATTCAGGCCGTCGTATTCCTGACGCTCGGCCGACTGCCGCAGGCCGCGCTGAATCCGGGCAAGGTTGAGTCCGTATTGCTCGGTGCTGCTGCTCGACGTCGCCGGCGTCGTAGTCGCAGGCTGGGCCGGCTCAGTGGTCTGGGCAGCCGCGCCGGCCACCACACCCATCACGAGCAACGCCGATGAGACGACGGAAAGCGTCCGCATGTGCAATCAGACGCTCCCGGGACGCGTCTGGCTCGTCATGGCCGATTATCCCTCATTCGGCGCGGGCGGCCGACTCAGGCCAGAAACAGGGGTGCACCCGGGTTCGGGATGAGCCCGAGCGCGTTCGCACGGGCGAACATCAGCTCGATCGCGCGCCGTCCCTCACTCCCGAGGTTCACCGAGTACTGGTTCACGTAGAGGTCGATGTGCTTGTACATCACCTCTTCGCTCATTTCCTGCGCATGGGATCGGACGTACGGCAGGCTCGCCTCCCGGTGCGCGAACGCGAACTCGACGCTGCGGCGCATCACGCGGTTCAGCGCCTGCTTCACGTCATCGCTGAACGAACGGCGCACGACGATGCCGCCGAGCGGAATTGGAGCGCCGGTCTCGGCTTCCCAGAACTCGCCGAGGTCGATGATCTTCCTCAGCCCCTTCGCTTCGTAGGTGAAGCGGTTCTCGTGGATGATCACCCCGGCGTCGAAGCGCCCGTCGAGAACCGCCGGTTCGATCTCCGAAAAGATGGTCGGCGTCTTGTCTTGCGCCTGGGGAAACGCGAGACCACACAGGAAGTTGGCCGTGGTGAGCCGTCCGGGGATCGCGATGCGGACACCGCCCGCGCTGACCTCGCTCTGCGGTATCTCACGTTTCGAGATCAGGAGCGGCCCGCAATTGTTGCCCAGCGCGCTGCCCGCATCGAGCAGCACGTAGCTGCCGGCGCAGTACGGGTAGGCGTGGAAGCTCAGTTTCGTGACGTCGAACTCACCCGCAATCGCCGCGGTGTTCAGGGCGTCGATGTCGAGCAGGTGCACCTCGAACTCGAGCCCTTCGGTATCGATGCGGCCGTGCACCATCGCATCGAACATGAAGCAGTCGTTGGGACACGGTGAATAGGCCAGGGTCAGCGTCATAGGTCGTCGAGAAACCGCAGGCCGGTGTCGTTGAGGGCCTCGACCGCTTCTCGCAGCTTCCAGGCGTCGCGATTGCGCTTCTCGACCAGGTTGGACACCGCACGCACCTGCGCGAAGCGGCCGCCGGACACGAGGCACGCAAACATGAACGCGGCGCCCTCCATGCTTTCGACGTCGGGCTTGAGGCGCTCCACCACGCGGGCTATCGACTGCTCGTTGCCGTGAACGGTGTTCACCGTGATGCCGTTCACCGTGCGCAGCCCGGCGATCACGCGGTTCGCCGGCGCGTCGGGGTTCACGAGCCTCCCGCCTGCGAACGGGGCATCGTCCGGCCCGAGCAGGCCGAGCTGATGCACCGTCAGGAACCGCTCGTCGTCTTCGGCGCCGAGCTCCGGGATGCAGTCGGCCACGACGTTCACGACCGTGCCGGGCGGGTACGCAGGGTCGAAGCTGCCGCACACGCCCAGGTTGACGGCGAGGTCGTACGGCTGTCTGGCCAGCACGCGCCCGCACCAGGTCGCCGTCGCGATCATGCCGACACCTGTCGTCAGGACGTCTACATGGTGGGGGCCGTGCGTGAAGCCGCGCCGCCGCTCGGAGGAGTGAGACGGAGATGCCGGAGAGAGTCGGGCAACGAGCGGCGCGAGCTCGAGCTCAGTAGCCGTGACGAGGAGCACCCGCATGTGCGACCTGAGCTCCGCCTACTGATTGTCTTTCCACTCCTCGTACCAGGCCATCTGGATGGCCTCGAGCTTGGGCTCGTTCGAGGCCTTCGGGTCGCCTTCGAAGCCGTCCAGCTGCAGCACCTTCTCCCGCAGATCGGTGAAGCGCACGGTCAGGGGATCGACACCCGGGAACTTCTCGAAGAGCGCGATGCCGATGTCCTCGGTGTCGGTCCAGTTCACGGCCGCGCCTCCGCTTTCGGCTCGTCCTTCTGGTCGGACTTGCCCAGCTGTATGGCGCCGCCCTCCTGGACGTAATTGCGGGTGTACATCGGAAACTCCACCGTCACGTCTCCGTGGATCACGGCCTGACAGCCGAGCCTCGAGCTCGTCGTCAGATCCCACGCGGTGTCGAGCCGATCGGCTTCGGCGTCCGACATCTCGCTCAGGTTCTCCATGCCCTTCCGGACGATCAGGTGGCACGTGGTGCAGGCGCAGCTGCCGCCGCAGGCATGCTCGAGTGCAATGCCCTTGTTCATCGCGAGATCCAGAAACGACTCGGGCAGGCCGTGGCCGTCGAACGGCAGCTTTCCCTGCTCGAACTCGACGGTCGTTTCCTTGCCGTCCTTGATGAAGGTGACCTTTGGCATTGCTCCTTCTTGTCTCTAGACGTCGTTGACGCTCTTCCCGGCGAGCGCCTCGCGCACGCTGTTGTTCATCATCACTTCCGCGAGATGGCGCGTGGCGTCGTTGAGCGCATGCGTCGCGGCGTGAATCGCCTCGCGGTCGGTACTGCCCATCGCCGCCTTCAGGGCGCCGACGGCCTGCTCGATGCGGGCGAGCTCCGCGGGCGTCACCTCGCGGCCGGCGAGCTGCGCGAAATCGGGGTGGCGCAGCGACTTCTCGGTGGCGCTCACCACGCTCTCGGCCTCGTTGCGGGCGTCGATCAGCAGTCGCGCCTCGAAGTCCGCCTCGGCGTGTTCGAACGAATCGATCAGCATGCGCTCGACTTCGGCGTCGGTGAGGCCGTACGACGGCTTCACGTCGATCGTCTGCTCGATGTCGGTGCGCAGCTCCTTCGCGCCGACGCTCAGGATGCCGTTGGCGTCGATCTGGAAGCGGACCTCGATGCGCGGCAGGCCCGCCGGCATCGGCGGAATGCCGCGCAGGCGGAACCGCGCCAGCGACCGGCAGTCGGCCGCCAGCTCGCGCTCGCCCTGCAGCACGTGCACGTCCACGGCGGTCTGGCCATCCACGCCGGTCGTGAACATCTCGCGGCCGCTGGCGGGGATCGTGGAGTTGCGCAGGATGATCTTGGACGTCACGCCGCCCATCGTCTCGATGCCGAGCGACAGCGGCGTCACGTCGAGGAGCAGCATCTCGCGGCGCCCCGAGATCAGGATGTCGGCCTGCACGGCGGCGCCCACGGCCACCACTTCGTCGGGGTTCACGTCGCTGTGCGGCGCGCGGCCGAACAGCTCTTCGACCAGGCGGCGCACGAGCGGCACGCGCGTCGAGCCGCCCACCAGCACCACCTCGTCCAACTCGCGCGGCTCGAGCCCGGCATCGTCGAGCGCCTGCCGCACGGGCACGAGCGTGCGATCCACGAGCGGTCGGATGAGCGCCTCGAACTCCTCTCGTGTGAGGCGGCGCATGAAACCGTCGGGCAGCCCGGGCGACCGGTCCACCGAAAGCGTGGTTTCCCCGGCGCCTGACAGATCGATCTTGGCCTGGATGGCCGCCTTGCGGATGGCCTGCACCGTTTCGGGCGGCAGGCCGTGACCCGCGGTCCCGAGCTCGGTCAGCACCAGCTCGGTGAGCAGGTGATCGATGTCGTCTCCACCAAGGTGCGTGTCGCCGTTGGTCGAGAGCACCTGGAACACGCCGTCCTCGACCTTGAGGATCGAGATGTCGAACGTGCCGCCGCCGAGGTCGTACACGGCAATCGTGCCCTGGTTCTTCTGGTCGAGGCCGTAGGCGAGCGACGCGGCGGTGGGCTCGTTGATGATGCGCAGCACTTCGAGGCCGGCCAGCCGGCCGGCGTCGCGCGTCGCGGTGCGCTGCGCGTCGTTGAAGTAGGCCGGCACGGTGATCACCGCGCGATCGACCTCGAAATCGAACTCGCCCTGCTCGCGGAAGTGCTCCTCGGCGCGCCGCTTCAGATCACGCAGCACGAACGCCGAGATCTCCGGCGGCGTGAACTCCTTGTCGCCGACGCCGATGCGTACGACGCCGCCGGGCTCGCCGCCGATCCGGAACGGCAGCAGGTGCGCTTCGTCACGGACATCGTCGACGCCGCGGCCCATGAAGCGCTTCACCGAGTACACCGTGCGCGAGGAGTCGGTGAGCAGCCGGCGCTGCGCCTCGCGGCCCACGAACACGGTGCCGGCCGCGTCCACCGACACGATGGACGGAACCAGCGCGTCGCCCGATGCGTCGCGGATCACCACCGGCCCGCGCTCGGTCACGTACGCGACGAGGCTGTTGGTGGTGCCGAGGTCGATGCCGACGACCTTACCCATGCGCCGCCGCCTCACGCTCGATGGTGCCGAGCAGGTTGGTGATGTAGTTGCGCTCGAGCAGGAGCTGGCGCAGCGTTTCGAGCGTCGCGCGCCGCGCGTCCGCGGGGGCGTCCGCCGCCAGGCGATCCCACTGCGCGCTCGCCTCGGCCAGCGCGCGCTCGTGCTCGTCGCGCTTGGCCTCGATGGGCTGCCGCGCCGTCGCCAGTCGTGCCGCCAGGGTGGACGGGTCGGCGCCCGACTGGCGCAGATCGCGAATCTCGTCGAGCTCCTCGTTGAGCGCGAACACTTCCTCGAGCAGCCCCGGTGGCACCTTCGCCGCCTGCTCGTCGCTCTTGCCCATCGGCAGCCCTTCGATGGTCAGGAGGTGCTCGATGCGCGAGACCGGCTGCTTGAGCGCGCGGTAGGCGTCGTTGAGATACGACGAGCGCTCGAGGCTGGCCAGCCGCTCGGCCGGGGTGGCGTTGTAGTAGAAGTCCGGGTGGAACTGACGGCTCAAGTCGCGGAAGCGGCGATCGAGCGCCTGCACGTCGAGCTCCAGCTGGCGCGGCAGGCCGAGGAACGCAAAATAGTCGCCGTGACGCCCGAGCGACTGGATGCGGCTGCAGTTCGGGCAGAAGTGCTCGTCCACCGGCACGCTGGTGTTGCAGCTCCGGCACTCCGGAGGCGTGGCAGAACGAACGGTCAGCGGCTGCGCGCTCATGACTCGGTGAAAACGATGACGGCGCTCAGGCGCCGAATGAACTACCGCACCCGCACGACTGCTTCGCGTTGGGGTTGTTGAACACGAAGCCTTTGCCCAGCAGGGCCGTGTCGTAGTCGAGGATGGTGCCGTTCAGGAAAAGCAGACTCTTCTTGTCCACGTAGATCCTGGCGCCGTGCCCTTCGAACACCTCGTCGCCGAGGCGCGCCTGCTTCTCCCACGCGAACGTGTAGCTGAGGCCCGAGCACCCGCCGCCCTTGACGCCGACACGAAGACCACCCTCGCTGATGCCCTGTTTGGCCATCAGCGACTGGATCTTCTGCGCGGCGACATCGGTGATCTCGATCATGTCTCTAGCTCGTAGCTCGTAGCTGGTAGCTCGTAGCGGCTGGAAGCTGGCAGCTCTTGCTACCGGCTACCGGCTACACGCTACCGACTAGTCAGGCCGTCGGCTGCGCCGCCGGCTGCACCGCCCCCGTCTTCTCGTCCTGCTTCTTCTTGTAGTCGGCGATGGCCGCCTTGATCGCGTCCTCGGCCAGCACCGAGCAGTGGATCTTCACCGGCGGCAGCGCCAGTTCGGCCACGATGTCGGTGTTCTTGATCGCCAGCGCCTGGTCCACCGTCTTGCCCTTGAGCCACTCGGTGGCAAGGCTCGAGCTGGCAATCGCCGATCCGCACCCGAACGTCTTGAACTTGGCGTCGTCGATGACGCCGGTGTCGGGGTTGACCTTCACCTGCAGCTTCATCACGTCGCCGCACTCCGGCGCGCCAACGAGGCCGGTGCCCACGTTCGCGTCGTCTTTCGGCAGCGACCCGACGTTGCGCGGGTTCTCGTAGTGATCGATAACCTTGTCTGAGTAAGCCATTTCCGTCTCCTAGCTAGCTGGTAGCTCGTAGCTCGTAGCAGCTGGCAGCTGGTAGCTCTTGCTACCGGCTACTAGCTACTAGCTACCAGCTAGTGCGTAACCCATTGCATCTTGGAGAGATCGACGCCCTCTTTCACCATCTCGTAGAGGGGCGACATCTCGCGCAGCCGCCGCACCACGCTCGTGAGCTTCTCCACCACGTAGTCCACTTCCTCGTCGCTCGTCCACCGGCCGAGGCCGAAGCGGATCGACGAGTGCGCCAGGTCGTCGCCGGCGCCGAGTGCCTTCAGCACGTACGACGGTTCGAGGCTGGCCGACGTGCACGCCGACCCCGACGACACCGCCACGTCGTTGATCCCCATCAGCAGCGACTCGCCCTCGACGTAGGCGAACGAGATGTTCAGGTTGTGGGGCAACCGGTGCTCCATCGACCCGTTGATGTAGATCTCGTCGAGGTTGTCGTGCAGCTTCTTGTTCAGACGATCGCGCATCGCGCTCAGACGCGCGGCTTCGGTGGTCAACTCGGCCTTGGCCAGCGCGGCCGCGGCGCCGAGCCCCACGATGCCCGGCACGTTCAGCGTGCCCGACCGCATGCCGCGCTCGTGGCCGCCGCCGCTGATCTGCTCGGCGAGCAGCACGCGCGGGTTCCGGCGCCGGACGTAGAGCGCGCCGACGCCCTTCGGCCCATACAGCTTGTGCGCGCTCAGCGACGCCAGGTCCACCTTGTTCTGGTTGACGTCGAACGGCACCTTGCCCGCCGCCTGCACGGCGTCGGTGTGGAACAGGATGCCCTTCGCCTTCGCGATCGCGCCGATCTCGGCAATCGGCTGCAGCACGCCAATCTCGTTGTTGGCCGCCATGATCGTGATGAGGATGGTCTTGTCGGTGATCGCGGCCTGCAGCTCGTCGAGGCTGATGCGCCCGTCCTTCTGCACCGGCAGGTAGGTGACGCGCGCGCCCAGCTTCTCGAGCTTCTTGCAGGTGTCGATGACCGCCTTGTGCTCGGTGACGCAGGTGATGATGTGGTTGCCCTTCTCGCGATACATCTCGGCGGCGCCCTTGATCGCGAGGTTGTTCGCCTCGGTGGCGCCGCTCGTGAAGATGATCTCCTTGACGTTGGCGCCGATCAGGTCGGCCACCTGCTTGCGCGCCGTCTCCACGGCCTCTTCCGCCTCCCAACCGAACGAGTGGTTGCGGCTGGCGGGATTGCCGAAGTGCTGCGTGAAGTACGGCAGCATCGCGTCCACGACGCGCGGGTCCACCGGCGTCGTCGCGTGATAGTCCATGTAGATCGGAAGCTTCATCGTGAGTACTCCGCCTGCGTCAGGCGTTGGCCCGCCGCATGATGGCGACGGGCGCTGAAACGGTTTCAGGGTCGGGCCGCAGCCCCTCGCCCTTGATCTGGTCGGCGGCCAGCTCCGCTACCGACACGGTGGCGAGCGCCGCGGCAATGCGCTCCCGGATCTGCCACAGCGGATCGCGCACGCTGCACTTGCTGTACTGCTCGCAGCCGCTGTTCTCCGTCGAGCACGCGGTCACGCTGAACGGTCCGTCGATCGCCTGGATGACGTCGGACACGCTGATCGACGCCGCCGGCCGGAGCAGCGTGTAGCCGCCGCGCGTCCCCTGCGTGGACACCAGCAGCCCGCTCCGAACGAGCCGCTGCAGCACCTTCGCCATGAGCTCGATCGGGATGTCGTACTGCTCGGCGATCTCGCGCGCGCTCACCGACACCGCCCCGTCCCGGTTGAGGGCCAGGTGCTTCATCGCGATCAGCGCGTAATCCGCCTTCTTCGACAGCCTCAGCATGGGGAATTTTTCTAAATCCGACTCTTACAGTCGTAATTCTACAGCCCGGGGCCGAACTCCGTCAATATTGGTCGGACTTGGTGAGCCTTTGGCCTCTGGCCTCTAGCCTCTGGCCGGCTAAAGCCTAGAGGCTAAAGGCTAAAGGCAGAGGTCGATCCCAGCCTCAATACTTCGGTTGGCTCGGATCGACCTGGTCAATCCAAGCCAGAATCCCGCCCTTCAGGTTCAGGACGTCGTTGAACCCGACGGTCTTCAGGAAATCCCTCGCCTTGCCGCTCCGCGCGCCCGTCTTGCACTGCGTGACGATCGGGCGGTCTTTCGGGAGCTCCTGGTAGCGCCGAGGCAGCTCACCCAGCGGGATGAGCGTCGAGCCCGGGATCTTGTTGATCTGGTACTCGTTGGGCTCGCGCACGTCGAGGATGAACGGCGTCTCGCCGGCGTCGAGCTTCTTCTTCAAGTCGACCGGGGTGATTTCGCTGGTGCTCACGGTCGCTCCTGTCGCCTGCTCGTGAACGGGCTGGACTATGCCGCAGAACTGGTCGTAGTCGATGAGCTTGGTGACGGTGGGATTCGTCCCGCACACCGGGCAGTCCGGATCCCTCCGCAGCTTCAGCTCGCGGAACTTCATGTTGAGCGCGTCATAAATCAGGAAGCGCCCGATGAGCGGCTGGCCCACGCCGGTGAGCAGCTTGATCGACTCCGTCGCCTGAATCACGCCGATCACACCGGGCAGCACGCCCAGCACGCCACCTTCGGCGCAGCTCGGCACGAGACCGGGAGGCGGCGGCTCCGGATAGAGGCAGCGGTAGCACGGGCCTTCCTTGGCGGCGAACACCGACGCCTGCCCCTCGAAGCGGAAGATGCTGCCGTAGGCGTTCGGAATGCCCATCAGCACGCAGGCGTCGTTCACGAGGTAGCGCGTCGGAAAGTTGTCGGTGCCGTCGAGGATGACGTCGTAGCCCTTGAACAGCCGCATCGCGTTGTCCGACGACAGCGCCTCGTCGTAGGTGTCCACCTGCACGTGCGGGTTGAGCGCGTTGATCTTGTTCCTGGCCGATTCGAGCTTGGTGCGGCCGACGTCGTTGGTCGTGTGCAGCAGCTGGCGCTGCAGGTTGCTGTAGTCCACGACGTCGAAATCGACGATGCCGATGCGCCCCACGCCCGCGGCGGCGAGATACATCGCCGCCGGCGAACCCAGGCCGCCCGCGCCGATGCACAGCACGCTGCCGGCTTTGATGCGGCGCTGCCCGTCCATGCCGATCTCCGGCATGATCAGGTGGCGGCTGTAGCGCTTGATCTCCTCGGCGGAGAGCGTCGGGAGCTCCACGTCAGTAGCGGTGGCCATTACCGCGCCC
>Ga0209486_10000630_pt1 | contig 15611 bp, 13 predicted proteins | sample NCCompost_FD_187518 | JGI IMG/M metagenome (GOLD analysis project Ga0209486, IMG submission 187518) | Agricultural soil microbial communities from Utah to study Nitrogen management - NC Compost (SPAdes) (version 2) | ecosystem: Environmental > Terrestrial > Soil > Agricultural land | place...
GGGCCATCCGCGATCGAAGCGCTGAAGGTTATCGAAGCACTTCGACGTGATCATAACTTTTTCATGAGCGAACTTTCTGAGGCGGTGGTGATAACGCGCGGTGTAATGACGATCACCGACCGACACGCTGCCGAGCAGCAGCTCCAGAATTTGGAGGCGAAAATCGCTGCTGTCGAAGCCCGTTTAGCGGAGCATAACCGGGTCGAAGAGGAGGGGATTTATCTGTGGACCGAATCCTTTTTGAGCGCGGCGCGGCAATTGAGACTAGCGGAGAATGTGAAAAAGGAACTGGAAAATATGCCCCGTCGTTGGCGCGGATTAACCTTAGTGGGTTAAGCGTCATCTAAATTGTTTCACAAAGAATTAATTGCCATCGCTTCCTGAGCAGTTTCTAATTGCCTCAATTAGTTCAGGAAAAGGGTAGCCAAAGTGGCTGTTCAGACAACTAATCGGCGACCAATTATCCTTGCGCTGGGCGCTTCCTTCCTGTTGACGGTGCTCATCATCGTCGGCTCGCGCAATCTGGAACATTACGACTCCGCACTCTTCGGCTACACCGTCGCGAGCGTCGTCGCGTTCGGCGCAGTCGTGTTTCGTTACGCGATCTGGTTGCAGCGGCCGGCTACCAGAATTTACTGGCGGCGCGGCTGGAAGCTTTATCTTCAGCGTGAAAAGTTCGCGCAGAACACCGCTAGCGCCGCTAAGACATTTGCCACCAACCTGGTTGGGCAGCGCTTCATCTTCAAGCGAGGATTCACACGTTGGTTGATGCATTTCCTGATCATGTGGGGATGCATCCTCTCCGCTCTGATAACCTTTCCGCTGGTTTTCGGCTGGGTACATTTCAAGCTGGAAGGCGAGTTAGGTTATCGCGCGTATGTATTCGGGTTTCCTTTGAATGTGATGCAAGGGCGCAGCATCATCGCCTGGATTACATTCCACGCGCTTGATTTCACGGCAATCATGGTGATCGCCGGATGTGCAATCGCAATAAATCGTCGCCTGCGTGATCGTGGTGCGATCTCCTTACAGCAATTCACGCTCGACTTCGTGCCCCACATGCTGCTTCTCGCCATTTCCGTTACGGGTTTGATGTTGACTGCGTCGAGTCTCTGGCTAAATGGCTACATGTATCACTTCATCGCCTTGACACATCAGGCGACCGTCATCATGACGCTGTTTTATTTGCCGTTCGGCAAGTTATTTCACGTGGTGCAGAGGCCCGCATCTATCGGAGTCGAGTTATACCAGGAGCGCGCGCGGGAGATGGAGCAAGCGAAATGCGCGCGATGCGGCGCTGAGTTTGTTTCACAACTTTGGCTCGACGATTTGAAAACAGTCGTTAATAAACTTGGCTTCGACTATTCGATGGGCGACGGCCGCACGCTCCAGGACTATTGTCCGCGCTGCAAACGGATCATGCGCGGATTGGCCTATACAGGTGTCTTTCAACATAAAGAGATAGCGCCGCAGATAAACGCGAATGAACGCGGATAAGAGTTAGGTGTGTTGATAAAGGAACCACTCAAGAAGGGTTAGCTCGGGGTCAGGAAGGGCAGCTTGCTCCCGCTCGCTGAATGCCATTCAACCTTAAGCGGGAGCAATCTGCCCTTCCTAACCCTGAGATTATGAAACTGCTGCATTTAACTGATCTGCGTGCATCCGCTTATCGGCGGCTAATTGGTTTATGGGCAAAGTCGAACATCTCGATCGAATCATAGACGCGTTTGGACCACATCTTCACGACGCGCCATATGATGGTTGGCGTGCGGATCGAGTGATCGACAAAGTTGTGCCCACGCATTGTCCTTATTGCGCGGTCCAATGCGGCATGAATCTCCTGGTGGAGAACAACCATGTGGTTGGAGTTGAGCCGCGCTATGATTTTCCTGTTAACGAAGGCCGGCTTTGTCCGAAGGGCGTTACCGCTTATCTGCAGGTTCATCATCCCGATCGACTGCTTCACCCGCTAATCAAGCGCAACGGCAATTTTGAGCGCGCGAGTTGGGACGAGGCGCTCGATCTCGTTGTCGCCAGGTTTAAAGAGCTGCAAAACAATTATGGAAAGGATTCCATTGGAGTCTATTCGGGTTCTTCATTAACGACCGAAAAGACTTACTTGATGGGTAAATTCGCCCGCGCGGGACTGGGAACCCGCTATGTCGATTACAACGGACGGCTCTGCATGGTGTCGGCGGCCGCGGGCAACAACAAAGCTTTCGGCATCGACCGTGCTGCGAATCCGTGGAGCGACATTCCGCTCGCGGAAGTCTTGCTGATTGCCGGAGCGAATTGCGCTGAGACTTTTCCGGTGCTCAACAAGTATTTGTGGGAGCAACGTGACAATGGTGGGCGCTGGATTATCGTCGACCCACGCGAAACAGCAACAGCACGACAGGGCGATCTACATTTGCAACTTAGGCCAGGCACTGACGTGGCCCTGGCGAATGGACTGCTTCATGTCTTGATTCGGGAAGACTTGATTGATCAGGCCTTCATTGATGGCCGCACAAATGATTGGGAAACGACGCGCGAGTTGGCGATGCGATATCCGCCAGATGTTGCTGCGCAGATTAGTGGTGTCCCGGCAGAAAAAATCATTCAAGCCGCGCGACTGTACGGACGCGCTAAGACAGGGATGGTGATGCATGCGCGCGGTATCGAACACCACACCAATGGCGTCAACAACGTGCTCTCCTACATCAACCTTGTGTTGGCGACAGGAAAGATCGGATCGCCGGGCCGTGGTTACGGCACGATCACTGGACAAGGCAACGGGCAAGGCGGACGTGAGCATGGTCAAAAAGCAGATCAACTTCCCGGACAGCGTTCGATCATGAACCCTCAACATCGCAAGGATGTTTGTCAGGTTTGGGGTTTGCCGGAAGAAGAACTGCCTCAGGCGGGCGTGTCCGTGGTTGAAATGTTCGATCAAATGCGCGACGGAGCGATTCGCGGGCTGCTTTCAATCTGCAACAACGTAATGGTTAGTCTCCCCGACACCAACAAGGTCCGCGAATCGCTCGAGGGTTTGGATTTTTATGTTTGCATCGATTTCTTCATGTCGGAAGGCTCGCGTTACGCCGACGTAGTTTTGCCGGGTTCGGCCTGGAGTGAAGACGAAGGCGTCACCTGCAACAGCGAAGGACGCGTTGTCAAAATCAACAAGGCGAACGACCCGCCGGGTGAAGCGCGCGCGGATTGGTGGATTGTGCAGGAGATTGCGCGCCGTATGGGTCGCGGCAAATATTTCCCATTCAGTTCACCACGCGAAATTTTCGACGAGTTGCGCGTCGCTTCACGCGGGGGCAATGCCGATTATTACGGGATCACCTGGGAAAAAATTGAGGCGAACAACGGCATCTTTTGGCCGTGTCCAACGGAAGACCATCCCGGAACGCCGCGTCTGTTTGAAGAACGGTTTTATCATCCGGACGGCAAAGCAAAGTTTCACGCCATTGAATACCATCCGCCAAATGAGGTCCCTGACGAAGAGTATCCGTTGATTCTCACCAGTGGGCGGGTCGTCTATCAGTATCTTTCCGGCAATCAAACGCGACGCATCGGCTTTTTGGTTCAGCAATGTCCCGAACCTTATGTCGAGGTTCATCCCGAAACTGCGATGAAACTCAAAATCAATGATGGGGAGCGTGTTCGCGTAGTTTCTCGTCGCGGGGAAGGCGTGTTTCCTGCGCTGGTGGTGCGGACAATCCGCCCCGACACCATCTTTATTCCGTATCACTGGGGAGAGCAGTTGGCAGTTAACCAACTAACCAATCCGGCGCTCGATCCGACATCGAAGATTCCTGAATTCAAAGCTTGTTCTGCGCGAATAGAGAAGATTCATTCGCGACAGTTGCCGATCATGGGTCAACAGCGCAAGGGCGCGTCACTCAGCGAAGTCCAGCGAGGCCTCGGGTGAAAATGATTTAGCCGCGGATAAACGTGGATAGACACAGAACAGAAAATGCTCTTAACCGCGGACTCTTTAAATTGTTTAGCTGTTCTTGATCCGTGTAAATCTGTGTTCATCTGTGGCTGATTCGGAGTAGTTATGGAAGAGACGATGTTCATCGATCCACAGCGCTGCATCGGCTGCCGCGCCTGCGTTGCCGCGTGTCGCGAATGCGCGACCCATAAGGGCTATTCGATGATCTTCGTAGATTACATCGATCGCGCCGAGACCACAGCCACCATGCCGACGGTTTGTATGCACTGCATTGAGCCGACGTGCGCGCTGGTTTGTCCTGCCGATGCCATCAAGGTGTCGGAAGATGGCGTGGTTATGTCGGCGCTGAAGCCGCGCTGCCTCGATTGTCGCAATTGCGTTAACGCCTGCCCGTTTGGCGTGCCAAAGTACAACACACAGATGCACCTTCAGATGAAATGCGACATGTGCTACGACCGGTCGTCGGAAGGGTTGAAGCCAATGTGCGCGAGCGTCTGTCCAACGGGCGCGATTTCATTCGGCAAGTATGAACAGATTGTTCCTTTACGACGCACGAAGCCAGTGAATGTTCACGTGTTCGGTAATCAGAAGGTTGAAACGAAAGTTTATTTGATGTTGCCGACAGATGAAGAGCAGGTAAGCGTCGATGGCTGCGGAGTGTTCGAAGGAATGTTGACACGCGCAGAGAATGAAGCGCCAGCAACAGAATCATGGATCGATACTCAGGTTGAAGAATCAGACAAGAGCAACGAGTTCTGAGTTCTGAGTTCTGAGGAGCTATGAGCAACAATCTAAAAAAAACGATCGACCGGGTCCTCAACGACGAGCGTGACGTGCGCACGGCGACGGCGCCGTATCAGAGCGAGTTTCCCTACGAACGTGATGAAGAGGCGCAGGTAACGCGTCGGGAGTTTTGCAACTTTCTCGGATTAACCTCCGCAGCGCTGTTTATGGGAGCCGGCGGTTTCGCCGCGAAAGCTGTGCTGGATTCACGCGAGAAGACAACACTTGCAGCCGCGCGTGTTGAAGGCGCGTCAGCCCTTTTGCCTAACTCGGCGTTGAACTTCCACTATCCGACAGAAAAGGATTCAGCAATTCTGATTCGCACAGAAACGGGCGAATACCACGCTTTCGGACAACAATGCACTCACCTCGCATGTCCCGTCTATTACGAACGTCAGCACAAGCGCCTGGAGTGTCCATGTCATGAAGGCGCTTTCGATGCCGGCACTGGAAATGTCCTGTATGGACCACCGCCTCGCCCGCTCGATGTGATTGAACTTGAAATGCGCGATGGCGAAGTTTGGGCGGTGGGCAGAAAGGCGTTCGGGTGATTGAGCCAATGGAATCTGATTCTGCAACGGACTTTTCGGTCCGCAAAAAACCAACCGACGGATCACAACGCCTCCATTCACGTCGATCGAGGAGTACCAAGACTGGCAGTTCCGCCGTCTGGCAAGCGCGCTTAATCATGCTGGTTATGATTAACATTGCGCAGTTATGGATTCTGGCTGCCACTGTGGATGCGGCCCTCGCCCGTCATTATTCATTACTCCTGCCGTTGGTGGTTTCATCCGGCATCTGCTTCTTGATCACACTCTCGATTCTTCGCTGGTGGCGGCCGACGTCCGGCAAGCGCACCAGCTCCGGCTACGTTCGCCCTTCTGGTCAGAACCACCTGCGATAGCGGATGGGTGCCGCTTGCAACCAAATACTTTTAAGGAATGAAGCGGAAAATCACAGGCTTTGAACAGGATGACGAAAGCCACTGGCGCGCTATTTTAGATTGCGGTCACCGCCAACATACCAGGCACAATCCTCCACTGACATCACGCGGATGGGTGCTGACAGAAGCGGGACGCGCGTCACGGATCGGCTTCGAACTCGAATGCAAGCGCTGCGACGAAGACTCGGATGAAGACAGTTCCACGCTGAATGACTAACGAAAAGAACCAGCAGCGAAACGCTCTTCTGCAGGCCGCCGCCGACTTATTTCCCGGATACTTCGCTCTGGTAATGGCGACGGGAATAATCTCTATCGCTGCGCACTTGCTTGAAATGAGAACAGTGGCGCTTGCCCTGGTCGCCATTAATGTAATCGCCTACGTAGTGCTGTGGTTGCTCCTGGTTCTGAGACTGATACTTTTCTTCTCGCGCATCCGCGCGGATATCGGCGATCACGTTCGTGGTCCAGGCTTCTTCACGGTGGTGGCGGGAACATGCGTTCTCGGCAGTCAATTAATAATTGTACTCGGCCAATTCGGAGTAGCAGCTGTCCTGTGGCTCGCAGCGCTCGTGTTTTGGCTAATCATCATGTACACGTTTTTCACGGCCGTCACGGTGCGGGAGAACAAGCCATCGATCGAGAGTGGCTTAAGCGGGGCATGGTTGATCGCAGTGGTGGCTACGCAATCGATCTCGGTATTGGGAACGTTGTTGGTGGAACGCTGGGGTGCTTATCGCGAACCGTTGCTGTTCTTCACCCTTAGCATGTTCCTGATCGGATGCATGCTCTACCTTTTGTTAATTACACTGATCTTTTATCGCTTCACGTTCGTGAACGTTACCAGCGCAACTCTCACTCCGCCGTACTGGATCAACATGGGAGCAGTTGCGATCACCACACTGGCTGGCGCTCGACTGATTATGGCTGCGCCCGGATGGCGCTTGCTCAGCGAGATACTGCCATTCTTAAAAGGCTTCACGTTGTTCTTCTGGGCGGCGGGAACCTGGTGGATACCGCTACTGTTCATTCTCGGATTCTGGCGGCACGTCTATAAGAGGTTTCCGCTCCGTTATGATCCGCAGTACTGGGGCATGGTTTTCCCATTGGGAATGTACACGGTCTGTACTTTTCAATTATCGAAGGCACTTGATTTCGCCCCGCTAATCATTATTCCGCGCTTCTTCATCTACCTGGCTCTCGCCGCCTGGTTGGCAGCAACTCTTGGACTTGTCCACCACCTGTTCAGCGCCAAACGCGCGTGATGTAAAAGCCTGGGCCAAACGACCAGGTTGGTGTTCGATAAGCTTCCTAAAGTTTATCGAACACCTTTCTTTCGATCGGTCCGCTTAACCAAACCTGTAAATTCTCCCAGTAGCCACCAGCATCCGCCATCCGCTAACTAGTTCTATTCTGGTTAGGTAAGTTCCTGGCCTCTCTCTCTTTCGTCAGTATGGTGCGCCCATGCGACAGTTGCTCATCGTCACGCTGCTTTGTATTTTCCCGGCACAAGTCCTCGCTCAAACCGCGCGTTCACTCGCTCACCCGCGTCCAATTAAGCGGTCAAATCTCTTCAGCAGCTCCGGTCAAGTGTTTGCCTGGGAAAATCGCCTGATGTCGCATGACCCGAAGGTCCGGGCAACCGCCGAAGCCGCGTTGATCCAGGAGGCTGAGCGTTCGCTGCCTGTGCTGAGACAATTCCTCAACCGCGGCAATGAAGAGCTGGAACTGAGGACTTTTAAAATCATCCAACGGATCGGTCCGCCGGCTATTCCGCTATTGGTGGAACTGCTTCGGGATCAGCGGGACCACGTCCGGCGCAGCGCTCTTAATGAATTGATCGATTTGACCCCCGATATAGAACGGATTCAACCGGCGTTGAGACGGGCGCTGAAAGACGAGGACGTGGTGGTTGCGGGCGATGCCGCACGGGCCTTAGGAGCTTTAGGTCCGAGGGCCAGTCCTTCTGTACGCGCCCTGGTTCAGACTCTCTCACATGAGGATCCTTACGTCCGTATCTACGCAGCGGAGGCCCTGTCGTCCATCGGTCCGAAAGCGAGCCTGGCGACCAGGAACCTTGCCAGTGCCCTGGGCGATCCAATTCCCGGAGTCCGTTGGGCGGCTGCTGAGGCCCTCGGAAGCATCGGCCCGGCCGCGCACTCCGCCGTACCGCAGTTGATAAAAGCTTTGAAGGATGAATATCTCTATGTGCGCATCTTCGCGGCTGGGGCGCTGGGACGCCTCGGGCTTAAGGCGCCGAAGGCACAGACGGCAGTTGAGGCGCTGAAGGCGGCCGCAAAAGATCCCGCGATGCGTTACGAAGTGGAGTGGGCCTTGAATCGAATCGCCGGCGCTCAGTTTGGAACGCCAGTCGTCTCAACCGTTTTGCCCGCACCGTCCGTCGCGCCACAACTTACGACGGTGGCCCATAGGGGCAATCCTCCTGTCGACTGGGACACCACCACCGGACGCAACATCCTCTGGAGCGTCGAGTTGGGTAATACCACGTTTGGCCGTCCCGTGGTTGCCGGCGATGTGGTCTATGTGGGTACTGACAACAGCAGACAAATGAACGCCGCATTTCAGGAAGAGTCCGGCGTCCTCATGGCCTTTCGAATAACGGATGGCGCGTTCCTTTGGCAGGACGTGGCTCCGCGAGTGGAGCGTGGACTGCGAGAATTCCTGCTGCCTTCAACGACAAGTGCGCCCTATGTGGAAGGGAACCGTTTGTACTATGTCACTGCAGAGGGCCAACTCCGTAGTCTTGATACGCAGGGTTTCCGCGATGGCGAGAATGATGGTCCATATCGGGAGGAAGTCTTCCAGGACAACGCTGCCGCCGACATCGTCTGGGAGTTGGACATGTGCGCCCGTCTGGGTGTCTTCCCGCATGAAGCCTCAAACAGCGAAGTGTTGCCCTTGGGTAATCTGCTGATGATCTCAACCTCGAACGGCCAGAATGAAGGTCACACGCGCGTGCCATCACCGCGAGCACCAAGTCTGATCGCGGTGAACAAGCACTCGGGCGAGGTAGTCTGGCGCGCGATAGGCGCGGGAGAGAACGTGCTGCACGGACAGTGGTCCAGTCCAGTGGAAGCCAATGTCAACGGGCGGGTCCAGGTTCTCTTCGGCGGAGGAGATGGCTGGCTGCGCGCCTACGACGCAGCGTCGGGTCACGAAGTCTGGCGATTTGACGGCAACCCGAAAGGCGCTCCATTGCTTCCGCGCCCCGGTGTCCTTTCGCGCAGCTCTATCATTGCTTCACCGGTCTTCGCCGACGGCCGCGTCTTCATCGCTATGGGGCAGAGTCCAGGGCACGGTAATGGACCTTCGTTGATTTATGCGATCAGTCCCAACGGCCAGGGAGACGTAACCGGGAACAGACTCCTCTGGACCTCTCGCGAGGTCGGCCGTGTGGTGGGAACACCCATCGTGAGGGATGGTCTGCTCTACATCGGCGACGTGGGTGGAACTATTCATTGTCTGGACGCGGCAACCGGCGCGCACGTCTGGAAGCACGACACGCTCGAGGCCATTTGGGGAAGTCTCCTGCTGGCAGGCGACCGGCTCTACGTTGGGAACGCTGCAGGCACCATGACCATTCTTCGTGCAGGGCGGCGCAAGGAATTGCTGACGGAAATCCAGATGGATGCTCCGCTGTATTCGCGTCCCGCGGTAAGCGGCGATGCACTTTATCTAGCTACCGCGAACCGGTTGTACCTCATCGCGCCCAAACCTTAACCCTAAAAGGAATTGTTCGTTGCACCTTCAACGGGGCGGAAACCCGGCGAAGCTGCTAAACTCAGTTTCTGGTGATAAATCCACGCCTTACCAATAGACACACCTGCCAATGATGAAGTCGCCATGTTACTGAGCGATACACCGACTGCCTTTGTCGCGGGCCAACTCGTCGAGCACTACAGCATAATCGCGCCTCTCGGCAGCGGCGGGATGGGAGAAGTTTACCTGGCGCGCGATACGACCTTGGAGCGCTCTGTCGCGTTGAAGTTTCTGCCCGCCAACGTTGCGTCCGACGCGGATAGGATGCGCCGATTCAGCCAGGAGGCAAAAGCCGCGGCCGCGCTGAATCACCCGCATATCGCTCATATCTACGAAATCGGGCGGACGAGCGGCACCCACTACATCGCAATGGAGTACGTCGACGGCGTGACCCTCGGCGAGAAGATTCATCGCGAAAGAACTCCCCTGAGGAAGCTGCTGAAGTATCTAACGCAAGTCGCGGAAGGGCTGGCCAAGGCGCACGCGGCGGGCATCATGCACCGGGATTTGAAGCCGGACAACATCATGATCACCCGCGACGACTACGCGAAAATCCTGGATTTCGGACTGGCGAAGCTCATCGAGCCGCATAGAGTCCCAGGCCCTGAAGGGCACAGCTCAGGCGAAACGGCTACGGCCATTTTGGCGCAGCACTCAACGCCGGGAATGATCATGGGTACCGTCGGCTACATGTCGCCTGAACAGGCGCAGGGCAAAGTGAGAGAGCTTGATCACCGCTCCGACATCTTTTCCTTCGGCTGCATTCTTTTTGAAGCGGCCACCCGACAGAAACCGTTCGAAGGCAAAGATCCGCTCGATTCCCTGCATAAGATAGTGCACGCGCCCACTCCGCAGATTAAAGATGTCGACTCTGCGGCGCCAGATGAGCTGCAGAGAATCGTCCGCAGATGTCTGGCGAAAGATCCCGACAAGCGCTATCAATCGATCAAGGAAGTGGCGATCGAACTCGACGAGTTGGGGCAAGATCTAAAGGACAGAACGAACTTAGATCATTCTGTTCCACCGCAATCGATTAGTGGGGAATCCCCGAGCAGCTCACCAGGCGCAACAATGCGCAGCACTCAACTGCCAATAGCCAGGACAACGAAATCAGAAATGGCCCACTCGATTTCGAGCGCCGAGTATTTAGTGAGCGGAATTAAGAGTCATCAGACGGGCGTCTTACTCACACTGATAGGCGCGGTCATCATCGCTGCGGGTTTCGGATGGTACAAATATTATTGGTCCCGCCCGGCGAAGCCCGCGCCTTTTCAGCAAATGCAGATCACAAAGTTGACCTTCACCGGCAAGGCCACGAACGCCGTGATCTCGCCCGATGGTAAGCAGGTGGTTTACGTGGTTGATGACGGCGGGCGGCGTAGCCTCTGGCTCAGGCAGGTGGCGACGGCGACCGACGTTCAGCTGGCCGCCCCGGAGGATATCTATTACTTCAGCCTGACTATCTCGCCGGACGGCAATTTTCTTTACTACGCCTATGGGGGCACGACCATTCAGAATCGAGTGCTCTACCGGATGCCGGTCCTCGGCGGCACTCCCAGAAAAGTGGTTGACGACATTGGCAGTCCCATCGGTTTTTCCCCGGACGGCAAGCAGCTCGCTTTTGTGCGCAGCAGCCTGCGTGGTGGGATGCGCAGCGGACAGCGCGGCGGGGGCGAGCAGGGAGAAAGCGCACTGATTGTTGCCAACGCGGACGGCACGGAAGAGCGAAAGATCGCCACACGTCAAGGTGGACCAAACCGTTTTGGGAATTTCTTCAATGGTGGGGTCGTGTGGTCGCCCGACGGCCAGCGGATCGCAGCCATTGCCCGCGCTACAGATTCCGCCGGCAGATTTAATAACGTGGTTGAAGTGCCGGTCGACGGCGGGGCAGAACGCATGCTGACTTCGCAGAGGTGGTATCAAATCCAGCGGCTGGCCTGGCTCTCGGACGGTAGCGGGCTGCTGATGACAGCGGCGGAGAAAGCGTCAGACCTTCGCACGGAGCAGATATGGCATCTGTCTTACCCGGGCGGCGAGGCGAAAAAAATCACGAACGACCTGAATAATTATCAGGGAATCAGCCTCAACGGGGACTCCAGCGTTCTGGTGACGATACAGCAAAATGAGGCTATGGATATCTGGGTCGCGCCGGACGGCGACGCCGGCCGCGCCACACAGCTCAAATCGGTATCCAGCAACCGGGACGGGTTTGACGGGGTAAGGTGGACGCCCGACGGCAAGATCGTTTTCAACTCGATGGCGGGCGGCAACGAAGGCATCTGGATCATGGAGGGCGATGGAAAGAATCGAAAACAATTATCCACACCCGAGTTCGTAGATTATGCCCACTCGATTACTACAGACGGGCGCTATATCGTTTTCACTTCGGAGCGCACGGGAGTGCCGGCCGGCTGGAGAATGGACATTGACGGAGGCAATCCCAAACAATTGACCATCGGCGGCGTGGCGGCCGGCACTGAGTGGGTGGTCTACTGGCAGAGACAAACTCTGTGGAGGGCGCCTATTGACGGCGGCGAGCCTGTACAACTCAGTGAAGAACCTTTGGTGCGGTGCGCCACCTCGCAGGACGGAAAGATGATCGCCTGTTCGCTGGAGACCCCGGGCTCGCCCCCTCGGCTTGCCGTTCTGTCGATCGATGGTGGTCCCATGAAGGTCTTCGACGTTAAATTCCAACTTCCGGCACGTATGCGTTGGACGCCTGACGGTCGGGCGGTGACTTATATCGGGCGCCAGGACGGGCTTGCCGACATCTGGAGTCAACCGATTGACGGTGGCGAACCGAAGAGGATAACTAACTTTAAGTCCGATACAATATTCTCATTCGATTGGTCGCGCGATAACAAACTCGTCATCTCACTCGGCACTTCGGCATCGGACGTCGTCTTAATCAGGAACGCCAAATAGATGGCGGCGAAGGACCTTATGTGGGAAGCTGCAGGCAGCATGACTGTTCTTCGTGCAGGGCGGCGAAAGGAAGTGTTGGCGGAAATCCAGATGGATGCTCGCTTTATTCGCGTCCTGCGGTAAGGGGCGATGCGCCTTACCTGGCTACCGCTAACCGGTTGTACCTGATCGCTGCCAAGCCTTGATCCATGTCAACGCTACGCAGTACAGACAAACATGCAGGGTATTGTGCTTCGGACTTCGCGTGTGCAGTTGAAAGAAGCCAAGCCCAACAGACTTCACGCGTGCTCACTAATTAAACTCGCAGGGCGGGGGGCGCCCTGAATCCTCACCGGGAGCTGCGGTGCGCAACAAACGTTTACTAACCGCTCATGATCGCGCTGCATTTCCCGATCATTAGCCAGCCAGTCAAGGGTCGCGGCCAGAACTCTGGCCGCGTTCGGATCCGGCGGTTCCACAATGCGGTAGTGCATCCACGGCCCCTCCCTTCGCGCACCCACAATTCCAGCCCTCCGAAGGTAAGCAAGGTGTCTGCTGATCTTCGGTTGATGTGTCTTCAGAACTTCCACGAAGAAGCAGACGCACACTTCCTCGCTTCTCATCAAGTTTAAGAGTCGCAGTCGCGTGCGGTCAGCCAGGGCGCGAAAGAATAAGTCTTTATCGAACGGCTTTTCCGGCGTGCTCATGATGCCCACCATCTTAACACATATACGCCTTGACATATATTCGGATCAGGTAGATACTGTGGCATATTCGCTTAGGCGAATATTAGTGGTTTAATGAAAACGACCGAAAAATGGAGGTTAATGATGTCTGAGAACATAGAACGGGCGGTACGATCGAGGTACGGCTCTGTAGCATTGAGTGACTTGTCGTCCAGGCATGAAGGCGTTCACGCCGTTGCGGAGGCTTTCGGATACACACCGGAAGAGCTGGCGTCTATTCCAGCCGAGGCGAACATGGGATTGTCATGTGGTAACCCAACCGCTTTAGCAAATTTGCGAGAAGGCGAAACGGTTGTCGATTTAGGTTCAGGTGGTGGGTTGGATGTGTTCCTGGCTGCTGCGAAGGTAGGACCAAGCGGGCGAGCCATCGGCATCGACATGACTCCCGAGATGGTTGAGCGCGCCCGGCGAAATGCCGTGCGTGGAAACAATGGTGAGCCTTTCACAAATGTCGAATTTCATCTCGCGAAGATTGATAAGCTGCCGTTAGCCGACAACTCAGTCGATTGCGTGATTAGTAACTGCGTTATCAATCTCGCTCCGGACAAACCAGCAGTCTTTCGGGAGATCGCGAGAGTGCTTAAGCCAGGCGGTCGCGTGGCTGTCAGTGATATCGCGCTCAAGAGGGAACTGCCGAGTGCAATTGCGAACGATATTGCAGCTTACACCGGCTGTATCGCGGGGGCCATTCCCATCGCAGACTACCAGCGAGGCTTATTGGAGGCGGGTTTCTCGCAGGTGGAGATCGTTGATTCAGCGTCAGACCTGAACGCATATGCCAAGTTGGAAAACCAATCAGGCTGTTGTTCGCCTCCGGCAGAAAATGCCTCGGCAGCGACAGCGGTTGCCGCGACTGGCGTGAGCTGTTGTAGTTCTGAGCCAGTCGTGGAAGCAGCTTCGAGTTGTTGCTCACCTTCAGAATTGAAGGAAGGTTTATCGGAGTTGCTGGGTCGCTACAGCGTGAATGACTATGCTGCGAGCGTGAAGGTTTTCGCAGTTAAGTAGAGAGTTTGGATGGATAGTGGATGGAACGACTAAACCACCCAAAGCCACTGACCACCGGGCGGGCGTGTAATCCTCAAAACCGCTCGAGGCTCTCTTTTCTGGATCGCTTTCTCACGATCTGGATCTTCCTGGCTATGGCGATAGGTGTAGCCCTGGGCTACGCCTATCCCGCCGTAGAGAACTCCATCAACCGGTTTCAAGTTGGCACAACCAACATTCCGATTGCGATTGGGTTGATACTCATGATGTACCCGCCGCTCGCCAAGGTGCGTTACGAAAACCTTGGTGAAGTCTTCCGTAACTGGAAGATCCTCGGTCTCTCACTCATTCAAAACTGGGTTATTGGTCCAGCTCTGATGTTTGCGCTGGCGGTAATCTTCCTGCGCGACTATCCGGAGTACATGGTCGGCTTGATCATGATTGGACTCGCGCGCTGCATCGCGATGGTCATCGTCTGGAACGAGTTGGCCAACGGCGATACTGAGTACGCCGCGGGTTTGGTCGCATTCAACAGCGTGTTTCAGGTTCTGTTCTACAGCGTCTATGCGTGGATATTCATCACCGTGCTGCCGCCGATGTTTGGACTGTCCGGTGGCGTGGTTCAGGTAAGCATCAGACAGATTGCTGAGAGTGTCTCTATTTATCTGGGAATTCCATTTATCGCAGGCATGTTTACGCGGCTGATTCTGGTCAAGACCAAAGGCAAAGACTGGTATCACCGAGTATTCATTCCGAAGATCAGCCCGGTAACGCTCATTGCTCTCTTGTTCACGATCGTTGTGATGTTCAGCCTCAAGGGCAATTTGATCGTGAGATTGCCGCTTGACGTCGTTCGCATCGCGATCCCGCTGCTGATCTACTTTGTGCTGATGTTCCTGGTCAGCTTCTACATGGGTAAAAAGGTAGGTGCTGATTACTCAAAGACCGCAACGCTTTCGTTCACTGCTGCCAGTAATAACTTTGAGTTGGCGATAGCGGTCGCGATCGCAGTCTTCGGAATTAACTCTGGCGCAGCCTTCGCCGCGGTGATTGGTCCCCTGGTGGAAGTTCCCGTCTTAATTGGACTCGTGAATGTTGCCTTGTGGTTTCAGCGGAAATTCTTTGTCGCGGAGCAAGCCGATTTCAAAATTCGAACCGTTGAGGAGGCGCCATGAAGATACTGTTACCTATAGACGAGTCGGCTTCTTCTGATGCGGCCATACTGGAAGTTGAAGACCGCTACCAGACTTCCGAACGGTGCGTGTGCTTCACGTGGTGCCGAAGTTTGTTCCACCTGCGGCTGCGCTGTTGGATGCGGGTGGGAGTCTTGAAGAAGCGCGCGCGCAGGTGCTTGCCCGGTTTCAGAAAACGGTGGAGGGAGTTAAGGAGCGACTGACACCCCCGGGCCTTTCGGTCGAGTCGACTGTTCTGGACGGCGATCCGGGTAGGGTTATCGTCAAGGAAGCTGAAGATTGGGGAGCAGATCTTATTGTCATGGGATCACATCGTTATGGTCCATTGAAGC
>Ga0209486_10000631_pt1 | contig 15589 bp, 16 predicted proteins | sample NCCompost_FD_187518 | JGI IMG/M metagenome (GOLD analysis project Ga0209486, IMG submission 187518) | Agricultural soil microbial communities from Utah to study Nitrogen management - NC Compost (SPAdes) (version 2) | ecosystem: Environmental > Terrestrial > Soil > Agricultural land | place...
CAGATCTATGACTTGCCGCACGTGAGGTATTCGCTGGCAAGAGGTTTACGGCTGGGTGCAGTAAACCTCTTACGTTCGGAGTAAGTTTACAATTCCGGCGGTTTTAGTGCTGGTGGCCGCTGTTGCCGTTAATCTGGCTGCGAATCTCGCCGCCCGGCCAGAGCGTGCTGTGGACGTTCACGTAGGTGGCGCCCGCGCGGATAGCCTTGATCAACTCGTCGATTTCACCGGTGTTGATGCCCTGAGTCCTCGCGGCCGCAGTCGCAGGGATGTTGGGACTGACGTCTGCCGCGACAATCGTTCCCGAGATCGTTGCCGGTGGTGCCGGGCAAGGCTGAGTTCCAGCGGGACCGTTACCGAGGTTTGTGCATAGGAACACGCTGATGCCGCCGTTCACACCCTTCTGTCCGAAATGGATGTGCGCCTGTTGTACCGCGCCTTCGAGATCGGCATAGCTGAGTTCCCAGTCGATTCTCGAGCCATCATTACTGATTCGAGCATTAAAATCGCCGGTTCCGGTGGTGGAGACCGACGGAACTTCCTCGTATCCAGTCAGCAACTCACTGATTTTCTTGAAACCCTGCGCCCACACAACCGTTGAGGCCGACACCAATGCCGCTACGGCAATGGACAATGCAACTCTTCGCATCCCTTTTACCTCCAGTGATTTTGTTCTGCTTCTTTAGGGGGGCGAATGATATCACAGGAGAGCCACAAAGGCAGCGCTAATTGCGGGATTTGGCCCGCAAAGAAGCACCCAAAGTCAGAATTCATTTGTGCTCTCCGGCGCGAAGTAATGCTTTGATTGTCGTCGTGTCATTGGTGTCGGCTGCAAACATTAGGGCAGTCTCGCCCGAAAAATGCTTTTGGTTAACATCCGCTCCACGCTTGGTTAACTCCTCAACCAAACCTGAGTAACCGCGTGAGGCCGCGACCATCAACGCAGTCATGCCTGACGAGTCTGACTCGCCTCGTTCAAACGTGGCGTTTACATTGACGCCCTGCGTTTAGCATTTGAAGTACCTTCTTCGTGTTGCCGGCAGCGGCCGCCTGGACCAGTTCTCGTACTTTTTTCGATCTATTCGCGGCGGCTGCAGTTGAGCTGCGCTGTGCTTTCTTAGTCTGGTCGCACATAGCCGCCTTTGCTGCATGGCCCTCGCAGGTCACCACCAAAGCCATCACAGACAAGAGCAGTCGAACCGAAGTTGTTGTCATCTTGATCACTCGCCTTAGTGTGAAGAGTCTAGTGTCTCAATTAGGGTTCAGTCCATTTTTGTGGCTACCTTTGCCTTCTGTTCGCGCTTCCTTTAACTTGTTCCTCACTTTATGACGATAAGGCTGCTGGCTCTGGATCTCGACGGCACACTCCTCAATGGCCGTGGTCAGATTTCAGATCGCAATCGGACAGCGATCGATAATGCGCGCGCCAACGGCGTCCACGTTGCACTCGTTACCGGGCGGCGATTTCGCGATTCGCGCCCTGTAGCTTTGGAGCTTGGACTCGATGTTCCAGTGATCTCGCACAACGGTGCGTTGACCAAGCACGCCGAGACTTTGCAAACAGTTTCGGTGTTGCCGCTGCCGCTTGCGGCGGCCCAAGCGGCGTTGAAAATCGGACGCGCGGCGAACGCCGACCCGTTGCTGAGTGACGATCACGAAGGTTTGGGAGTGCTGGTCTACGATCGTCTCAGTGGTGAGAATGCAGCAGTTCACAAGTACGTGGCCTGGGCGCGAAGACTTCACGGCGAAGAAGAAGGCCGGCGTGCTGTGCAGCAGGTGAACTCGCTCGAAGAGTACCTGGACCACGATCCAATCCATCTCGCTTTCTCAGGTGTGTGTAGCAAGATGGACGCGCTCGAAGAGACCCTGCACGCAGAGATGGGATCGAAGGTGAAGGTGCTCGGCACGAAGTATCCGGAACAGGATTTCACTCTGATCGACATCGTAAACCCGGCCGCTTCAAAAGGTGCGGGCGTAGCAGCGACCGCAACCGAACTGGGCGTCAGTCCCGACGAAATCATGGCCATCGGCGACAACTACAACGATCTGGAAATGTTGTTGTTTGCCGGCACCGGTGTGGTGATGGCCAACGCCCCCCTTTCATTGCGCGAGATTGGTGGTCTGCATCCGACGGCGGCAAACACTGAAGACGGTGTCGCGCTCGCGATTGAACAGTTCATTATTGGCAACACATGAATCTTTTCCCGCAAAGGCGCAAAGACGCCAAGGAAAAAGCAAGGGGCTGGATGAAGGGGGCCCTTTCTTTGCGTCTTTGCGCCTTTGCGGGAAACTCAACCTGAGGAGACAACATGGCAAATCGAACGGCGGTGATTGAAACAAACAAAGGCACGATTCGGGTCGAGCTGTTGGAAGAGGACGCGCCCAAGACGACTGAAAACTTCATTACCCTGGCCCAACGCGGATACTACGACGGCATTATCTTTCACCGCGTGATCAAAGGCTTCATGATCCAGGGCGGCGATCCGACCGGCACCGGACGCGGCGGCGAATCAGCGTGGGGCGGACGTTTCAACGACGAGATCAATAGCAGCTCGGCCGTGTATCAGAGGGGTTACAAGGCGGGAACGATGGCGATGGCGAACGCTGGTCCAAACACAAATGGATCGCAGTTCTTCATCATGCACGTCGACTATCCGTTGCCGCCGAGTTACACAATTTTCGGACGAGTCACGGAAGGTCAGGATGTGGTGAACGCGATCGCGACGACGGCGACGGGTCCGGGCGATCGTCCGATCCAGGATGTGCGAATGGAAAAAGTAACGATTGAGTGATTTCGAATTGCGAATTTCGAATTGCGAATTTCGAATGTCCGGAAAGTTCGCAATTCGCAATTCCTACAAAGGTCGGGCGCCGTGGCCGATAGGCGGCGCCGACCTGATTGCTTCAGTCACGTAGTTCTTCGCAGCGCGTATCGCGTCTTCCAGCATCAAACCTTTTCCCAAACCAGCAGCGATAGCGGCCGACAATGTGCAGCCCGATCCGTGGATCTCACCCACGTCGAGATACTGTTCACGAAACTCAACGAAGTTTTCATTCTCGTCCAGCAAAAGATCGATGGCTTGCCGTTGAATCGCGCGGTGTCCGCCTTTCACCAACACTGCTCGCGCGCCCATCGACTTGATCTCTTCCGCCGCGCGACGCATGTCTGCTTCACTGTCAATCGAAAGGCCTGTCAGACGCTCAGCCTCAGGAATGTTGGGCGTCACAACACGAGCAACACGGAGCAATCGTGTCTTAAGAATCTGAAACGCTTCGTTGCCGATAAGATCGTGTCCGGAGGTTGAGACCATCACAGGATCGACAACGGGCGCCGGCAATTGCTCCTCGCTGAATAACCTGGCTACTTCCGCGACGATCTCCGCGGTCGGCAACATGCCGGTCTTCGCGGCGACGACCTCGAGGTCACGGATCACCGGTTCGACCTGCGCGCGCAAAATTTCTGCCGTTTGATGTTCGGCGCCAAATACCCCGGTGGTGTTTTGATACGTGATCGACGTTAGTGCCGCTGCGGGAAAGCAACCGAGCGCGGAGATGGTCTTGATGTCGGCGACAATTCCGGCGCCGCCCGACGGATCGAGCCCGGCGATGGTCAGTACAACTGGTTTAATTGCGACATCCATTTCAAATCAGTGTGTTGAAATAACCGGATCGCGGCAATACCACTCGCGCCGGCGCGAAAACAATCAGCAGCATTGTCGAGGTTGATGCCGCCAATTGCCAGCACCGGAAAGCCTTCGAGCGCGTTTGTCACTTCGCGAAGTTTTTCTAGTCCCTGCGGCTCGCCAAAAATTTGTTTTGATGGTGTTTCGAAAACAGGTCCGAAGACAACGAAGTCTGCGCCGGCTGCACGCGCGTCTAGCGATGTTTGGAGTGAGTGAGTTGAAACACCAATTAGGAAACCATCGCCGCAGATCGACCGAACTACACTCGCTGGTAACGAGCGGCTCGTGAGATGCACACCGTCAGCGCCTGCGGCTCGTGCAATGTCGAAACGATCGTTGACCAGCAGACGCGTCGTGTTGCCTCTTGCGATCGTCGCCGCACGTGTCGTGAGTTCGTAAAGCACGCGCGCGCTCAAGGACTTTTCACGTATCTGAACGAGCGGGAGCGCCGCCGCAACCGCAGCTTCGATCAACCGCAGAATGTCTGAAAACTCGGGAGATTCAGGAGTTGTCCTGGTGGTCGTCGCGCCGCTCGTTATCGCGTAGACGCTCGGGAATGTTAGTTGGTGGGACACGGTCTACAGGCTTGTTAGTACGGACGGTCTGTTGCTGGAGCGCGGCTACCGTCCGCTTGAAATTAAACAACTCCCAGAATGCGATGCCAACGTTTAAAAGCCCAACACCGCTCACCGCGCCGCGCACCCAGCCTGACGCGACAACAGCTTGCAACGAGTGAATACCGGTCTTCTGCGCAGCATATAACAGGAAGTAATTGTTGCCCCACTCGCTCAGTCCCCACATACCCTGCGGCCACCATGGCGCCACCGTGAGAACGATGCCGATCTCCAGGCACAGGATGATGTAGAAAATGACACTGAGCTTAGCTGACATCGCCAAATTTCGAATTTGGAATTGCGAATTTCCGGCTGCGATTATAAATTTCGCAATCCGAAATTCGAAATTCCTACTACTTGTTCTTCAACTGACTTAACTTGTCGGCAACTTCGCGATACGAAACGTCGACGCCATAAACTTCCGTGTAAAACTCGCGCGCATGCTTCAAGTCACCGAGCTGCTCATACGCCGACGCCAACTCGTAGCGCAGCGCTTGATATTCGTCTTCTGTATGCCCGGGTGCGGAGAGCCCTTTCTTGAACCAAATGACCGCAGCCTCCGGCATACCCTTCTGCGCGAAACAGTGACCCAGCATGTTGCAGCATTGTAAGAAACGCGATGTACCGTCGCCGGGTTTCACGAGGTTCGCCGCAGTCTGGAATTCCTGCACCGCCTCGTCCATCAAATCCATTTCTTTGTAGGCCGTGCCCATGTTGTAGTGAGTCTCGAAGTCTTCCTTAACAGTGTCGGCTTCTTCCGCCGCGCGAAACTCTTCGAATAGTTCGGCGAGACCCGCATCGATTCCCGCGCTGGCGGGCGCCGCATGCGTCGATGACTTGTTGCCGTCGCCATCATTCGCGATCGTCGCAAACGACGTGTCCGTCTCGAATGCGATCGCCTCGATCACGGGCGTCGCCTCTGCAAGCTCTTCGACGCCGCCAAACTCAAACGCCGCCGCCTCCGCAGGTTGCGCCCGGCCACCACCGGCAAGCTTCTCGCGTCGCGATCGAATATCCGGATGCGATCCAAACTGTCGCTCGAGCATCTCGAGTGTGTCGACTGCGATGTCCGAATAACCCTGCGCGATGTAGAAGTCGACGCTCTCCAGTTCCTGGCGCATCATGTTTTCCAGACGCTCCGCCTCAGCAGGGCTATCCGCCGTTTCGACTGGGATCACGGATTCAGAAAAATCGTCATTAAGGTCCGCGAATGAAGCGGTCGGATCAGAGAACGCCGCCGGTGTTTCGAAAGTCGATGAACCAAGTGCGGCATTCGTTTCAAACTCGTCAAACGACTGCGACACTGCCGGCGCGATTTCGTCGTCCTGGTCCTGGACCACGGCGAACGTTTCAAACTCCGGCACGTCGCCAACGAGCTCCATCTCCGACTCCGGCATCGTCGAAAGATCTTCGGCCGTGTCTTCCTGTAATCCTCCAAGAAGATTGAGTCGATCCAGGTAACGCTGCTCGTCCGGCGCAAGTCGGACCAACTGCGTCAACGCATAACGTTCTTCATCAATCAACTCAGACGCTTCAGCCGATTCCGCGAGACGTTCGAGCGCCGCGCGCAACGCGTCCATATCGCGTTGCCACCAGTGAATCCGAACCAGCATTCGAAGCGCGCCGATATGGTCCGGATTGCGAACCAACACCTGATTGACGATCTCGAGCAACTCACGCTCTTCGCGTCCAGCGAGCATCCGTTCAATGATTGTTGAAAGGATTCGAACGACGTCGTCGACCTGTCCGGCTTTCAGATACAAATGCGAGACCGGAAGATAATGCGGATAACTCGACGGATCGTGCTCCATCAACAACGACGTGGCCCGCTCCGCGCCCTTGGGATCTTCCGCTTCCAAATGCGCCCGGGCGAGCATCGACACCAGTTCGGTATCGTGTTCGCGTCCCTCGACCACGCGTTCGAGGACTTCGGCAGCTTCATCAGCCGTACCGCGCGCGATGTGCGTGTCGAGCAATCCTTGCAGGGCTTCTCGATCGTCGCGGAAGAGCTGGAGCGCTTTGGCGTAGGCGTCCAACGCTTGATCATTGGCCCCGATCTGATGCTGGCGATTGGCAGCCTGGATAAACGCGTCGGCAGCCTCGCGTTTCATGCCTTCTTTTAGATAACCGTCGGCGAGTTTCAGCCGGATCTCGGTGTTGTTGGGATCGAGGTCAGCGATCTTGTGCAGGATGTCGAGCGCCTTTTTATTGGCGCCGGCTCGTGTGTAGGCGTCGGCTACGACGAGATACTGGGCGCGCGCATCGTGGACCAACCCCTGCGTCGCGTACAGTTCGGCAAGCTTATTGGCGATGATCGGATCGCGCGTCTTGATACGCTCGATCTTCTTGTACATCGCGATGGCTTTGAGGGTGAATTCCTGAGCGCCGTAGTGTTCGGCGATGCGCTCGAAGCAGGAGACGGCCTCTTCTTTCTTGTTGGCGCGAACGTAGAGATCGCCCAGCATGTTCAAGGCAGTCAGATCGTCAGTGTCGTTGTCGACGATCTGGCGGTACTCCTTGATTGCTGCGTTGATCTTCCCCTGGGAAAGGAATTTCTCGGCGTTCTTTAGGACCTTAGCTTTATCGAAAGCCATTAGGAATCTTTTGTATCATTAAAACGGGTGTCGCGACTTTATCGTAGCAGCGGGCAGCGGGGACAATGCGATTCAGATGAGCGAATTGTCTAAAACTCCAGCTTCCGACTCCGGCAAACAGCCGCGGGATACGCTAACATGCGTAAATAAAGGGTGTCAACGAACCTAATTTTGACCCAAACGGCCATTCCAAACACAAATTCCAGGCCCTCTTCAACACGATCCAAAATGTCGTCAGTCGGCGCTAATGAACGTCCACTTGCGGTGTTCGGGCAGCGGATGGCGCTCGTTGGACTGGGGCTTTATGTCGCATTCGCGCCGCATTCAGTTGCGGCCAGCGCGATAGGCGTCGCCGTTGCCGGAATCGGATGGTTGGTGAAGGTGGTTGGGACAGGCAGTTTCGGCCTGCGGCGATCGAAGTTTGACCTGATCATCCTGCTTTCGCTGCTTTGGACCGCGCTTTCGTCGCTGCTTTCTGAAGAACCGCGAGTCAGTTTGCTGAAACTACAAGCGTCGTGGTCTGTGTTTCTCTTCTATTTAGCACGAGGAGTTGTGACGAGGCGTTCGGCGGCGGGCTTGGTAGCGTTGTTGATTCTGTCGGGTGCTGTGGGGGCGCTGTCGAGCGCTTTTGATTTAGCACGCGGGCGCGGCGTCGTGGTGCAGTCGTTGACGCCGGGTAGCCCGTTTCACCGCATTGGTATTCAACCGGGCGATGCAATCTGGCGAGTCGGTCGGACACGCGTTTATTCAACCGCCGACGTTGATGACGCGTTGAAGGCAGTTCCGGCCGGGGTTCCGCTTGTCGTTAGCATCATTTCACAGGGCGAAAACGCGGAGCGGCCGGGTTTTCAAATCACGCCCGCGCAACAGCAGCAACCGTCACCGTCGGGGGTGACAGGTGACGGTCGAAGTCATCGATTCCGAGCGTCGGGTTGGACACGCCACTACGTCACATTCGCGGAAATGCTGCAAATGATCGCGCAGCTCGCGTTGGGGTTAGCGCTGGCCCACCTCAGAAATCATGGGCCGAATAAGTATTTCCGGATCGCAATCGGCGCTACGGCTATCTTAATAATGGGTATCGTTTTCACTGCGATGCGGACTGTCGTCGTCGCTTTTGCGATCGGCGCGATCGTCATCGCGTGGCGCTCGCTGCGCGGCGCGTACAAGATCGCGTTCACGTTTGCACTCTTCTTTGTGCTCGCTTTTGGTGCCGTCGTCGTGTGGCAAACACGCGCGCAGGACGCGCTTTTGCTGGGCGATGCGAGTTCTTCACTGCGGGCGGAAGTTGCAAGGGTGGGGCTTTCACGAATCCTCATTCACCCTGTGTTCGGACACGGAATGGACGCGATGCAACTCCACTGGAACGAGTGGGGATTTCCAGGCAAAGACATGATTCATCTGCATTCAACGCCACTTCAGTTGGCCTTCGATCGCGGTCTGCCGATGCTGGTTCTATGGCTCTGGTTGATGAGTGCTTTCTGGCTACACACCGCCGATGCCGAAAAGTCTGCTCGCGACTCGACCGACACGCATACCCACGGCCTGCTGCTTGGCATCCTCGGTGCCCTGACCGGGTTCCTGGCTAGTTCGCTCGTCAACTACAACTTCGGCGACGCCGAAGCGATCATGATGTTCTGGTTCCTGATGGGTTTAGCGGTGGTGTTGGCGAGGCACGAATCGACGGATTTACCCGAAAATAGGCCTATTTGAAGAAATAATTGTTTTCCCCGCCGCTAAAGGTGTATCTTGGAACCCTGCGGAGCTACTCACTCCGGCTTTCACATCCGCAGGCCCCATCGAACCCAGCCCGACTTCCAGGAGCGCGCAATGAAGAAGTGCCCGCAGTGTGAGTTCATCTACGAGGACGACCAGAGTCTGTGTGACATGGACGGTGTCCTGCTCGTCTTTGACTCTCGATCACTTCCCAATCTTCATGCCCTGGCGACGGTGTCAGCGCCCGTACCCGGGAGGACTTCCCGCCGAAACCGCATGGTGCCTGCCTTCGCCACCTTAATCCTGATGCTGGCTGTCGCATCCGTCTATTACCTTTCCACGATGCCCACCGGAGCGTCTGACGACATCCCTCCCGTGAGCATAACCAGCACCTCTGCGGCGGAAGCACCGGCTGTATTTCCACCGGCACCAGTGCCGGTCGCGGAAGAAAAGACCAACGATCAACCACGCGAAACGCTCGCGACGCCAACCTCGAAGCCCGCCAGAAAAGTGACGACCCCCAGTCCAGAAACGACCAGAGCCAAACCAAAGAAAGACGACTCGAAAGTCGGATCAATTCTCAAGAAGACCGGCAAGATCCTGAAAAAGCCATTCAAGTTTTAGCCGAAAAAGAGCGCTAAAAAGCGCAAACCGCCCCGATATGAAACGTTGCCCTCAATGTCTCTTCATCTATCCTGAATCCGACGAGCGCTGCGACTTCGATCAGACGCCTCTCGTCGTCGTTGCCGATTCAGAGATCGAATCTGCGACCAAGCCGCGCCGCAGGAACCTGAAACTGCTCTTAATCCCGGTGGCCGTCGTAATCCTCGGCATCGTCGGAGCTTTTCTTTTCTTCAACTCCGGTAAGAAAACAGAGCAAACACAGGCACCGACAAATCGTCCTGTCGCAGTCGTGGAAGTCACTCCCGCGCCTCCTTCTCCATCACCCTCACCGTCACCTTCCGTCTCGCCTTCACCAGTACCCTCGCCAACTGCAAAACAATCCCCGACCCGCGTCGCCACTTCACACACAACTACGAGCGTCGCCCCCGTTTCAACGAGCGGACCCGGCATAGGCACGAAAAGCGGCAGCAGGCCCACGATACTCCTGACCAGTGGCGGCAAGATCGACGCCGATGAAGTCTGGCGCACGCGCGACGGTGTCTGGTATCGCAAAAACGGCATGGTCACCCTACTCAAATCGAACCGCGTAAAAGCAGTCGTCAACCGCTAATTCCAACCTCTCGCGTCGGGCGCACAAAACCTTGCCGTCCCAAGGTTGGCGTGATAGTCTGCCTCCCCCACGACATCCACCAACAAAGGACGTTTTGAAAATGAGAACCTCTGCGCGGATCTTATTTGCTGCCGTCGCCGGCTTGATGTTGTTGCTCACGCTGGTGCCCGTCGCGCCTGTCACTCAGGCGAACGCGCCGATTGGTCCACTCGATCTCTCGGGCGAGTTACACGGCGCGCCTTACCGCATACGCGTTCCCGAAAACTGGAACGGTACACTGCTCGTCTTCGCACACGGTTATCGCGACAAAGCCGACCATCCCGGCGAGATCGACAATAGAACCGCCGACATCGCTCCAAACGCCGCGCTCGAGGCGCCGCTACTGGCCCAGGGTTTCGCTCTCGCCGGTACTGCCTTCAAAGACAACGGCTGGGCCATCGGCGATGCCATCCTCGACGCCAAGAACCTCGCGGTGTTCTTCCGTGGCAAGATTGCGAAACCCGATCGCACGATCTTCTGGGCGGTTTCAGTCGGAACCGTCGTCGCGTTCAAGAGCATGGAGCAGTTCAACGGCGTCTTCGACGGCGCGCTTTGTATGTGTGCGGTGGGCGCCGGTGCGACGCGCATCTGGGACAACGGACTGGCGCTGTATCTTGCTTACGACGTCGTATTCGGAATTCTGCCTTCGTGGGGAACGGTCGGAGAAGTCAGAAACGATATCGACTTCGAAACGGAAGTTGCGGCCGCGAAACTCATTCCCGAGATCAGCAACATTGCGAACTTCCCGAAGTTTGAATTCATTCGACTCGTAGCGGGCACGCCGGGGCGCGGTATCACGCCGCCACCGCCGCCGCAATTCTTCCCCGGTTGGGTGTTAACCGATATGTTCTTCCTTACCGAAGCCCGATCGGAGTTGCAGCGACGCGCTGGTGGTCCATACGTCCAGAATCTCGATCAGAGCTATAGCCTGAGTGCTGCTGAACGCGCTTACTTAATGGGACTGGGAGTGCCGGGCGCGGTCATCGACGGCTGGTTGGCTGCCATGAATGCGCGTCGCGACATTCAGGCAGATACGTCAGCCCGCAACTACGTGCGCAATAACACGGATTACAACGGAAAGATTCGAAACCCCGTGCTCACGATGCACACGATTGTCGATCCACTGGTGACGGTGACTAATGAAAACGCATATGCGGAGTTGAATGCCACGGCGAACCGAGAAGAGTTGCTGTTTCAGACTTACACGAGCGGCGTCGGTCACTGCGCCTTCAATGGACCGCAGATCCTGACCGCAGTCGGCGCGATTGATGCATGGGTCCGCACCGGCGTACGCCCGACGGCTGCATCATTCCCGGCAGCCCTCGGTTTCGTTCCCGGCTTCGCACCGCCACCAATGTTGCAGCCTTAACGTTGGGCCACAACCCGCACCTTTCACCCCGGCTCCGCCGCTCGTGAGTTGGCTTCGCGGCGTGGCCGCCACCAATTTTGCAGCCCTGACACAAATACAAGGGTATAATGGCCGCCGTAATGGCGGTACCACTGACCCAGGCGGTTACTTCGGGTGACGCGAACGCTGTCCGTGCAGCGATCGCCAGTGGCGCCGACGTCAATCAACGAAACAACGGCGGCCAGACAGTACTAATCCTCGCCGTGATCTTCAGTCACACCGAAATCGTGCGACTGTTGGTCAAAGCCGGCGCCGATCCACGGTTGCGCGACAACCTCGGTCTCGACGCGGTCGAGTGGGCGCAACGCCGCGGCCTCAATGACATCGTCGATCTCTTCACAAACAACACCAGTGTTCCAGAACCAGCGGCTGAGACTGATGAAAGAAGCCGGAAGTGGCTTGCTGGTGTTAAGCAGCGGATCGAGGAAGAAGCCGCACAGAAACAAGCGACACCGCCTGTAATTCGGGCCGAGCCCAAACCCGAACCACCCGAACCACCCGACGCCAAACCAGAACCTAAACCAGAACCTAAACCCGAACCAGTACGAGCACCTGCGACAGCAGTCGCTCCAACAACTTCACCAACGCGAAAGCGCTGCCCGCAGTGCAACGCGATCTACAACAGCGATCTCGTCGCCTACTGCGCGCATCATGTCGTGCAACTGGTTGACGCTGACGAACCGATTTTTGAACCTCCTGAAACCGTAGCGAGCACGATCACAAACACACCCTTGCTGTGGACGTTGATCCTCGCAACGGTCAGTATCGCCGCCTTCACCGCTTTCATGATCACGTCGCAACTGTCCAGCGTCATCATTCCCGACTCAGCAGCTACCGCACCACAAAAACCACTCGACTTCGTGAAAGGAAAACCGGTCGCTGCCGGAGAGCTCGCCGGAAAAGCGTTGACCCTCGCCGAAGCTGAATGTCCGATCTTCGAAAATGGTTCCCGCTCAAAAGCAAACGGAACGGTGAACGTCCACGTCAAACTCGACAAGAGCGGAAAAGTTTTCTGGGCGCGAGCAGAAGGCGGCGACGAAGCAATGCGAAACGCCGCAACCGAAGCTGCTACCCAATCAACCTTCTCACCGGATAAACTACGCGGACGCGAAACAGAAGGCACGATCACTTACACCTTTAACCATTAGCGTTTTAAGCTGCTGTTACACGAATGTTCGAGAGAAGTTAGCCTTTCGCAACCAACGACGGTCCACGCAGGACCACAATCCATTATCCCTCTTAAGTCACAAACCCTTGGTTTTCCGACGAACTCGGAGGTCTGTGCAGTGTTTTTACCGCCAAACACCTGTCCCGTCCCCGCAAGTTCATCGAACCAACGTCAGCGTGGGGCGATTGGCCCCACTGGTCCAAACGTCTTTTGGCGAAATCAACGCGCGGCGGCATGAATGTGTGGTTCACCGGGGAGGGCCGTTAGCGGGCGAGAAGAGTAACGGGGATTGAGTAGTCCCCCGCCAGGCAGAGGCGCAGAGAACTCGGTTGTGTGTTACCGGTTCTCTGCGCCTTTGCATCTTTAGGATCTATTGCTGCGGGTAGTCATCGATGATCAGGTCGACGCCCAAGGCTGCAAAGCGACGAGCGTTGACCATACTCTGTTGGTCTCCGGATGATCTTGCATGATTAAGCAGGAGTGCTAGTTCAATAGTGCGACCAAGAGTCAGCGCGAAACGGCGAGCGCCGGCTTCTAACACGGATCGATCTGAAATCCGTGTATACCAACTCGTGGCATGATCCAGTGCGGGAGGAAAGTTGCCGGCGAGTTTTGTTACGGCGCTTTGAAATACGCGCAACGAATCTTCGTTCAACGCACGTAGGGTGTCGACTGCGAGCACGTTGGTAGTCCCTTCCCAAATCGGTAGCACCTGGCTATCCCGCAACAACATTGGCAAGCCAGTGTCTTCCACATAACCAGCGCCGCCGAAACACTCGAGCACTTCGCTTGCAACGGCGACTGCCTGTTTCGCCGTCGTTAGTTTCATGATCGGCGTCAACAACCGCAGCAACGCCGCGTCGTCATCGCTGATCTCGCCAGTCTCACTGCGACCCGTCAATTCAGCGACGTAGAACGCGAGATGAAACGCGGCTTCCGCTTCAGCCTCCAGGCCTGCAAGCGTATCCATGTGCAACGGCTTCTCGGATAATGCAACGCCAAAGGCGATTCGCTTGCGCGAGTAGTCGGCGGCGAGCGCGACCCCGCGCCGCATCAACGCAACGGCGCTGATACCGTTCCATAGTCGAGTGATGTTTAGTAACGGCGCGATGTTGCGAATGCCGTCCGTCGTTCCCTTAACAAGCTGCGCCGGCGTTCCGTTCAACGTCAGCTCCGCAGTCGGCACTTTTCGTGTTCCGAGTTTGTCTTTGAGACGGTTGACTTCGACGTTGCGCGGCCGGCCCGTAGGGTCTCTTGTTTCGACGTAGAAAAGCGCGAGCCCACGTCCGCCCGGCGGATTACCTTCGGGCCGTGCAAGCGTCAGCGCCATCTGCGAACTGATCGCCGACGTGAACCACTTGCGGCCATACAAGCGATAAGCGCCTGATTCGGGATCTTGGCGCGCCACCGTCTCAGTCAGACCAACATCCGAACCGCCCGTGAGCTCCGTCATCCACTGGCCTGCGGTCCAGAACTGGCCCGCAACGCGCGTGATCAAGTGTGGCACCGCGCGATCGATCAGTGCCTGGTTACCCGAACCGAGCAGCGTTCGCGCCGCACCGTCCGTCATCGCCAATGGGCAACTGTAAATGTCGGTTGAAGGCGTGAAGAGATATGCCAGCGCGCACTGATGCACGCGAGACAAACTGCCATGCTTTTGTTCGTACGCAGTCGCAACCACGCCGTGCTCGACTGCGATGCCCTCCGCAACGCGCCACAGCGGCGTCAACTCGATCTTGTCGATGCGATTCCCCCACGCGTCCCACTGCGTCATACGTGGTTCGTTCAAACGATCAGCCAACTGCAACTGGTAAAGCTCGCCGCCCGCGAGACGGCCCATCTCCGCAAGCGAGACCTCAATCTCGCGCAACATATCGGCCGGCAACACGCGCGCGAGATACGAGCGCAGCACACGATCGTCTTCGTATTGATTGCCGAGTTGCGGGGGCGTTTGCTGAAAAGGCATGGCAAAGGTTTACACAATCAACGCAAATCAGCAAAATGGAATGCAGCTTGTTCTTAGTGTTTTGTACTTGGTACTTTGTGGTTTGTACAACTGACCCCCGGCAAAGTACAAAGACCAAAGTACTAAGCTCAAATCTCCATGTCGCACGAAAGTAAAGAACCAGATCTGTTCCTCAAGTGTCTTCTCGAAACTAACGTCGACGGCATTCTTGCTTTCGATCGCGACTTGCGGTACACGACCTGGAACCGCGCGATGGAACGCATTTCCGGCGTAAAACGTGAGGATGTGCTTGGAAAATGTGCGTTCGAGTTCTTCGACTGCCTCGGGCAAACTGGCGAAGACCACTTCTATCGCGAAGCATTGGCCGGCCGTAGCGTCGTCGCCGAGAACCGCCCCTACCTGATTCCTCAATCAGGCCGCCAGGGTTTCTTTGAAGGCTATTACTCGCCACGCCACGACGAGCGCGGCGAGGTGATCGGCGGCGTTGCGATCATCCGCGACATCACCGATCGCAAACTTCTCGAAGCAACAGCGCTCGACGATCATAAACGGCTCGCATTTCACGTCGAGAACACGCCGCTGGCAGTCATCGAGTGGGACAACGAATTCAAAGTGTTGCGCTGGTCGCCCGCAGCACAACGACTGTTCGGCTGGACCGCGGACGAAGTGTTTGGGAAACGCTTCAACGATTGGCAGTTTGTCGTGCCCGACGATCTCGAAGCAGTGAACGAGGTGGGCCAACGACAGAACCAGGGACAGGAACATCACAACATCTCACGCAATCGCAACTACACAAAGCTCGGTTCGATCCTGCATTGCGAGTGGTACAACTCGGCGCTCTACGACGACTCTGGCAAGTTGATCTCGGTGCTGTCGCTGGTGCTCGACGTCACCGTAGCGCGGCGAATTGAAGAGGCGCTGCGAAAGTCCGAAGCGCAGTATCGATTGCTGTTTGAGTCGAACCCGCAGCCGATGTGGGTCTACGATCTTTCAACGCTGCGGTTTCTCGCAGTGAACGATGCCGCCATCAGTCACTACGGGTACTCGCGCCCCGAGTTTCTCGAAATGTCGATCATGGACATCCGTCCCGAAGACGACGTCGCATTGCTGTGTGAGTACATCTCCACCGGCAATCCCGAACTCGACCATGCCGGCGAATGGCGACAC
>Ga0209486_10000634_pt1 | contig 15556 bp, 13 predicted proteins | sample NCCompost_FD_187518 | JGI IMG/M metagenome (GOLD analysis project Ga0209486, IMG submission 187518) | Agricultural soil microbial communities from Utah to study Nitrogen management - NC Compost (SPAdes) (version 2) | ecosystem: Environmental > Terrestrial > Soil > Agricultural land | place...
CCACAACATTGGCAGAGCTTAAACAGGCATTGGAAAAACTTGGCCCAGAGAAAGCACAACAGGTGCAAGTCATATTTGTTACAGTAGACCCGCAACGTGATACTCCTGAACGTGTCCAGGAATATGTGGATCACTTCAATAAGGATTTCATCGGCCTGAGTGGAACAGAAAGTGATCTGGCAGCAGTGTGGAGAAATTATGGTGTCTTTCGCGAAAATGTGGAAGGCACATCCGCTGCAGGCTATATTGTCAATCATACTGCGCGCGTGACTTTGATCGACCAGGACGGAAACATGCGCGTTTCCTTTGCCTTCGATACACCAGTGGATGATATTGTTCACGACTTGAAATTAATTCTCAGATGACTTTCCTGAAAGAGTAAGAAAATGCCAACTCCATTTATTGTGAAGCGAATTTTATTTTCCCTGGTGGTCGGCTTGGTGCTTGGTGCAGTGATTGGTGAGATCCCATTTATGTTTCTACGGGAAACTGCCCGCCCACCACAGGAGATACTCCTCACTATTCCCAAAGGTGCTGCAGATCAGGTGGCGCGCGGAGAACAGCCTCCATCCATTCCGGAGAGTATGATCTTTGTGGTGGGTGATACATTGGTTGTTCAGAATCAGGACGTGGTGGATCACAAACTGGGCCCTCTATGGATCCCTGCCAGTTCATCTGCCCGCCTGTCACTGGATCGTGAGGAAAGCCTTGCCTTCGAATGCTCATTCCAATCTGATAACTATCTGGGCCTCGATGTGCATCCTTCGCTGACGCTCTCCACCCGTATCTATGGCATCCTATATGCTGGGTTGCCGATGGCTATTTTGATCGCATTGTATAGCATCGTAATGCCTTCAAAGAAAAAAGAGAATGCTCCTGCTTAAAATGTTCCATCGCAAATGGCTCATACCAACTCTGCTTGTTTTGTTGGGAACTGCCGTGTGTATACGCCTTGGCATTTGGCAATTGGATCGTCTGGAAGCACGCCGCGCCTTCAATGAGCAAGTTGAATCCATGCGCGCCTTGCCCCCTTTGAATTTGGACCACGATGCATCCAATGCCATTCAGGATATGGAATGGCGCGCCGTGCAAGTAAACGGACACTATGATTTTGAGAACCAAATTGCCATTCGGAACCAGTACAATGGTGGACAATACGGATATCACCTACTGACCCCTCTTCTTTTCGACCCTTCGTTACTTCCTTCGGTCGCAGGGCAGGCTAAGACGGCGGTGCTCGTTGATCGTGGTTGGATCCCGGCTGACGGCAATTCCGCGCCCAAAGATTGGCGTAAATACGATGAAGCGGGTGAGGTAAACTTGTCCGGGCAGATAAGGCTTGGGCATGGCAAGCCAGCTATTGGCGGCGTGGCAGACGTGCTGCCTGAGAATGGAGCCAAGCTTGAGATCTGGAATAATGCAGACGTCACACGAATCGCTGGTCAGTTGCCTTATCCCATCCTGCCAGTGTATATTCAATTGAATTCAGACGCGCAGGATACTGAGCCGCCCATTCCTTTTCAGCCTGAAGTCGAATTGACAGAAGGACCGCATTTTGGATATGCTTTGCAATGGTTCACATTTGCAACCATTTTGTTCGTTGGATATCCATTTTTTTTACGAAAACAGGAAACAGTAGCAGCATGAAATATTCGCTTGGTTCCACCTTCGCACGCTGGATATTAGTTTTATTTGTTGCAGTGTTGGCTTCCACTGTAGCAGGTCGTATTGTGGCGGTGACAGGCGCTTCAAATTACTGTAATGGTTTTTCGTTCTGTATTCCTGAAAACCCGCTCGGCTGGTTGAAACTGACTCATATCATCCTGGTCGGGATCACATCCATCTTGATGCTAATGGTTTTCCGCAAGGCCTGGCAGGAACAACGCCATCAGCGAGTCTTATTGCCACTCACCACTATTTTGACCGTGATGTTCTTTGGGCAGGCGCTGGTCGGCGCAATGCAGGTGACACAATCTTTTCCTGCGCACCTTGTGTTTCTACATCAACTGACAACGCTTGCATTGTGGGTGTCGCTCTTATTGCTTGTATATACTTCAGGCGTGCTGACTATTGAAGGTGTAAAAGTTGGGAATCTGAAAAGGCGACAACGAACGAAGGATTTCTTCACGTTATCCAAACCGTTGATCGTGGGCTTGCTATTGATCACAACCTACGGTGGGCTGGTCATTGGTGGCAAGTCATTCCCTTCCTTTTCTCTGACGTTCTGGACGCTGTTGGGTGGTGCGCTGGCAGCAAGTGGATCCAGCGCTTTGAATCAATATATCGACCGCGAGCTGGATAAGAATATGCAGCGCACCGCGAAGCGGCCTTTGGCTGATGGACGATTGATGCCTGCTGAAGGCCTGGCTTTTGGCCTGGGTTTATCCCTGATCAGTTATTACATTCTGGCATGTTTTGTAAATGAACTCGCCGCTCTGCTATCGTTGACCGGGATCATTTATTATGTGATTTTATATAGTTTATGGCTCAAGAAAGCTACAGTTCAAAATATTGTCATTGGAGGCGGGGCGGGAGCGATCCCTCCTATGGTCGGTTATGCTGCAGCAACCGGGCATCTGGATTGGACTGCCTGGATACTCTTTGCGATCATCTTCATGTGGACACCTCCCCATTTTTGGGCGCTGGCAATTGTGCGCATGAAGGATTATCAAAACGCGGGCGTTCCCATGTTACCTGTTGTGCGCGGGGAGTTGGAAACGCGCCGACAAATATTTGTTTACACAATCGAGTTGGTCTTGGTCACCTTATTGCTCCCCATTCTTGATCTCGCTGGTAACTTCTATTTGATCTCTTCCCTGGTTTTTGGAGGAGCGCTCTTGTATGCAGCTTGGGCAGTTTGGAAAGAAGGTGGAAATAAGGTTGCCTGGCGAATGTATAAATGGTCCAGCACGTATCTGGTTTTTATCTTTTTGGCGATCATGATCGATGCAGTGCTATGAAATAGGCGCTTTATGTTTTTGGTAATACGGATAACCAGCTAGAGCAAGCATGATCAGATAGGGGAATGTATATTGAAGCAGCGGTGATAGGTTGCCAAGTAGAAGCAGAAGAGAAATCGCGATGGGTAATACGGTCGCGATCGATGTTTTTAATTTGGCATTCTCTGCACTGTAATGAATTAACTCGTAAACCGGGATCAGCAGCAACGTCAGGTCATGGAAGTGGAGGTGTGGAACGGTAAATAACGCCAGAATCACTGTCAATCCTATTTTTCCGGACTCCAAATTTTTGCTTCTTGCCCAGAAAATACATAATGTGATGATCGTAATTCCATATACGATCCAGCCAATTGTGCGGACCGTCGCCGCTCCCACACCAGGCAATATGCGTGTGAGCAGGCCGATCAGATTGTACATGGCGTTTTCCTTCATTCCATGCCACTCACCGCCGGCACTGATGCGAATTAGATTAATGAATTGCAGAGTCCCTTCCAGGCCAAGGATCAAAATGCTAAATAAGGCCAGACCTCCCGCCCCCAAAACGAAACCGACGAAGGTTTTACGGTAATGGAATAGCATAGGCAGGGCCAGCATGATGGAAATATGTGGTCTTACAGTGGTGAGGCTCAGGCCAAAACCTGCCAGCATCTCTTTGCCTGAAAGTAAGCCATACATCCAGATGGCCGCGCCAAGAAAAAGAAAGGCTGTATCCTGCCCATTGATGAGGCTGACAAATAATGGCAAAAAGAGAAGTCCGCCAATAGCAGTCAACCAGATGTCTCTTGAAGTAAATTCTTTAGCTTTCAGTGATCGGCTGAGAAAAAGCAACCCTGTGATATACAGGCAGATCAAAAGGAACACCCAAAGATAAAATGAATTTACATAATTTGGGCTGACGATGGCTTGCAAAATGGGGATTAGAAAGGGTAAATGGTTATAAAGAAGCACCTGTCCTGGGGCGAGCGGGAAGCCAACTTCATGTTCCTGGATCTCCTGCTGGAGGTTGAGATCATAGACGCGGGCCGTGCCTTCGTTTTGCGCAACTCTCCCTGCGCTAAAAAAAGCAATAAAGTCTGAGCCAGTACGCTCAATGGGATTATTGATCATACGTACCCAGAGCCCGAAATAGGATACAAAAAGTGATACAACGCCAACAATGACGAAAATTCTTCGAATTCCTGAAGTTTGCATGATCCATCTGATTGTACTTTAGCGACTATGATTACGTCATCGAAATGATGAGCGTAATATTACTTACCATGAATGTCCGTGTTACAATTTTTAGATGAGAATTAAAACGCCAAACATGAAGACACTGCATCGTACTGAAGTGGCTGACCTTATTCTCATGCTGGCTATTATTATTGGCGCGTTCATGCGCTTCAACCCGACTCTGCTGGCCGGGTTCGCGATTAATGATGGTGGGATGTTCGCTGTGATGGTGGATGACTTGAAAGCCAGCCGTTATGTATTGCCCGCCTTCACCACTTATAACCATTTGAATATTCCTTTTGCGTATCCGCCTCTGGGATTTTATCTGGGCCGCATTGTTGCAGATCTGTTTGGCCTGAGCGCGCCTGAAGCATTGCGCTGGGTACCTGCCTTCTTCGCCTCACTTTCCATCCCGGCATTTTATTGGCTTGCATTACGTCTGCTAAAAGATAAATATTACGCCGCCCTTTCCACATTATTCTTCGCGCTTATGCCGCGGGCGCTTTCGTGGTTTGTGATGGGGGGCGGTCTTACGCGCAGCCCGGGTCAATTCTTTATGCTGTTGACATTGGCTGTGGTCATACGGCTCTATGAAGAGAATCGCCGTGGTGATATCTTCTGGGCAGGTCTCTTTGGCGGGCTGGCAGTGATGAGTCACCCTGAGGCGGCGGTGCACACCTTGGTCTCCGCGTTTTTTTTGTGGATCATGCTGTCGCGTACGCGTACCGCTTTCATCTATTCGCTTTTTGTAGCAGCGCTGGTCCTTTTGGTATCTGCGCCGTGGTGGGTCACAGTAATCCATTATCATGGGGTGGGACCACTTGTCAACGGGGCACAGACAGGGAAAAACCTACTTGCTGTTTTCCACCTTTTATTTTTTGTTTTTACAGAAGAACCTTATGCGACTGTGATTGCCGTGCTAGGTCTGCTCGGGATTGGGAACCGCCTCATCCGCAGGGACTATCTGCTGCCGTTATGGTTGGCGATTCCCTTCCTGGTGGAAGGACGCAGTGCGGCTGGCCCAGCTGCGATTCCGCTGGCGATGCTGGCTGCTATTGGCCTGGTCGATGTGGTTTTAATGGCCATGCGACCAAAAGTCGAGAACGAACCGTTGCAATCCGGTCGCCTTTCGGCAATTGAGCGAAACTTCCTGATCTACATCACGGTGTATCTGATCTTTTCCACATCACAATTCGGACTGCAACTTTCGAATGCAACTCTGTACCCTCCAGATCGTGAAGCCATGCAGTGGGTGCGAACGAATACGCCTGCTGACTCGCGTTTCATTGTACTAACGGGTACTGCCTCGGTCTCGTGTGATTCAGTATTGGAGTGGTTTCCTGCGCTCACGGGCAGGCAGAGTATTTACACTGTGCAGGGCACAGAGTGGACGAAGGGCGCTGATTTTAACGACTACGTGCGCTCTACCTATCCTGTACAGGAATGTTTAACAAGTGATGATGCAGCCTGCTTGGACGCGGCAGTCAGCCGTTCGGCATATGACTTTATTTATCTCTCAAAAACTCTGCATGTCGATAATTGCATCCAGCTCGATCTACCCAGGACGTTTCCATACTTTCTTGAGCAGATGCGTTTGGATGATGGGTTTAATGTGGTCTATGAAACAGATGGAGCTATAATTTTTAGCAGGGAATAATACTCTTCAGAAATTTAAATCATTACATGAAGCCAAACACGTCAATAATAGAAAGTGGGATCGCCATCTGGCAGAAGGTGCCGTCCGCCTGGAAGTTTTCCATCCTATCTGTCACATTGATGCGCGTATTTTATACATTATGGTCCTTCATATTCCTTTCTGCCTTTCCTCTGGTCGTTCAAAATCAGGAGTTTTTCGGTGAGCAGATCGTCACCGTCTTCGACCTGCACACCAGTCAATCCTACGCTTATCAACGTCTCGTGGATGAGGAATTGCTTACTTTCCAAAAATTTGATAGTCAGCATCTTATTGATACAAAAACGGGGAGCATGTGGAGATTTTCTGATGGCAAGGCTACTTTAGGGTTTTATGAAGGCCGATCGCTTTCACCAGCCAAAATTACAACTGAAAGATTATTCCCATATCAGGGTGTATCGGTCGATGCAGATCCATGGCTGGCAATCTGGCAGCGATTTGATGTGAACTGGTATCTTGCCATTTCTCAGGATGGTTATGGAAAGGTATCGGGTGATGTACATTTCCCGCCACTTTATCCTCTTTTGATACGCTTGGTATCCTTGGTATTCCGAGATGATTTTATTTCCGCTCTGATTATTTCTCAATTCGCTTTGTATCTAATGGTCAAGCTATTGTATGATGTGTTCACTGAATGGGGTAGCGAAGCTATAGCTAAAAGCACCATTTTCTTTTTGTTGATCTTTCCTACCTCCTTTTTTTTCTTTAGTGCCTACACAGAAGCTCTCTTTATGACCGTTGCCATTATTTGTTTGAGAGCCATTCAGTCCAGCCAATGGCATTGGGCCGGGTTTTGGCTGTGCTGTGCTATTCTGATACGGCTGCAAGGGGTGGCTCTTCTGCTACCGTTGGCATGGAGTCTTTTACAAACGCGTTTTAGAAACACCAGATTTGTCGACCTGTTTTTTGCAGGCTTGGGCCCCATGGTTGCGATAGGTGTATATCTATTAATCCGTGCCAGGGGTGGAGATCCATCCATCATCCCATTTACCGAGACCAATTTGCACGCGCGGATCGTGCCTCCATGGGACAACCTGATCTATTCTGCTCGATACATTCTTAATGGAACAGCAGGGTATATTGATATCCTAAACCTTGCTGCGCTGGTCTTGTTCAGCATTTTATTGGTCGTGCATTGGAAGAAATTTCCCCTGGAATATGGATTGTTTTCAGCTGCCAGCCTTGTGGTCCTGACGATGCGTCTGGTGGATACACAGCCGCTCAACTCGATGATCCGCTATCTGCTGACGATCTTCCCTGTATTCTACATTTTTGGAATTTTTGCTCGAAATAAATGGGTAAACCGACTAATGTTTGTGTGTTTTTTGATTCTGAATTTGTTTTTGAGCGCCCAGTTTTTTTTATGGGGATGGGTTGCCTGAGGATAATTGGCGCCCCATGATGGTTGCTGTCTCATCATCATAAAGTACCTGCCACCCGATTTGATTTAACTTCTCCAATATGGGCCAGCCTGGCTCCAGGATTACAAAATTAATTTGCCATGAATCCAGTAGCGCCACCCCCTCATCGGTCGCGTTCACTACACTCCACCAGTCAGTAATGGTCTTTTCGCCATAGAGGTCTGCACGGCCATCAATAAAGACGGGATATTGTGGAAGTTCCCATTGCAGATAGCCTCCCCAATTATAAGCATTGAACATCCGCCCTTCCGGTTGAGTCGTAATGATCCATTCTACTGCCTTCATGGGAAACCCACGATGTACTTGCTGCTCTCTGGAAACTGAGTAGGCATGTGCTAATATCATGGAAGCGAACAACCCAAGGATTGTTAGGTTTAGGATGATCGCAACCGTCCCAGGAACTGGCACGGATGTTTTGGATTGATAGAGCTTTTGCATCTGGTTTGATAATACTGGACGCCATTCCAGCCATAAAGCCGTAAGCGATTCTACAGCAACAGGCGCTGCGATCAGGATGAACGGACCGATGCTTCGTTGTGAGATGAAAGCCATATAGGCAAAACCAATTGTCTTCAGGATCTCGCTCCAGCGGATGGGCTTTCTGCCCGCTCCCATTCCAGCAATGATAAGGAATAAAAGCCATAGCATAGGGTGTAGGTCCAGGCGATGAAAATCTGGAGAGCTCCATTCTGTGATGGATTGTATGGATACACCCACGGTATAAAATGGTAACTTCCACAGGGCCAGGCCATTTGGATTAATGGCAATTGCCAACCCGGCTATCAACGCCCATACAGACAAGTATCCCAATTGTCGAAAGGAAAGACTGCTATCTCGCTTTAGAAGATTGTCAAATCCATTTCCAATGATGAATGCGAATAGGAGCAGAAATCCCCAGATAAAGCCGCCATGCATGTTTGCCCATAAAACGAATAGAACGACAAGAATCCAGGGTCGCTTCAAAAGATATTCATCTTTGCCATTCAACCCGTAATCGAGGATTGCGAGCAGGAGAAACGAAAAGATCTGCGGACGCGGAGTCCAGACTGGTGCTATGGCTAAACTGGCCAGCAGAATGACCAGCAAAGGAAGCGGGAATGGATTATGTGATGTATGCTTGTAAATCACGAGCATGGTAAAAACAGCAGTTAATGCCACCAATGCTGTGATTCCTAAATACCCACCAAGTTTATATGCTAAAAAAAGAAGGATGTCTGAAAGCCAAAAGGCATTGGTCCAGTTTTCACCCCTATGTGTATATGAGAAAATATCTGTGGTAAGTATCTTCCCCTGGTTTACCATTTCCTTGCCTGCTGCCAGATGCCACCACATATCTGCATCCTGTGGTGGGCTGAGGGCAATGAAAAATACAAGCATGAACACAAGGATCAGAAAAACTTTGCGTAGATCTTTGATGGGATCGAACATGTTCATCAGCGTATACCTTCCTGCATGATTATACACACTGGCCCCTTAAAACAAATCAGCTCGACTATTACATCGAGCTGATTATTATCAATTCAACTTTTTCTATTCGCCTAAATAATCGCGCAATTTGCGCCTGATCGACGGATGCCTGAGTCTACTTAGGGCCTGCGCTTCTATTTGTCTGACGCGTTCACGCGTAACGCCCATTTTACGTCCTACTTCTTCAAGTGTGTAGGCCTGTCCATCCAGAAGGCCGTAGCGCAACTGCAAAATACGAACTTCGCGTGGAGGCAATCCATTCAATACTTCGCCAAGGTGTTCTTTCAACAAATTGTAAGTGGCAGTGTCATCCGGCGGAGGAGCTTCATCATCTTCGATGAAATCACCCAGCACTGAATCCTCTTCGTCGTCAGTAGGCGTTTCCAGCGACAACGGACGCCGTGCGACCTGGATCATATTCTCCACCTTCTTGGGTGGGACGTCCAGCGCGACCGCCAATTCTTCCACGCTTGGCTCGCGGCCAAGGCGCTGAGTCAATTGATGTTGGACGCGCAGGAGCTTGTTGATCTGGTCGCCCATGTGCACCGGCACACGAATTGTACGTCCCTGATCTGCAATGGCACGCGTGACAGCCTGGCGGATCCACCAGGTGGCATACGTTGAGAATTTATGTCCGCGGCGATAATCGAACTTCTTTGTCGCGCGGATCAAACCAATATTGCCTTCCTGGATCAAATCAAGGAATGGCACACCGCGTCCCATATATTTTTTAGCGACCGAAATCACCAAACGGGAGTTCGCGGTAATAAGATGTTCGCGCGCCGCCCAGCCATCTTCGATAAGTTTACGCAGCTCTGAGCGGCGGCGTGGGCTGGCGTTGCCCTTCGCGAGTTCCTCGCGCGACATGCGTCCACGCTCGATGCGCTGCGCAAGTTTTACTTCCTCTTCGGCTGTCAAAAGCGGGACGCGGCTGACTTCCTTCAGATACAGACCAATAGTATCGTCCGTATCTATGTTTGCCAGGTAGTCATCCAGCCCGAGATCGGCCTCCGGTTCAACTTCAGTCTCTTCAACGGCAACCAGTTCATCTTCCGTTGGTTCAGCAGATGCGGCATCCTCCACAAAAGGGATACCCGCGCTCAATAGAGCCGAAAAGGCTTCCTCGAGTTGCTCAACATCCTGCTCAGCTTCGGGGAAGAAATGCAGGATATCATCCAGCGTAATATACCCCTTTTGCCGGCCCAATTCGACGAGCCGCGCAATCGCGGAAAACTCTTCTTCTTCATCAACCATCAAAATCTTATCTACATCCATTCGTTAAAGGTCCATCTTCCTTATAAGGATACACTTTTTTAGTGTGAATTTCAATACCTAATTCCATATTTTCTACACTACTTAGACGCCCCGAATTAGGAAATGTTACGGCTAAGGCGTAGGAGTCTCGTTAGAAGGCGCATCTGCCTCCAGCGTAGGGTCGATCGGGGTTTCCGTCAATGCAATGGGGCTCGGTGTGGGAGTCTCCAGATAAGGGGGATTATTTAGGAGTCCAAGAAGGGCATCCACCGAACTTTTGCTGACGATGACAGTCTCGCCATCTGTATTCTGAACGTAATATCCACTTTCTGTTGGTGTGATAACACCAATCTTCACATTTCGTTCCACGCCGCTGGTGAACCTGACAAATATATTGTATTCCGGGTCTGTTAACCCCACGATCTCGGGATCGATATCTGGAAGGCGATCCAGGATCTGCATCGTGGTGACCTGGCTGGCCGCCGCTTCAGCCGACGCCTGGTCTGCAGTGGCTTCGCGGGGCAGTATCAACGCCCAGGCATTCTCTGCATTACGCGCCACTTCGACAGTATCACCAGACTTCGATTCTATGCGGATACTGGTGGGCAAACCGTCTTCAGCCGTAAACAGATATGAAACTTCTGTAGTAGGCTCAAGTGTGAGGGCAATATCCGCTGGCTCTTCGCGATTATTAAGATAGTAATATGCTCCGATCACCAGGAGGAAGAGTACTAAATAAATGACAGTCGACTGACGCATTTTTGTTTAGCCCTGCCGCCTGCGTTGAAGCCAGCTTGAAACTCCAGCTGCCACCACCAGCCCGGGAATAATTAGAACAGACCCAAGCAGAATGGCAATCCACTCAAGTTGAGTAGGCGGATTGAATGTGCGCTCTGTTGTTGTTTTTGGTGTGATGTTCGCGATCTCATCCTGTTCCGCAGCCCAATCCACCGAGTTGACGAACATATCTCCATTGCCATATTGATCGAAAATCTGATCTACTGCAAACAACGAAGTTCCAAAAACGACCACACGCCCACCAGTCGTAGTATTCTCTCCAGCAAATGCCAGAACGAGAGGGCCTGGTATTTCAATGCCTTCATCAAAGCCCACTTCACCTCCGCCTGTTGTGAGACTTTGCATATCGGTCTCGCCCCAGGAGCGTTCATTTGTTTGGACCAGCGCACTCAACGTAATTCCTTCCATTGTTTCCGCAGAGCTGAGGCTGCGCGTGAAAGGAAAGAATGAAACCAAATTATTCATATTGGTTGTAACAGGATGTGTATCATAGAAGGCTGCTGCAGCTGTAGTTGGCTGAGTGCTGTTCAGGTCTAATACGATATCAGTATTGAGGGTAATACCCCAATCTGTTGCGAGCATTTCAGCCAGCGGATCCGCCTCGTCACCGAAATCGGTCAGAGCTGTAGGATCCTCCATCACAATCAGCGAGCCACCATTGGTGAGATATTCCTTAAGCAGATCCACTTCGTCTTGTGAAACTGGCTGTAAAGGCCCGGCGATCACGATTAAACTGGCATCTTCGGGAATCTGATTATCCACCAGAAGGTTTAGCGGTTTAACAGTGTAGTTCTTGCTTTCAAGAGTTGTTTTGGCCCTGGTCATGGAGGTTTCACCAGCCTGTTCAATATCCTTTTCTCCATGACCTGCAATGAAGTAAACCACATCACTACCGGGGTTGAGAAGACGCAACATGCCTTTGAGAATTTCTGTCTCACTCACGAAGGCAACAATTTCTTTTTGTTCACCCATTTGCAAAAGGATCTTGCCATCACCAGTAATGCCTGCATCCCTGGCAGCTTGAGGGTCGCGGTCCGGGTCTATAAATTGATAATCGAACTTGCCATTGCTGTTTGCTTTGATCTTATCCAGAGTCTGCGTTGCGCTTTCCTTGCTGCTGTTTTGTGAGAAGAAGGCAATGGCATTCACTTTTTGTGGAAGTTTTTCAATGGCTGCAACAGTTTCGGGGGCAAGCGTATTTACCTGATCTTCTGTTAAGTCTGCGAGTGGAACAGGATTTTGGTAGGCGAGCACGTTTCCAATGATAAGAATGCCAGCGAAAGCGATTGACATCACCAGGGCATTGCTTCCATAACGCGCCTGGCGACCGGTCAAAAAGCGGCGAACGCGTTCAGGTTCCAAAATGGCATAAGCTGCGAGGCCAAGGATGATGAATCCGGCGCTGATGTATAAGTAACGTTGGAGATTGTCCACATTTGTGACAGTGACTACCTGCGCGGAAGCCAGCCCCCTGACAATGCCCAGGAGGAAAGTTGCAATACAGGCCAGCAGTGCAACGATCAGCGCCGCGATGGAAAAATTGCGTGCGGCGGGTTGTTTCGAGTCGTTATTCATTAGCGCCATCTCCGAACTTCAATCGCAGTTGTGCCCACAAAGAGGCCCAGAGCGATGAGGCTGATGTAATAAACAATATCAGACAAGTTTATGTTGCCTGCGTTAAAACCCTCATTGAAATGTGACGACATGTTAAGATAATTAAGCGCGTCCCCACCACCCGGTAATAAGTTCGCTGGCAGGCTCACCAAAAACCACAGGAAGAAGAACAGGCCAAACGTCACGAAGAATGCGGCGAATTGGTTTGTAAAGATTGCAGAGATACCCACTCCCAAAGCCAGGAATGCACCCGCCACCAGAATAACACCCAGATACGCAGACAGGAAAAGTTTTTGGTCAATGCCAGGGCTGACGAGCATAAAGTGCAATATGATTGGAAAGATCAATGTAATGGCCAGGATGGTTAATATGAAAAGCAAAGCGCTCAACCATTTACCGATGACCAGTTCAAAATCCCGAATGGGGGCCGTCAGCAGTAGTTCGAGTGTTCCCATACGGGCTTCATCTGAGATGAGACGCATTGTCAGCACCGGTGTTGTGAATACAAGTAAAAAACAAAATAGCCAGGTGATTGGGCTGATATCTGGTGGAGGAGCCCCAGAAAATGCCTGCGATGAAGTTGCAAATACGATCACTGCAAAATAGATACCCAGCGGCAAAAGAATGATGAATGCCACCACATAGGCAAGTGGGCTGATGAAGTAGTGATTGTATTCTCGTTTTGCGATTGTCCAAATGTTTCGCATGGATTACCTCAAATATCTCATGAAGATTTCTTTTCAACCGCGTTATCGCGGGTAAGCTCAAGGAAGATCTCCTCAAGGCTCAAACCGACAGGGCGCATTTCAAGCAGATCAAATCCCGCCTGCACGACGGCTTTGGCCACCTGCGGACGAACATCCTGCCCGGCTGAGAATTCAAATTCAACAGAACCATCTGGCTTGGCTTCAACATCTCGGACGCCTTTGAGTTTCTGGATCTTGGCAGGCAATTCATCTGAATCGCCACGTACGCGCAATACCACGCGTTGCGAACCCACAAGGCGAGACTGGAGATTTTCAGGCGTATCCTCAGCCACGATCTGTCCCTTGTTAATGATAAGGACCCGGTCACATATTTGTTGCGCTTCCGAAAGGATATGTGTGGAAAGTAGAACGGTTCGATCCTTGCCAATTTCACGGATCACATTTCTGATCTCCACCACCTGCGCAGGGTCCAGCCCGATCGTCGGTTCATCCAGAATGATCACTTCAGGGCGATGGATCAGCGCCTGCGCCAGACCAACGCGTTGACGCATGCCTTTCGAAAAGTTCCCAATGTATCCGTTGGCGCGGTCCTGAAGGTCGACCATTTCCAGTGTTTCATAGGCGCGCTCTTCCGAGTCGGGGATGTGACGCAGGTCTGCCATGAACTTGAGATAGTCCAGCGCGGTCATTTCAGTGTATAGCGGCACAGTTTCAGGAAGATATCCGACCCGTTTGCGAACTTCAAGTGATTCTTCAACCACGTCATAACCAGCGACGATGGCTGTTCCATCTGTAGGTGGCATATAGCCAGTGAGGATTCTCATGGTCGTTGTTTTGCCTGCTCCATTCGGGCCAAGAAAGCCTACGATTTCTCCTTGATTTGCATCAAAGCTGATACTATGGAGGGCGCGACGATCGCCATAATCTTTGGTGAGACCAGTGACTTGGATCATTGGTGCTCCTTAATTGTGGGATGTGTTAAACAAACAAATAAAAGGCACGCCTGCCCGGTGGGCGGCCGTGCCATATATATAACGTAGTTTACTATACAGAAATTCAAAATCGAAGTCAAGTGAGTAGTGAATTTCTAATCAAACGCTAATAATGATACCAGAAAATTTTGTTGTATGGTTTTATCTTAAAAAGAAATACCAGGCAGCGAACCCACCAGCCACGCAAACACCAAAAAGTACGATACCAAACAATGCAAGCATCCATTTGTTGGTGGCTTCTGGTTCTATGTTCGAAGTGGCAGGTATGCCTTTGGATATAGGCGCTATCGATGACGTTGGCATTACCTGAACATTTTGTTCCTCATTCGGTTGAGCTGACGTATTTATCCTCCCTTCAAAGAAATCTGGCACACCATTTCGATTTGAATCCAAAGCTCCCATGGCCTGTTCATATTTTGCGCGGACATCCGGCGGAAGTTCATCCAGGCTGTTGTATTCATTTCCGTCTGCAACGATCTTGGTGGATGAGATCATGTTTGAAAGCATGCCTTCGAACGCATCAGGCATGCCATTTTTATTTTGATCTTTAAGGCTGGCTAAATCTTCCAGTACATCAGGATGACCACTTCTATCATTATCAGCAAACTGACTCATGGCGCGTTCATAAGCTCTGCGCACATCTGCAGGCATCTCTTCGACACTTTTATAAGTCTTTCCATCAATGACAATTATTTTTGAATTCATGTTGACCTCAACAATACTCTAGTTTACAGGAAGCACGCTTTGAATGCAAGCATTTCTTCACCATTGGCTGATTTTGCCAATGAAAGTACACTATCCACCGCGGAGGCTCTATGACCGAACTGATTTACCAGACTGACAGTTATTTGCAGGAGTTTGAAGCAAAAGTGCTTTTTGTATTAATGGATGAACGCGCGCTGGTGCTGGATCGAACTGCTTTTTATCCAGGAGGTGGCGGCCAACCCTGTGACTTTGGTTCGTTGACAGTGGAAGGCGTGACCTATCCAGTGCAAAAAGTTAAGAAGCATGCGGATGACATTCTGCACTTTCTGGGCGGGGATGCTCCAATGCCATCCGCTGGCGCCGTCTCGCGCGGGACTTTGGACTGGGCGCGGCGACATAAGCTGATGCGTACTCATACAGCCATGCATGTGTTGTGTGGCACGGTCTTCCGCGATTATGGTGCCCTCGTAACAGGGGGAGATATGGAGCCGCTGAAAGGTCGCATGGACTTCGAGTTCGCAACGATGCGCGGCGAGCTGGTGCGTGAGATCGAAACTGCGGTAAATAAAGAGGTGATGCAAGCGCGCGAGATCCGGGTCAAGATATGGCCGCGTGATGAAGCATTCCAAATTCCGGATTTAATCCGCACGAAGATCAACCTGCTCCCGGAAGGCATCGCGCATGTTCGAACTGTGGAGATCGTGGGTCTTGATCTCCAGGCCGATGGTGGCAC
>Ga0209486_10000635_pt1 | contig 15528 bp, 11 predicted proteins | sample NCCompost_FD_187518 | JGI IMG/M metagenome (GOLD analysis project Ga0209486, IMG submission 187518) | Agricultural soil microbial communities from Utah to study Nitrogen management - NC Compost (SPAdes) (version 2) | ecosystem: Environmental > Terrestrial > Soil > Agricultural land | place...
GCGGGGATCGAGGTAGCGCCAGTAGTCGAGCGCGGCGCGCACGCCGGTGCCGAGCGCGTACCACAGGCGATGGCGAGTTGACGGCACGAACTCGTACTCGATCGACGGATGGTCCGCCTTGAGACTGTCGACCATTTTCTGACCGTCGATCGCATCGGTGCGCTCGGCAATCAGGTGGATCGCATGGCCGCCCTCGGCGAGCAGCCGGATCGTCGACTGAAAGTTCCGGAGGAACCCGAAGCTCGAGACTGAGAAGAGGACTTTCATCGAAGCGGAGGAAAATGGCGAGCGCGAGTGACTCGAATTGACGGGCCCGGAGGGGGCGTACAGGCTACCGCCCTCTCACCTACACCGAGGCGCATGCGTGTCCAGCGCGCACACTACGGCCGATTACCTCGAACGACGGAGCTGAACCCGGGAGGCGCGCTCCGGCGGGCAGGCTGGCCTTGCTGTACGGCCGTTTGAAGGAGTGGCGCGCGTTCTAAGTTGTAGATAATATGAGATTTGAGCCGAAACGGTCAACAAAATCAGCCACTTGCGAATCCTGTTCTCCGTCCGGAACCCGGCCTATGTCCGCTACTACGACGGTGTGCTCCGGGCGCTCGCTGCGCGAGGTCACACAGTCGAGTTGGTGACGCAGGCCGGGAAGCGCGCCTGGCCCGCGTCAATGGTCGCGCTGGCCGATGATTGTCCACAGATCCGGCTCTCCACACTGCCCGACGTGGCCTTCGATCCGTGGTGGGAGCTCGCCTCACGGCTGAGACAGGCGCGTTTCTACCTCCGTTTCCTCAGACCCGAGTATCAACAGACGCCCGAGCTACTGTCGCGCGCGCGCGCACGCGCACCGGGCGTCGCGGTCCGCTTCGGCGAATGGGTGGGGCGTCGAGCCGCGGCGCGGAGCGCGATGGTGCGCGTCATCGACGTGCTCGAACAGTCAACGCGCGGCGCGGCGCTCTTTCGCGAATATCTGCGTGAGCAGCAACCCGACGTTCTCGTCACCACTCCACTCGTCGTCCTGAAGACGGCGCAGATCGATCTCGCGCGTGCCGCCGGTGAGCTCGGGATCCGCAACGTCTTCGCCGTCGCCAGCTGGGATCACCTCTCGAGCAAGGGCGAACTGAACTTCACGCCGCAGCACGTCTTCGTCTGGAACGAGACCCAGACGCAGGAAGCGCGCGACCTTCACCACCTCGAACCTTCGCGCGTCACGGTCACCGGTGCGCCGGTCTTCGACGACTGGTTTGGCAGGACGCCGGCCACCACGCGCGCGGACTTCTGCGCCAGGGTGGGACTGCGGCCGGATCGCCCGCTCGTGCTCTACGCCTGTTCGAGCCTGCTCGAGGGAAGCCCGTCCGAAGCGCCATTCGTCCACGCGTGGGTCCGGCATCTTCGCCGAAGCGGCCATGCTGCGCTGCGTGACTGCGGCATCCTGATCCGCCCGCACCCGCACCGGACCCGCGAATGGCGGGGAGTGGACTTCTCGGCGTTCGACAACGTCGTCTGCTGGCCGCCGCTTGGTGATATGCCGGCGGACACCGCCTCGAAAAACGACTACTTCGATTCCCTGTTTCACTCGGCAGTGACCGTCGGACTGAATACCAGCGCGATGATCGAAGCGGCGATCCTGGGGCGGCCGGTGCACACGATCCTGGTGCCCGAATTCCAGCACAGCCAGGAGGGCACCATTCACTTCCGCTACCTGCTCGATGGCCCGTACAGCCCGCTGCGGACATCGCGGTCGCTCGATGAGCACGCGGCCGGCCTGGCGCGCGTCCTCGACGGACATGACACGCGACCGGATATGCGGTTCGTGGAACATTTTGTGCGGCCGGGCGGCCTCGACGTCCGCGCCACCGATCGCTTCGTCGATGCGCTCGAACGCGTGGCGGCCCAGCCGGCGCCCGAGCCGCTCGCGGTCCCGGCGTGGGCGCCGATGATCCGGCCGCTGTTGTCGCCGGTCGCGCATGCGGCCGCCCGGCGGGCACGGCGCATCAGCCGCGCGTTCCGCGAGGACAAGGCACGACGACTCGCCGAACACCGCCGGCGCAAGGCTGCCGATGCGGGAACCCGGGCCGAGCACGCAGTCAGCCGCCGATAATATGGCCCTGCGCATCCTGTTCTCCGTCCGTAAGCCGTCGAACGTGCGGCAGTTCGAGTCGGTGCTGCGCGCGCTGGCCGCGCGCGGGCACGACGTCGCCATCGTGCGCGAAGCGCTCGGTGATTTCGACTGGCCGCCGTTCGTCATCGCGCTGGCCGACAGCTGCCCAGGCATTCATCTGGAAACGATGCCCTCGGCGGCAAAGACGCACTGGTGGGAGCTGGCCACGCGGTTCAGGCGCGCACTGTTCTACCTGCGGTTCTTCTCGCCCGCCTACCGCCATGCTCCGGCGCTGCTGGCACGGGCTCGAAAACGGGCACCGGTGCCGGCGGTCCGGATCGCTGAAGCATTCGGGCCGCCGGGCCGCTGGCTGCTGGCGCGGGCGCTGAACCTACTCGAACAGGCGACGAGGAGCGCGGCGATTTACCACAACTACCTGCGCGAATTGGCGCCCGATATCGTCGTCTTGACGCCGATGATCGTGCTGAAGACCGCGCAGCTCGACCTGGCCCGTGCCGCGCTCGAACTGGGCATCCGCAACGTGTTCGCCGTCGCCAGCTGGGATCACCTCTCGAGCAAGGGCGACTTGACGTTCCAGCCGCAGTGCGTGCTCGTCTGGAACGAGGTGCAGAAACGCGAGGCGGTTGAACTGCAGCACCTAGACCCAAGCCGCGTGATTACCACTGGATCACAAATCTTTGACGAGTGGTTCGTGAAAACGCCGTCAACGTCGCGCGACGCTTTCTGCGCGCGCGTCGGCCTCAGAGCCGACCGCCCGATCGTGTTGTACGTCTGCTCGTCGCTGCTGGAAGGGAGCGCTCCCGAGCCGCCGTTTGTGGTGCGGTGGGTGAAGCATCTCCGTGAGAGCGGCCATGCGTCGCTGCGCGACTGCGGGATCCTGGTGCGGCCGCATCACGAGCATGGCGAGGCGTGGCGGAAAGTGTCGCTCAAGGGCATGGACAACGTCGCGTGCTGGCCGAAGGCGGGCGATTTCCCGGTCGACGCGCGGTCAAAAACTGACTACTTCGACTCGCTCTATCACGCCTCGATCGTCGTCGGCCTCAACACCAGCGCGATGATCGAAGGCGCCATCCTCGGGCATCCGGTTCACACCATCCTGCCGCCCGAGTTCCAGGACAGCCAGGAGGGAACGGTGCACTTCCATTACCTCCTCCGCGAACCCGACGGGCTGCTGCATTCGGCGCGCACGCTCGACAATCACGCAGACCAGCTTGCCGCGACCCTGGAGGGCCGCGATCCCGATCCCGAACGGAGCGCGCGCTTCGTTGGCGCGTTCGTCCGGCCGCGCGGCCTGACGATCTCAGCCACCGATGTGTTCGTCGAGGAGCTGGAATCGCTCGCCGCGCAGCCGGCACCGGCGCCGGTGCCCGTTCCGGTGTGGGCGCCGCTGATCCGTCCGGTCCTGCAGCCGTTCGCCAACGCCGCCGCCGAGCGGATGCGCCGCCTGGAGGAAGAATCCCGGCGGCGCAGCGCCCAGCGGCTCGAGGAACACCGTCAACGCAAGGCGCCGCAGCTCGAGGCGTATCGCCAGCAGCGCATCGCCGAACACCGGCGGCGCAAACGCGAAGCGGCTGGTGCCAGCGGCATTCCGGACGCTTCGTGAAGATCCTGTTCCTCGCGCACAACCTGGGAAAGACGCGGCACTTCGAGGGCGTGCTCGAAGAGCTGACGGCCCGCGGCCATTCGGTGGTGATCACCGCCGCCCACAAGCGCAACAAACCGCTGAAGCTCGGCATCTTCAACGACAACCCGCTGATCGACGTGGTGACCAACCCGGTGCGGCGCGTCGACGATTGGGAGCCGTTTGTCAGACCGCTGCGCCAGGCGCGGGACTACGTGCGGTATCTGCACCCCGGCTACGGACACGCGCAGAAGCTGGCCGAGCGGGCGAAGGCCTACGCGCCGCGTGGATGGCCCGAACGGCTGTCGGGAAACGGCGCGCTGGGCGGACGACGCACGCTCGTCAAGCGCTCGCTCGAGCTGGCCGAGTCGCTGGTGCCGAGCGAGCCGTACTACGAGCTGTTCATCCGCTCGCATGCGCCCGACGTCATTCTCATCACGCCGCTGATCGACTTCGGGTCGTACCAGACCGACTACGTGAAGAGCGCGCATCGACTCGGCGTTCCGATCGCGTTTCTGCCGTTCAGCTGGGACAACCTGACGAACCGGGGCCTCGTGCGGATCGCGCCAGACCGCGTCCTGGTGTGGAACGAGCATCAGAAGCGCGAAGCGATCACCTATCACGACGTGCCAGCCGATCGCATCGTCGTCACCGGCGCGCCGCGGTTCGACGAGTTCTTCGCCATGCGTCCCTCGACGACGCGAGAGGAGTTCTGCCGGCGTGCGGGACTCGACTCTTCGCGCCCCTTCCTGCTCTACCTGTGCTCGTCGCATTTCGTGGCGCCGGACGAAGTGGCATTCGCGCGGAAGTGGGCGCGGGCGGTGCGGGAAGATGCCGCCGTCGGCCAGTGCGGGATCCTGGTGCGTCCCCACCCGGCCAACGCCGAACCGTGGGAACATGCCGACCTCGCGGACATCGCCAACGCGGCGGTGTGGAAGGAATCGCCGAAAGTGCAGGCCGATCCGGCGCTGTACGATTCGCTCTTCCACTGCGCCGCGGTTGCTGGCCTCAACACCAGCGCGATGATCGAAGCCGGGATTCTCGGCAAGGCCGTCCACACGATCGAGACCGCCGAGTTCGCGGGAGGGCAGGAGCAGACGCTGCATTTCCACTACCTGCTCGCTCGAAACGGCGGGCTGGTGGAAGTGGCGAAGGATCTGCCGGAGCATTGCCGTCAGCTCGGAGAGGCGGTGGCCGATCCGGCCGCGGGCGCGGAGCGCAGCCGGCGTTTCATCGCCTCGTTCGTGCGGCCGCGGGGACTCGACCGGCCGGTCGCGCCGATCATGGTGGAAGAAATCGAGCGCGTGGCCGCGATACGGAAGCGGCCACAGCGCCCTGCACCCTGGCACGTCCCAGCCGCCCGGCTGCTGCTCGCGGCGCTCAAGCGGCGCGGCGGCTTCAGCAGCTCGCGCTGAGCCGCCTCGGCAACAGCCGGACTACGCCTCGCGGCGAAGCCGGTCCCGCTCGCGTGACCGATTCAGCAGGGCCGCACGCATTCGTACCGGTAGAATCCCGCGCGCCCGCGCCGCCAGCGGCGAGCGCCGCCGGGCAAACTGCGACAGCGCCGTGATTGCCGCGTCGAGCGGGGCCGGCGGCGGAGCACCCGGATTGCTGGCGCGGGTCGCGATCAGACGGAGCCGGAGCGGTTGTCCGTCGGTCAGCGCCGCATCCAGTTCCTTCGAGCGAATGGTCGCCGTGGTCGCGAAGCCGGCGCGGGCAAGGAGCGACGTGAGACACGCCTCGGAGAAACACATCAGGTGCTTCCGTCCATCGAGGCAGTACTTGAAGTTGCCGTGCAGCGGCAGGGTGTCGAGCCCGGGCAGGCTGATGAAGATTCGCCCGCCTTCCCGGGTCGCGCCGCCGAGCTGCTTCAGGATCTCGAGCGGGTCGCGGACGTGCTCGAGCACGTGATGGAGGATGACGAAGTCGAACGGCCCGTCCTGCGGTGGTTCGGTCAGCCGGCGGTGGCGCGTGAACGCAACGCTGGTCGAAGGCTCGATTCCGTAAGTCTCCCAGCCAGCGTCCTGCAGCCGGTTCAGCATCTTGCCGTCACCGCAGCCGAAGTCGAGCACCTTCGCGCCCGGCGGCGGTGAATTGACAGGCACATACGGGGTGAGCGCTTCGAGCAGCAGATCGCGCGCGCGTGGAGCCTTCGTGATCGGCCGCGGACCAGACTTCTTCCGTTCCCTGCGCTTGGCTTCGGCGGCTTCCACCTTGTGCGCCCGGTAGGGGCCTTCGTCCGCGTAGTACTTCGCCTGCTGTTCTTCGGTCGGCATCGGGTTGGTGAAGACCAGCCCGCAATCCACGCATCCGGCGAGAAACGCGACGCGGCGCCCCTTGGCGCCGCGGGTCACCGGAATCACGTCGAGCATCGTCAGGCGGCACGATCGGCACGCCGGGCACGCTGACGCCTCTTCCGGAAAGCGCAGCCACATCATTACTTGATTGCCAGGAATCCCTCGAAACAGACGTACTTGATCAGCGTCATGACGTCTTTGAACCCGGCGCGCGACAACAGGTCGAGGTTGCCCTGCGTCGAGAATGGCTCGAGCACGCCCTTCAGGCTGCGCTGCTTCGCCAGGATCTCCTTTTCATCGAAACCGTTCCTCAGCTTGAACTCGTGATAGAGCTGCGTCGTCAGGTCCTGAAAGCGCGCGTCTGGAGCGCGCACCTTCTCGAAAAGGAAGAACGCGCCGCCCCACTGCAGCGACTGGAACACCTTGTCGAACATCTGCTGCCGGATGCTCGGATGCACGAACTGCATCGTGCAGTACGACAACACCAGCGACGCGCCGTCGAAGTTCGCGGTCGCGATGTCGTCGACAACGAATTCCGCACGCGGATCTCCGGCGCAGCGCTGGCGGGCGACGTCGATCATCCCGGCGACACGGTCGATGCCGAGGTAACGGATGTCACCCCGCCCGCGGTGGTGGGCCAGGAATTTCTGCGCCAGCACGCCGGTGGAGGTGCCGATTTCGACGACCGTGGCGCCGGCAGGCATGAAAAAGTCGCCGAGCCGGCAGGCCAGCTCGTGGCCCTCGTCGTACAGCGGCACTGACAGACGCACATGATCGTCGAACTGATCGGCGATCCCCTCGAAGGTCCAGCCGGCATTCCCGGCGTCGATGTCCTGTCCGACCTTGGCCATGTCAGCCTCCCAGCTGGCGCGTGACTGATTCACCGACGGCCTGTTTGCGAGCCGCGAATTCGTGCGTCATTTTCGCCTCGGCCCGCGCCGCGCGGAATCTCACCGGCATAAGCCCCCACACGCGATCCGTCCATCCTTGCGTCGCCGACCGGTAACCGGCAAGCGCGCGGAGCGCGGCGGAAAGCGGCCGTGTCGGCGCTGGCAGCGGCGCTGCTGCGCGTCGGGCCAGCAGGCGCAGCCGCAGCGGCTGTCCGGCAGTGAACGCTTCGTCGAGCTCCGGCGCATCGATGCGTGCGACCGTGTCCAGCCCGGCCCGTCCGAGCAGTCCGCGCAGACACGTTTCCGAGAAGCTCATTACGTGCCGGCGCCCGCTCAGGCAGTATGCGATGTCACGGTGCTGAGGCAGCGTATCGAGCCGCGGCGTGCTGACGAACAGGATACCGCCCGGGCGCAACGCCGCCGCCAGCCGACGCAGCATCCCCAGTGGATCCAGGAGATGTTCGATGACGTGGTTCAGCACGACGAAATCGAACGAGCCGTCGCCAGGTATTTCCGTGAGGCGCGTGTGCTTGTGAAACGCGGCGTCGGAGGACGGCTCGATGCCGTAGGTCTGCCACCCGCGCGCCTTCATGCGGTTGAGAAACTTGCCGTCGCCGCAACCGAAGTCGAGAACCCGGCCGGTGGAGGACGACAGCTGTGGTGCGTATGGTTCGAGCGCGGTCAGCAGTCGATCGGGTCGGCGGGGCCCCGGCGGCGCTTTCCGAGGTTCCTTGACTCGCTCCCCCTGCCGCTTCGCCCAGGTGCCCTGCTTCGAATAGTATTTCTCCACCTCGTTCGACGTGGGCAGCGGGTTGACGAACAGAACCCCGCAGCCCGAGCAGCCGCTCACGAACGACAGGCGCCGACGCTCGGGGGTTCGCGGGATCGGAAAGAAATCGAGCACCCTGATCCGGTCGGAACCGCACGCCGGACATGACACCGCTTCGTTCGGAAAGCGCAGCCACCAGCGGCGTTCAGGACGCGGCAGACTGGACAAAACAGGACCTACCACGCGGCTGACCGGTCTGAGCCGACGAGCGCGGCGGCGGGCGTGAGGGTCAGCATGGCCGCGAACGCTCCCGAGGTGTCAGTGCAGCTCGCGCCGGCCGGTCTTGGTGATGATGGGAATATCGCGCATCCACAACTGCTTTTCCCACCATGAACGGTTTGCGCGGTACCAGGCGATGGTGCGGTCGAGACCCTGTTCGAACGACACCTCCGGCCGCCAGCCAAGCAGCCGCTGCGCCTTGCTGGCATCGGCGGTGTGCCGGAACACCTGCCCGGGCCGGTCACCGACATAGATGATCTGGGTTTCCGGCGTATTCATCTTGGTGGCGACGAGCGGCGCCATTTCTGCGAGTGTGATGCTCTCGCCGTAGCCCAGGTTAATGACCTCGCCGACCAGCCGGGACTTGTCCGCATGCGCCAGGCAGTCGAGCGCGCGGCAGGTGTCCTCGACATAGGTGAAATCGCGCGCCGCCGAGCCGTCGCCGTGCACTCGCATCGGCTCGCCGAGCAGGCAGCTGGTGATGAATCGCGGAATCACTTTTTCCAGATGCTGCCGCGGCCCGAACTGATTGAACGGCCGGACAATGATTGCCGGAAGGTTGTAGGTGGCGAAGTACGAGTACACCAGGCGATCGGCTCCGGCCTTGGCGCTGGCGTAGGGGCTCATCGGCATCAGCGGTGCGTCCTCGTCCATCTTCGGCGCGCGCGCGGTGCCGTAGACCTCCGAGGTCGATATGTGAATGAACCGATCCACCTGCTTGACGTGCTTCAGTACCGAGTTGGCGACCACCTGTGTCCCCAGCACGTCGGTCTCGAAGAAATGATAGTTGTCGTAGATCGACCGGGTGACGTGCGTTTCGGCGGCAAAATGCATCACGACGTCCGCCTGCTCGACCAGCGAATCGACCAGCGACGCGTTCCGCACGTCGCCGTACCAGAACTGCAGACGGCCGTTGCTCGCGGCGTGATTCAAACCACCGGGCAGATTCTCGAGACTGCCGGCGTAGGTCAACGCGTCGAGAACCAGAATCCGGTAGTCGGGATATTTGCCGTAGATATGATGAACGAAATTGCTGCCGATGAACCCGGCGCCGCCGGTGACCAGAAACGTTTTCACGGGACGAAGTCACTCTAACGTATGCTGGCAAACGCAATCAATGGAGCATCGGGCCCGCAATTGAACAGCAGGTCGAGCGCCGACAGATTGGGCACGAAATCGCCGTGCAACTGCGGGTAGGTCGGGTGTGAATACGCCTGCCACTCGACCGCGATATCGTGCGCCGCAAAGGCGGGGACGTCCAGATAGGCAGCCGCCGAATCGCCGGAGACGTACCGGGATGCGCCAAAGTGGCGGCAGATGTTCACCAGCCGCTCGCTACGCACCCCGCCGATGCCCAGCGTCGACGATCGTTCGACTTGTCGCTTCAATCCCAGCCAGTCGGCCATCAACGACGCGCACGCCAGGTCCAGATCCACCAGGCGTTCCCATTTGCGCTGCAGCACCTCCTCGAGGGCCGGCAGGTACCGCTTGAGAAACGGCGCCCGCGCGTAGGCCTGCCGGATACTGGCGACGTGTTTGCGCGCCCAGGCAGTACGCTGATCGATCTCGACGTCAGCGATACGCGGAAGACCCTCATGGCGCACCGGCACTGTCAACCATTGGGCGCCATCCTGCGTCTTGATTCGATTTCGATTCCTCCACCCATGCTTGTCGTACTGCACGTCGTCGTAATAAACGAACACGTCCGCCCGGCTGAGTTGGTCGAAAAACCCGAGCCACGGCAGATACCCGGGCTGAAGCACCACGACCGTGCGATCGACGTGGCGATCCATCAGGCACCCTCCGGCCGCGACAGCCACAGCGCCGAAACCAGGATCGAACACGCCCAGAACCCGAGAAACCAGTCGAAGAACAGGGAGTGGACAACTGTCGCCAGCGGCCGGCCGCTCAGCCGGACCCGACCCCGTGGCGCGTCGGCACTGACGCGCCCGCTGGCACGTTCCAGATAGTGGGTGTCAACGACGTCAGGATGCGCGATCAATCGGGCGACGGAGGCCGGTTCCGGATCGGTGAGGTCGTACTCCCAGGTGTCGACGGCGCGGGACTCGCCACGCTGGAGCGAGAGCTCGCGCTCGAGCGCGGCGCGGCGCTCTGCGCTCAGACCGGCGCTCCATCGCACGTGTACGCGCGGAGCGAACGGCGACGGCAGCGACGCGCGCAACGCCGTCGCCGCGATCAGCATCACGATGCTGACCAGCGCCAGCCCCCGCACCGTCTGCCGGTCGGACATCCGCATCATTGAGGGTAAGCTAGGGCGTGCTGCATGACAGAACTGGAATCAGTACTTCTGGCGGCACGACTGGTTAGTGTCAGCGTGGCGCTGCTGCTGGGACCAGGAATGCTCCTGCTGGCGGCTCTGCGCACGCGCTGCAGATGGCCGGATTACCTGGTACTCGCCTTCTCGCTCAGTTACTGCTGGATCTTCGTGCTGTCGGTGATCGTGCCGTTGTTCGGCCTCAACGTCGATGGCGCAGTTGTTCTCACGCTGATACTGCTGCTCGCGCTCGCCGCTGCCGAGTGGCGAAGAGGAGCGCGGCCACCTCGTCGACGTATCGAACCGCTGGATGTGTTGCTGGTCGCAGTGATAACCACTTCGGCGATCGCGGGGTGGGTGATCGAGCCATCCTTTACCGGCGAAGAAGCGCTCGATCTCATCTCGATTTCCCGGTTCGCTGACGGCGGCGCGATTTCGTTCGCAAACACCTCGCTGTTCCCCGAGACCCGGCCAGTTTACCTGTTCCAGCCGTACCAGCTCGCGCTCGGCATTGCCTCACGGTGGTCTGGCACTGATCCGCTCGTGACGTTCATCAAATTTCGCGCCGTCCTGGTGCCACTTGCGTTGATTGTTCTGTTCAGCCTCGTGCGCCGGATGACCCTGAGCCGAGCCGATGCGGTTGCCGCGTTTCTGGTGATCCTTGCGTTCGTTGCGTTCGATTTCGACACCTGGGAACTGCATTCGTTGTTCCCGCTGGTGCGGCGGGGAGGTGTCGGTGCCGGACTCTGCGCTCCGGCGATTCTGTTCCTGGCTTTGACAGCAACGCGCGCCGCGGCACCGTCCGAAGGCGCGATTCGGCGTATTGCCTTCTGGACGGCGCCGGTGATGGCGGTGGCGTCGCTGGCGACGCATCCGCTGGAGGTGTTCACCGTCCTGATCTTCGTGTCTGGGATGACTCTCGTCATCGTCGCCCGACTCGATCGGCATGCCGACAGCACACGGGCGGCTGCGCTGTGGCTCCTGTTGGCGGCAGCGGCAGGAAGCTACGTCGCCCTGCAGACCCGCCTCGTCCCGTACGTCGCCGAATACGAAGCCGACGACAAGCGGCAGCTCCGCAGAGATCTGGCTGACCTGATGGCGAACCCGATTGCGGCGGTGGCCGGCGACCCGTGGCCCGCAGCCGACGTGATGGCCCGTACTATCCCGTCAACCCCGGCGATCGTATTCGGCATACTCGCCCTGCCGGTTGCGGCGCTGCGCGCACCGGCGACGGCAGCCATGCTGGCCGCAGGCACCGTGCCACTCGCCCTGATGTTTGCGATGCCGGCGGGTTTCATCCTGCTGACCGTCGTCACCTCCGTGGAAACTGTTCGCGACGTCAACGCGTATTTCGGTTTGCTCGGGGTGATCGCGCTGGCGCTGGGCGTCGTCTCTGCGGCCCATCTGCTGCTTGGGGCGGCGCTCGTTCGGTCGGGTGGGTTCCGGCAACTGGTGATCGTTGCGTTTGTGATGTCCATTTGCGTCCTGCTGGTGGTCACCCTCGGCGGGGCAGCCGCGCGGGCAGTGGCATCAGCCGCGATCGTACGACCGGCGGTCGTGCTGTCGAGCGCAGCCGTGGCCGCGGTGCTCACCCTGGTCATCGCCGGCTGGCGCCGCAATCCGCTGGTTGGCGCAGCGCCATTCCCGCGCGGAGTCGCGTTCCTGTCGATGTGCCTGTCGATGCCATTCCTGATTCCGGAATCCGCGATCGGAGGCGTCTTCACGAAGCGGCAACCGGTGGATGTCGTCACGCGAATACGCGAGGCCCGCACAGTTCCGAGCGTGGTGGACTGGCCGCACTACTACGAGCGGCTGCGCACGACGATCGCCCCATCCTTGCCTGTTCCGCGCGTTGTGGTCGATGAGCTTCGGCGCCGCATTCCGCCGCGACAGGTGGTGCTTGCCGACCCCCGATACAGCTGCGCGCTGGTCGTGCTGCTCGATGCCTACTGCATCAATCCAGCGTCAATTTACGGCCACTACTTTCAGCCGGCGGCGAACTACTTTCGCGATTACGTAACCATGAGTGACGAGTTGCCGCAGCACCCCTTTTTCAACGCGACGCCGACGCTGAGCGACGCCGAGCGATCCCTGATCCCAAAGTACGGTGTGGCTTACGTGCTGACCGACCCGAGCTTTGATGCGTTGATCGGGGAGAAACTGGCCGCTGGATCCGAGCCACCCACGCTGGAATCAAGCGTCGACGGCTATCGCTTGTATCGCCTTACCTCGCCTGCAGCCAAAACGCCAGACCGATGAGGCTGGCGACGAGGAGGTGGGCATAGATCAGCAGAGAAATGGCGACCGCAACTTCCGGTGAGATGCCTAGCGGCGACAGCAGCGACGCGTGCAATTGCTCGCGCAGCCCCAGCCCGTTCAGCGACAGCGGAAAGTTGCTCAGCACGACTGTCGCAGTGACGACGGCAAACAGGGTGAAAAACGGAGGCGTGGTGCCGCTCTGTACTGTGACGAACCGCTGGTAAACCGCGGTGACGGCGAGCGCGTAGGCTATCACCACGATCGCCGCCTCCACGACGACGACCGGCCGGCTGAGCGGTGCCGCCATCTCTAGGCGCAGCCGCTGCAGCCGCTCGGCCAGCGTGACCGCACGCTTCCCCAGCCATCTCACCCGGCTGGGCAGACCACCGGTGCCGAGCCGTGTGAGCAGCAGGAAACCGGCGACGAGCAGCGCGACTCCGAAGCAGGCCGCCTGCGCGGCCGTCAGCCGCGTTGCCTCGACCGAAGTGAACGCGAGCGCGACCACCGCCAGGCTGGCCAAAACGCCGACACCGAGCACACGGTCCATTGCCACCGATGCGGCCACTGTCCGATAACCATAACGGCCGCCCAGGTAATACACCTTGGCGGCGTCACCGCCGACGGTCGACGGCAGGAAGTTGTTGACGAAAATTCCGATGAAGTACTGCTGCAGCACGACCGTGAACGGCACTTCGACGTCGGCGGCCTTGAGCAGCAGCCGCCACCGCCATGCATACGCGATCTGGCCGGCCAGCACGACCGCCAGCGAAAGCAGGTAAAAGGAGAGCGGCAGCCCCAGCAGGACGCGCCGCAACGCATCGAGCGCGAGCGACCTCGCCAGCACCGCGAGGAGCACAATCGTGACCAGCGCCTGGCCGGCAAGCCACCATCGTGCCCGTGTCACAGCCGCAGTCCGCGGTAGCGCGGCACGACTTCGTACAGAGCCCAGCGGCCGTCGTCGTAGAGCGGCGTGAAAACGCCAGAGGCTGCGCCGAGCACCGCGGTCATCATCGTATGCGTCCTGGGATTCACCAGCACGTGGGTGACACCGAGATCCCTGACGAATGCCAGGCGTTCCAGCTCGGATTCGCGGTCGTTGAAAAATGGCTGCGCGTCGTGTGCTGCTTTGGCCCGATCGTACCGCTCGAAATACTTCGCAAACACCACCCGCGACAACAGGCCTTCAGCTGTTCCGGGCCAGGCCACCATCTGTTGCGGCACGAACAACGACGGCTGGTACTCGTCGGCAATATCGACGGCCAGCACGGCAGTGGTCGGCAGCGTGCGGTCGATCAGGTCGAGCAGCGCACGCGGAGGCGGGCAGAACTCCCCGCCTCCCAGACACGGCAGCGATGCGAAGAGGTCCGCGGGGGTCGCTGGAGCCCGCCACGATACGTGACGGAGCGAACTGGTGGACGATTCGGTGGCGACGACCAGCGGAATGATCAAGGCGACCATCGCCAGCCTCCAACGCGGATGCGGATTACTGACCCACGCGTCATCTCCGGCCACACCGCGGCCGCTCCAGCCCCACCATACCGTTGCCGCGTATCCGGCTAACACCGGTATGAACAGGGTGTCGGCCCGCCCAAAATCAGCGGTGAGGAACGGCGCGACGAACCGGTTGATTGCCCACACCGCCGCCGATATCGCCAGCGCCGCCGCGACCGCGGTCGCCGGGGGATAACGGCTGATTCGCGCCGCCGCGAGATACAGGCAGACACCGGCCAGGATGTGGATGAAGAAGATGATGTTGCGGACCGGAGTGTAGAGGATCTCGAAGTAGCTCAGGTAGGCGTAGGGAATTGCCAGCAGTGGAAACCTGATGATCAACAGGTAGCAGGCGATGCCGGCTGCGGTAAACAGCGCCAGCGGCCAGCGTCGCATGGCGAACAGCGCAAAAGGACTGGCGAGCAGTACCGCTACGGTCGAGCCGTGGAACATCGTTTGAAAAGCGATCATGTAATTGCGCAACAGCGGCATCGGCAAGCCAAGCAGGTCGGTCATCGATGCGTGCTGGAACACCTCGGCGATGCCAGAACGCTCGCGCTCGACGATGTCATCGAGTGTCAGGACGACCGAGTGCTGCCAGGCTCGGTACAGCAGCAGCAGCACGAGGGTGGCGAGTACGAGCACTGCGGCTTGCCGCGCCATCGGACGCAACCCCGGTCCAAACACCGCGGCAGCGGCAAAGGCAGTCAGGTAGACCAGGTACTGGACAATCTCACGCGGGTGGACCATCGCCAGCATGGTCGCCAGCGCCAGCGTGGTCGCGATGAAAAACCGTTGTTCTCGCCGCTCCGAAGCGCTGAGCGCGTTGAAAGTGAGCAGGAGCAGAGCCGGCAGCAGCACGCCCATGGCGATATCCGACGCGTGGCTCAATGGCGCCAGCTGTCCCCACGAGAAGTTTGGCACCGCGCCGAACGCACCGTTCGCTGTGAGCGCGATCGCGACGAACGCGCTAGCGAGCGCGACTCGCCGGTGCCGGAAGATCGCGAGTGCGCAGCCATAGAGAATCGCGGCGGCGGCCACGCCCCACACCGCCCGTGTCTTGTAATAGAGAAAAAACGGATCGATGTCTCCGGCGCGCGCCATCAGCGCCAGCAGATAATGCGTTCCTGGAAACGGGTAGGTGTAGACGACGTCAGGCGCGACGTAGATGTTGTACGGCGTCGGCGACGACAGATGCACCAGCCGGCGCACCAGAGAAATATGGACCCGCGGCTCGGTCGTATCGAAAGGAGAGCCGACGAGATACAGCGCGCCGCCGAGCAGCAGAATGGCGCCGCACAGCGCCAGCTCCGCTGGCGAAGCGCTGACGTGCACCTCCGTGCCGCGTCGGCCCACGGCGAACGCGGCATGGGCGACTGTCCATGCCGCCAGCAGGCCGAGTGAGATTTCGATTGGCCAGGAGTACATCACTGCGGCGACGGTGAGCAGCTGCACCAGAGCGGCGCTGATGCCGATGCCGATCGCCACCAGTTCCAGCAGCGTCAGGTGGGCGCGCGGTTTCCAGGCG
>Ga0209486_10000637_pt1 | contig 15436 bp, 11 predicted proteins | sample NCCompost_FD_187518 | JGI IMG/M metagenome (GOLD analysis project Ga0209486, IMG submission 187518) | Agricultural soil microbial communities from Utah to study Nitrogen management - NC Compost (SPAdes) (version 2) | ecosystem: Environmental > Terrestrial > Soil > Agricultural land | place...
CGCGCCAGAACGCGTAAACCTCACTACGTGGACGGGCGACGGTTATGGATTTCGTGATAAGCATCGGGAGCTCCATCGTGGGATTCCCCGGCAATACAGCCTGAACCGGGCGGATTTACAATCGCCCGTGAGTTGTACCGCGAAGTGACTCGTGAGGGTCGCGCCAGCGAGCTCACCGCTGGTCCAGCTCCCGAATTCGGCGGGAGAGGAAGCGCCGCGCCGGTTCCTGCGTTGTCAGTTCGAGCGCGCGTTGGTAGGCGGCGAGCGCTTCGGCGCGGCGATCGAGACGACGCAACAGGTCGGCGCGTGCCGAGTGCGCGAAGGTGTAGTCGTTCAGCTCACCACGACCGAAGATCGCGTCGATGAGCTCCAACCCCTTGTCCGGTCCATCTTTCATCGCCACAGCGACGGCACGATTCAATTCGATGACGGGAGTCGGCTCGATCCGCATCAGCACGTCATACAGGCCAACGATCTGCGGCCAGTCCGTTGCATCAGCGGTTTTCGCCTCACCGTGCACGGCGGAAATGGCTGCTTGCAGCGAATACGCGCCATAACGTCCCGAGCGCAACGCTCGCTCCACGAGATTGCACCCTTCGTAGATCTGCTTGCGATTCCAGAGGGAACGATCCTGTTCCGTGAGCAGGACGAGCTCTCCGTCCGGTGACACGCGTGCCGCCCGGCGCGCGTCGTGCAGGAGCATCAGCGCCAGCAGTCCGATTGCTTCCGGCTCTTCCATCAGCTCAACGAGCAATCGTCCCAGCGTGATCGCTTCCGCCGAGAGGTCATGCCGCGTGATGGCCGTGCCTGACGAAGCCGAATACCCCTCGTTGAACACGAGGTAGATCACGTGAAGCACGCTCTGGAGCCGGGGCGCAAAGTCAGCGCGGGTCGGGACCTGGTACGGGATCCGGGCATCGCGGATCTTCGCTTTCGCCCGCACGATGCGCTGGGCAAGGGTCGGCGGCGGCGTCAGGTACGCATGCGCGATCTCCTCGGTGGTCAGGCCGCACACCTCGCGCAAGGTGAGGGCGATCTGTGCGTCCATGCCTAACGCGGGGTGACAGCAGGTGAAGATCAGCCTGAGCCGATCGTCCTGGACGGAGTCGTCATCCAACTCGGGCTGCTCGACCGCGTCGCCGACCCGGCGCAGCACGGGCGCCAGGGTCGTGTCGAACGTCGCACGCCGGCGCAGCCGGTCGATCGCCTTGAAACGCCCGGTCGATACCAGCCATGTGCGCGGATTCGCCGGAATCCCGTCCTGTGGCCATCGCTCGAGCGCCGCCGAAAACGCATCCTGCAGCGCTTCTTCGGCGAGATCGAAATCGCCAAGAAGCCGGATCAGTGTCGCCAGGACGCGGCGGGAGTCGGATCGGTAAATCTCGTCGATCCGCGAGCGGACGTGGTCCAGATCGACGGGCATGGTGGAAGTAACGAGAGCGAGCAGCGACAAGCGAACAGCGAATAGCAAGCAGGCAGCGAGCAGCGACCGGCGAACAGCAAGCGATTAGCAATTAGCCGGGTCCTGTACCCATGTCCTGATCGCTTGCTGCTCGCTAATCGCCGATCGCTAATCGCCTGCTACTCGCCTATCGCTGCTCGCTGCGCGCTGGTTCAAGCCTGCTGTTGACTAAAGTCCACAATCGGCCTGACTTCGACCGCGCCATAGCGTGCGCCAGGAATTTTCGCGGCAACCTGAATCGCGTCGTTCAGATCCTGGGCTTCGATCAGGTAGTAGCCGCCGAGCTGCTCCTTCGTCTCCGCGAACGGACCGTCGGTAGTCGCCAACTTTCCGTTGCGGATGCGGACCGTGGTCGCTGTTTGCGTCGGCTGCAGCGCTTCGCCGCCAACGTATTTGCCACTCTGCTTGATGCCTTCTGTGAAAGAGAAGTATTCGCCGAAGACCGCGTCGGCTTCTTCCTTGGGCATGGTCTCGTACGTCTTCTCGTTTTCGTAGATGAGGCAGAGGTATTTCATGGGTGGTCTCCTTGGCTGTGAGTGGTCCCTGATGACCGATTAGTCGAATGGAGTCCGAGCATTTCGACATGGGGCATGGGGCCTGGGGCATGGGGCATGGGACATGGGGCCTGGGGCATGGGGTCAGCCGTTCCCCATGCCCCGTGCCCCATGCCCCATGCCCTAGTTGATCCCCACCAGCAGCTGCTTGATCACCCCATCCATCGACCGCACACTGTTGATCCAGCGGGCCACAACAACCAGATCGTTCACCGGATCGACGTAGATGATGTTGTTCCCGGCGCCGCGGTGCTGGTACGACTGTTCGGGCGCGCTCGGCATCGCGCGGCGTCCCGTGTTCAGGAAGTAATTCATGAATCCGTAGCCGGTGCTCACCCCGGGCGTCGTCGCCAGGCGTATCCATTCCTCGGACAGGATTTGCTTGTCGCCCCACTTTCCGTTACGCAGCGTGAGCAACCCGAAGCGCGCCATATCCCGGGCGTTGATGATCATGCCGCCGCCCCAATGCGCGCCGCCGGCCACCGATTGCACGAGTTGGCCGTCGACCACGATCCAGGAATTGTCGTAGCCGTACCAGCGCCACGTGTTCGATGCGCCAATCGGATCCATCACGTATTCGCGCAGGACTTGTGGCAGCGGACGACGCCAGACCATGAGGGAGGCGAGTGCGGTCGCATTCACCCGCACGTCGTTATAGGTGTAAACGGTTCCTGGCTCATTGCGTTTCCGGACCTTCCACTGCTCCACGTCTCCCTGCGGACGATCAGCCCAGTCAGGTTTTCCCCACAATGTCCCCTGCCAGTCGCTCGTCTGACGGAGCAAGTGGTCCCACGTGATCTTGCGGTTGTGCTCCGATTCAAAGGGCTCGAGTACGTCGAAGGCGTCGTACGCCACACCTTTCGGGCTGGAGTCCCTTGCGCCATTCGCGGCGCCCATGGCGTTAGGCGGGACGGGAGCGAGGGCCGCCGCGCCTGACGGTACGCCCTTGAGGGCCACGACCGGCGGCATGTACAGTCGTACCGGGTCGTTGAGGTTCCGGATCATCTTGCGATCATACGCCAGCCCGATCGTCGTCGAGACGAAACTCTTCGTGACGCTGAAAGTGTTTTCGGGATGATCAGCATCCCCCCATTCAGCGACGATGTAGCCGCGCCGGATGATCAGGCCAGACGAGCCACCGCGCACGGTGAAGGGGCCGACCGCTTCGCTGTGCGGCTCACGACCGAACGACGACGCGACGTGATTCTCGAGCAGGTTGCGGGGAGTGGTGGACTCGGCAGCGATAGCGAGCTTCACCGCAGAATCGACTGACGACTGCGACAGCCCAACCTGCTCGGCGGTCCGCTTCTCCCAGCTGCTGGAAGACGGATAGTAGGGAGCCTGAGCTGCCGACGAACCTGCTACGGCAACGACCAGAACGAAGGCGAGGGTCAGGCGCTTACGAACGGAAGACCGTTTCATGAACATCTCCATTTGGCTCGGACAATTACGGCCTCAACGCTGTCGCCGTTCACTCAGTCCCGACAGGTGTCATCTTCATCGTTTGTTAACGCGACGTCGCAAAACCTGATCTATCCCCCGACCAGCACCGCCAGTAGCGTAGCGCCATGTATTCATCCTGCCTCTATTGCCACGGCAATCTCGGCCGCAATGAGCTGCTTTCAAAGTTCGAGGTAGGAAAACGGCTCGCTTTTGACAGCAGCAAGGGACGGCTATGGGTGGTTTGTGCCCACTGCGCGAGGTGGAATCTCACGGCACTCGAGGAGCGCTGGGAAGCGATCGACGAATGTGAACGTCAGTTTCGCCGCACGCGTATCCGGATCTCCACTGAAAACATCGGGCTCGCCGAATTGCGCAGCGGAGTTACGCTCATCCGTATTGGAAAACCGCTGTGGCCGGAGTTCGCTGCCTGGCGGTATGGAAGGCGCTTCTCGAAGCGACGCGTAAGAACCGGGCTGGCCGCTGGAGGCGTCGTCACCGGAGCACTCGGGTTGACGGCGGGAATCGCGGTCGCGGGTTTCGGAGGGCTGGCCTTTGCGATGGCCTACGCCGCCGGACTCTGGATCGGCGATGAGGGACATAAACGCCGCCGGGCCACGAAAATCAGGGTCGGCGATCGTCTGCGAATCCTCACACAGGACCACGCCGAGGCGATGCGCATTTTTCCCGACGGCGGGCCGCGGAAATACGGGCTGGCCTTCCATCATTCTGAAGGCGTCGAGTTACTGCGTGGCCCTGAAGTCCGTCGCGTGATCGCTCACGTGATCCCAGCGTTGAGTCCCTTTGGAGGCGACCAGAATCAAGTAACCGGCGCGATCGAGATGATCGACAGCGCGGGGAGTGCCGAGTATTACATCAATGAAGCGCTCGAAAAAGCCAACCGCGCCAGCGGATTCTTCACACAGCTGCGGGTCGAAAACCGTCTGGCTTTGGAGATGTCGTTGCAGGAAGATGGGGAGCGTCGCGCCTTGAACGGAGAGTTGGCCGCTTTGGAGCGGGCGTGGCGTGACGCGGAGCAGATCGCTGCGATCGCCGACAGCCTTCTCGTGCCTGGCGATGTCCTGGAACGCGTTGCGGGGCTGCAGAAAGGAATCCGCAGCCCCGCTATTGCTTTCAATTGATGTAACGATCGATCAGGCCGTAACTTCAGTGGCCTCAGTCGCCTCAGTCGTCGTCTGGTTCTTGCTTCCAGGCGGACGGCCGCGATTGCGCTGCACAGGTGGCTCGGCGAGTCTCGCCAAGCGGTGCTTGTAGAAGCTGACGACGCGCGGCTGAACGCTCTTCTTGGTGTCGCCCTTCTCGGCCCGGAAGGGTGCGTAGTTCTGCTGGTCGCCGGAAACGGTGAACCACCACCACGACTCACCACTGCCTGCCGGCGTGCGGACCTGGCAACGGTATGTCTTGTCGCCATCCGCGAATTCAAACGCCTCGATCATGCTCTACCTCTCCACGGGTGAGCTTCAATCTAACCGGAAGGAGGGTCGAGGCTCACCCCCTGAGGCGGGGAATTTCATGAGATTTGGCCTAGAAAGCGCGCTTCTGGACGCCAGCTGGTGTCGTTGAAAAGTTCTAAGCCCAAAGGGGGTGGGATTTGAGCCCATGGGACGAACCGGCTGTCTCAGCACGGGCATGGGGCATGGGGCTTGGGGCATGGGGTCTGAGGAAACCCACAGTGAGTTTTCTGCATCAGCCCTCCGTGCCCCATGCCCCATGCCCTGTGCCCCATGCCCCGACTCGGCCCTAAGCCGGCCTCTGCCCTGAATCTCCCTCCGCCCTATCTTTGCGCCCTGCGCTCTGCGCTTATCAACCCGAGGATCTCCATGAAGCGCTTCGTGATTGTCGCCGCTCTCGTTTCCGGGGGCATTGCCGCTGCCCAGTCGCCCGCACCTTCCGGCACACTCGGCTTTTACCGATCGCCTGCGATCCAGGGTGAAACAATCGTTTTCGCCGCGGAGGGAGATCTCTGGACCGTGCCGATTACCGGAGGCTTGGCCCGTCGCCTGACGAGTCACGCGAACGAAGAGTCGAGCCCAGCGATCTCGCCTGATGGCAGCACGCTCGCGTTCACCGCGCGGTACGAAGGACTGGCGGCACTCTACACGATGCCGATCACCGGTGGGGCGCCGATTCGTCGCACGTACGACGGCGATAACGCGAATGCCACGACGTGGACACCGGACGGAAAGCTGGTCTATACGACGGTGAATTACGCCGGCATTCCGAAACCAGGCATGGTCCAACTCGACCTGCGAACGGGAACGCGGAATCTCGTTCCGCTCGCCGGCGCTTCAGAAGGCGCATACGACGCCAGCGGCCGCACGATCTATTTCGTCAGGCCAGCGTTCCATAACAACGTCACCAAGCGTTACACCGGCGGTACCGCCCGCGACGTCTGGAAATTCACCACCGGCACGCCTGAAGCTGTCGAGCTGACGGGCGATTACAACGGTGAAAGTCATTCGCCGATGTGGTGGAATGGACGCGTCTATTTCGTCAGCGACCGTGATGGCACGATGAACATCTGGTCGATGAAGGAAGACGGCACCGACAAGAAGCAACTCACGAAGCACTCCGGCTGGGACGTAAAAGGGCCTGAGCTCGATCGCGGCCGCATCGTCTACCAGTCAGGCGCCGATCTCTGGCTGCTCGATGTCGCGACGGGTCAAACGAAGATGGTTCCGATCACACTTTCGTCGGATCTGGACCAGCTCCGGGAGAACTGGGTGACGAACCCGATGGACTACCTCACCGGTACGCACATCTCGCCTGACGGGGACCGGATTGCGTTGACGGCGCGCGGGCGCGTCTTTGTTGCCCCGGTGAAAACCGGCCGCTTCGTGCGGGCTTCGCGCAAGGACAGTGTGCGGTTCAGCGATGCCGTGTTCATGCCCGACGGCAAGTCGCTCCTGGCACTGACCGACGAAACGGGTGAACTGGAGTTCGCCCGGGTGCCCGCGAACGGCGTCGGGAATGAGGAGCGCCTGACGAGAGATGGGACCATCCTGAAGTTCCGCGGCGCCCCCTCGCCCGATGGCAAATGGATCGCCTGGGACGACAACAATCGCGACCTGTGGGTGATGGACGTCGCGACGAAACAACCGCGCAAGGTCTCGGAGAACCGCCAGGGGATCGGTGCGATGTCCTGGTCGCCGGACGGACGATGGCTCGCCTACGTCATGATTGCGCCTAACACGTTCCAGCAGATCAAGATTTTCAGCGTGGAGTCGGGACGCAGCGTGGCGCTGACATCGGATCGCACGAACAGTTACGCGCCGGCGTGGGATCCGAAGGGTGAGTTCATCTACTACCTGTCCGATCGCAACCTGCAAACCCTGGTGCAGGCGCCATGGGGGAATCGCCGTCCGGAGCCGTTCTTCGACAAGGAGATCGAGATCTACCAGGTGGCGCTACGCGCCGGATTGCGCTCGCCGTTCCAGCCTGACGATGAACTGGCTCGTCCAACGCCGCCACCGCCTCGAGATACGTCGGCGGCGGCGAATACGCGCCAGGTTCGCATCGACCTGGATGGCCTTCCGTTGCGGCTCCGTCGCGTGCCCGTCGCGTCAGGCAACTACGGCACGCTGGCGGTGAACGCGGAGGCGCTGTTCTTCACGTCGACTGCGTCCGGCGCGAATGCCAACACTGACCTGGTCGCGCTGCGCCTGACGAATGAGCGGCAGGAGCCCGTGGTGGTCGTGGACGCCATTCGGAGCGCGCAGCTTTCGCTGAACGGGAAGAAGATCCTGATCTCCAAGGGCACCAACCTGCACGTAATCGACGCCAAGCCGGCGAAGGTCGCCAACATCAATGACAGCCGGGTGGACCTCACCGGCTGGACATTCCCGATCGACACGCGGGACGATTTCCGCCAGATCTTCGTCGATGCCTGGCGCCTCGAGCGCGACTGGTTCTACGACCCGAACCTGCATGGCGTCGACTACAAGGCAACGCTCGCGAAGTACCTCCCACTCGTCAAGCGCATAACGACACGCGCCGAGCTGAGTGACCTGATCGGCTGGGCCGTCGGCGAGCTTTCGGCGCTGCACACCAGCGTCGGTGGAGGCGACGTGCGGCGCGGCGAGGACAATGTGGCGGTGGCGTCGCTCGGCGCGCGGCTGTTCCGTGATCCGGCGAAGGGCGGCTATCGCATCGACTACATCTACCAGACCGATCCGGATTACCCGGCGCAGCGCTCACCGCTGGCCGAGCCGGACCTGAACGTGAAGGCGGGCGACATCATCACCGCCGTCAACGGCAGCCGCACGCTGGACGCCGAGGACATCGGGGAGTTGTTACGCAACCAGGCTGGCAAGCAGGTGCTGCTGACGGTCGTAAACGGCGGCGAGCCGCATGACATCGTCGTGACGCCGATCGGTAACGAAAGCGCGATTCGTTATGCAGACTGGGAGTACACCCGGCGGGTGATGACCGAGAAGAAGAGCGACAACCGGATCGGATACGTGCACCTGCGCGCGATGGGCGGTGGCGACATCAACCAGTTTTATCGCGAGTTCACGCCACTGGTGAACCGGCAGGGGCTCATTCTCGACATGCGGCAGAACCGTGGCGGCAACATCGACAGCTGGGTACTCGAGATGCTGATGCGGAAACCCTGGATGTACTGGCAGGACCGCGCCGGCGAGCCGTACTGGAACATGCAGGGTGCATTCCGCGGCCACATGATCATGCTCGTCGACCACGAAACGGCGTCGGACGGCGAAGCGGTTGCGGAAGGATTCCGCCGGCTGGGTCTGGGTCCGGTCCTGGGCGTGCGCACGTGGGGCGGCGAGATCTGGCTGAGCGGCAACAACACGCTGAGCGACGGCGGCATTGCGCGTGCCCCGATGAGCGGCGTCTACGGTCCGGAAGGGAAGTGGCTGATCGAGCAGGAAGGGGTGATCCCGGACATCATCGTCGACAACCTGCCTCACGCGACGTTCAACGGAACGGACGCCCAACTCGAGGCCGCGATCGCGTACCTGCAGAAGAAGATCGCCGAGGATCCGCGGCCGGTGCCGAAGCCGCCGGCGTATCCGAAGCGGGCGTTCAAGTATCCGCCACTATGAGGGTTCTGAGCCGCATATGGGCATGGGGCACAGGGCCTGGGGCACGGGGCATGGGGCATGGGGCATGGGGGCGCACGGCGTTAGGCATGCCCCATGCCCCAGGCCCCATGCCCGCATTCGGCCTGCGCTGGATTCTCGGGATAGCGGCACTATTCGCGTTCGCGTCTGAAGCAAGTGCCCAGCGCCGAATCATTCTGTTCATCGGCGACGGCGTGGGAGTAAGCCAGTGGACGGCCGCACGTATGGCGTCACCGGACGCGCTGGCCGTGTCGCAGTTCAAGGTCATGGGGCTGATCGACACCCGGGCCTCGAACGCGCTCATCACCGATAGCGGGGCGGGGGCGACGGCGTACGCAACCGGCGTGCGGTCGTACTACCTGTCCATTGGAGTCGGGCCGGATTCGCAACCCGTCGAGACCGTGCTCGAGGCGGCGAAGAAGAAGGGATGGGCGACGGGACTGGTTGCGACATCGAGCGTGACACACGCAACGCCGGCCGCATTTGCGTCGCACGTGAAATCCCGGGCATCGGAGTTCGACATTGCGAAACAGATGGCGGCGTTAGGTCCGGAGGTCATGCTGGGGTCCGGAACTCGGTTTTTCTCGTCGAGAACACGTCCCGACAGCCAGGATCTCATCGGCCCGTTGCGGGCAACCCATACCGTCGTGACCGACAGCGCTGCGTTCAACGCGGCGCTGCGGGATACGACCATCAGGCGAATGGTGGGGCTGTTCGGTGAGACCGAGATGCCGCATGCGGCGCGGCGCGCTCCGACGCTCCCGGCGATGACACGGAAAGCCATCGACATCCTTTCCCGTGACCCAGACGGATTTTTCCTGATGGTCGAGGGGTCGCAGACGGACTGGCGCGCGCACGACAACATGCCGATGAAGTGGATAGTCGATGAGATCCTCGACTTCGACGCTGCCATCGGGGTGGCGCTCGAGTACCAGCGTCGCGTCCCCGACGTGCTCATTCTTGTCCTTGCCGATCACGAAACCGGAGGCCTGGCAATCGAGACGGCCACGGACAGCATGGTGATGGTCGCCGCCGCCGACAGTTTGTCTCGGGCGATTCGTGGGATGGTGCCGGCGCTGCCGCTGCTTTCGGCTGCGGCCGCCGATTCCGCCGACTCCGCCATCATCCGGATGCAGATCACCGCCGCGCGGCTGCGCGCGAATGCACGCGGTGCGCGGACCGAGCGGCTGTTTGCCGACTACACGACCGGCGGTCACACGGCGCAGATGGTGCCGCTGTTCGCCTCGGGGCCGGGAGCGGCAGCGTTTGGCGGGATGATCGACAACTTCCGTGTCGGGCAGATGCTGCTGGAGATTGTTCGCCGGCCGGCGCCACCGACGCGGAGGCGTCGATGAGGGCATGGGGCATGGGGCACGGGGCATGGGGCATGGGGGACTGATGCTGAAAACTCAACGTGGTTCTCCGCAGACCCCATACCCCAGGCCCCATGCCCTATGCCCCATGCCCCCGAGAATGCGAACACTCATTCTGCTGGTCGCATCGGTTTTCACTGTTGCACCGGTAGCCGGGGCACAGTCCCGCTGGTTCAAGGGCAACACACATGCGCATTCGCTGAACTCCGATGGCGACGTCCCCGTAGACGCCGTGGTGCGTTGGTACCGGGAACACGGCTATCACTTCACGTTCATCACCGAGCACGAATACTTCACCGACGTCACGCCGCTGAACGCCCTCTTTGCCGGGGCGAACCGGTTCCAGGTGTTCGCCGGCCAGGAAGTCACCCAGCGCATCGCCGACGCGAAGCACACCAACGGCGTCCGGCAGGCCCACGTCAACGCGTTAGGCACCACTCGGCTCGTTCCCACGCTCGGTGCGCGCAATGTCGCGAGTGGGATGAGCATTGCCGAGACGTATGCCAGGAATGGAGCGGCCATTCGCGCCGCCGGCGGGATCCTGCAGGTCAATCACCCGAACTTCATCTGGTCGGTCCCGTTAGGCGACATGATGGACCTGCCGGACTCCACGCTGTTCGAGCTGTGGAACGGACATCCGATCGTCTACAACCACGGCGGCACGGACAGCACGGGGCAGGTGATGTTGTCGACCGAAGCACGCTGGGACTCGGTGCTATCGCGCGGGACGCTGCTGTTCGGCGTGGCCGACGACGACAGTCACAGCTATAAACCTGAGGACGCCGAAAATCCGGACCTCGCGCGGCCTGGGCGCGGATGGATCTGGGTGCGCGCGGACACCCTGTCGCAGGCGGCGATCGTCGGCGCGCTGCGGCGTGGGGACTTCTATGCGTCGACTGGAGTCACGTTGCGCGATCTTCAGGTGAGCGACACGCTGTACCGACTCGAGATCACGCCCGCCGGTGACCGTCGATACCTCACGGAGTTCATTGGAAAGAACGGCCGGGTGCTGGCGTCCTCGACGACGCTGCGGCCGTTCTACCGGATTACGGGCTCGGAGGGTTACGTCCGAGCACGTATTTCGGATTCGAGCGGGCGAATGGCCTGGGCCCAGCCGCGGATACTGCGATAGCAGCGTGCTGATTGCTGATTGCTACTGCTTTTTGCAACGTGCTGGTGCCGAGTATCGCCATTTCAAGTGCTCGCTGAGGCCCTAGCACCAGCACAAGCACGCTGCATTGGCAGCAGCAATCAGCAATCAGCACGCAGCCCTGTTCTCAGGTTCTGCAACACCAATCAAAGTGGAGTTGTCTCAGGGTCATGCTCTATCGTGAGCTGCCCATCAGTCAGCACGATGAAGACGACGTCCTTGGCGCCCTGGTTGCGCGGGCGAGGCAGGGAAGCGCCGCCGCGTTCGCCGAGCTGGCGGATCGCATCCGCGCCCGCGTCAGGCAGTGGGCGTTGCGGGTGGTCCGGGACGAGGACGACGCCGATGACGTAGCCCAGCAGGTTCTGCTGAAGCTGCACATCCGCATCTGCGAATTCGAAGGGCGGAGTCGCTTCACGACCTGGCTGTACCGGATGACGGTGAACACGGCTCTCAACCGGAAGCGTCTTGAGCGGCGCCGCAGCGACCTGCTGCGCGACGTGCCGGTCGCGTCGACGACCACGATGCCGGAAATGGCCGCCGCGACGGAGCAGCACCGCATCGCGGCGCTCGTGCAGGCGTGCACGACGGAGTTGAGCGACCGGGAACGCCAGGTTTTCCAGATGGCTGATCTCGACGGCAAGTCGACGAGTGAGATTGCGGCGACACTCGGCCTGCAACCGGTCTCCGTGCGTGCCACGCTCTCTCGCGCGCGCCGTCGCATCCGGATCAGGATGATGGAGCAGCATCCGCACCTGCTCGAGGAGTATGACCTATGACTTGCGAAACCGCCCTGCAGGCGATGCTCGACGCCGAGCCGTCGCATCTCGACGCTGCTGGTGTTGCGCCACTCAGTACGCACCTTCGCGATTGCACGCGTTGTCGTCGGGTCGCGTCCCAACTGGTTCAGGACACGCTGCTGCTCGCCCGCGAGCTGCCGTCGGCGCCAGTCAAACGGGCCGCACGGCGCGCGACGCCAACCCTCGTTCCTGCCTGTGCGCTCGCCGCGATCGTGATGGCTGTGACGTTGCGTTCGCGTTCCGCTGACGAGCTGGTCGTCACGCCAGCGCCGGTGAAAAACGCGGTAGGGGTTGTAGAAGCTTCTGCACCTGCACCTGCCCCACGACCGCCGAACGCTGCAGCAGCGTCGCCTCGGGTCACTCGCATCCATCAGGCGCCGCTTCGGGCGTTTGCACCGGCAGTGGCGGTGGTGCCGGTGCGAATCGAGCCGGCCGTCGTGCAGTCCTCAGTCCCGGTGTCGCCGGGGGCGGTGACGGTAGTTCCTCCGGCCGGGACGCGGGCGACGGTGATGCACACCAGTAACCCGAAACTTGTCGTTGTCTGGCTGTATTGAGCCCTGGAGGACTCACATGCATAGACGATTTGCCCTCATCACTCTCCTGGCGGTTGGCCTGCCCGCGCGCGCGCCGGCACAGGACCCGCGTGATCTCCCCGTCCGCACGTTCAAGCTGCAGAATCTCAGCGCCCAGGACGCCGCCAGGCTGCTGGGTCCGTACGTGAATGCGCCTAACGGCGGCGTGTTCGAAGCCGGCAACATTAACGCGATCACCGTCCGTGAGACGCACTCGGTGCTGGCGCTGGTCGACAGCCTGCTTCGGGTCCATGATCGGCCCCGGGCGGTCGTGACGATGCGATTTCAGCTGATCGCAGCACTCGACAGCTCCTATCGTGATCCCGCTATCGCCGGAATCGACGCCGAACTGCGAAAGCTGTTCCGATTCCCGGGCTACGAACTCATTGGCGAAGGCACCGCTCGCACTGAGGAACGGAGCGAGTTCACCATGAGCCTGTCGACGAAGGCGAAAGGACCCGTCAACGAACGGATGACCGAAGCGTTCCAGATTCGGGGATGGGTCGAGAGCGTCGAAGGAACAGGCGACGCTCGGACAGTGCGGATCAGCGTGTCGCTTCAGAGCGCGATGCAAGGCAAGGATGCGCCTGACCTCCTCCGAACTGGTCTCACGATGCCCACCGGCCAAAGCGTCATCCTGGGCAGCGCGCGGCCCACCATGACGTTCGGTTCCCGTGCCGCGCTCATCCTCGTCGTGCAACCCGAAGTCGTGGACAGTCCTCGGCGCTGAACGTCGGGGTAACGCCGCGCAGAGTCGCGACTCGCGTCACCCTGATATGGGAGCGACGGCAGCGGAAGATTCCCCGGCAAAATTGTGGGATAATCCCCGACGAACGGGCTGCCCGTCTTCCGTATCGTGACGACATCGCTGGTGATCTGAAGAGGTGATGTCGTGGGAACGATCCGTTCGGACTTCCGCATGGCGCTGCGCGTGATGGCGTCGCATCGCGCCGTTACCGCGGTGGCGATTGCGACGCTGGCGCTGACGATGGGCCTCAACTCGGCGGTGTTCAGCATCGTCAACGCGGTGGTCCTGCGCCCACTGCCGTTCGCGGAGCCCGAGCGCCTCGTGGCGTTCTGCGAACGTGACCGCGGCGAGAACGGTGATCGGTGCGGCGCGTCGGTGCCTAACGTCTACGAACTGGCAGCGCGCGTCCCTGGGATTGCGGTGGCCGGTGCCGCTCGCGAGTGGGCGTTCATCATGAAGACGGCCGATGGCGTCGACGGGGTCCGTGGCGGACTGGCGACGCCCGGCGCCTTCGCGGCGCTGGGAGTGACACCGCTTCTCGGGCGGTTCATCGAGGCTGCAGATCTCGGCGACAACTGGCGGCGCGTGGTCGTGCTCTCCAACGAGACGTGGCGCACGCGCTTCGGCGCACGCACCAGCGTCGTGGGCGAGACGGTCGTGCTCGACGACGAACCCCACACCATCATCGGCGTCCTGCCGGCCGGCGTTCGCGTGCCACTGCTCGAGAACATCCAGATGTGGCGCCCGATTCACTTCGATCCTCGCGCCGAGGACCGGCGCGACTGGCGCGGCTTCCTCGCCTTCGCGCGCCTGCGTGATGGCGTGAAGCCGGAGGCTGTGGGCCGGGACGTGGCCAGCGTGGGCGCCGACGTACAGCGCGCTCACTTCAGCGACCGCGAAGGGTGGTCCATCGTCATGCGGACCTGGCAGGATGTCGTCGTCGGTCCTGTGCGGACCACGATGTTCCTGTTTCTGGGCGCGGTGGCGTTCGTTCTTCTCATCGGCTGCGCCAACGTCGCCAACCTGTTGCTGGCGCAGAGTGTCGTTAGGCGCCGAGAACTGGCTGTACGCGCTGCCCTGGGTGCGTCACGAGTTCACCTTGCTCGCGGGCTTCTCATCGAAAGTCTCATCCTGGCAGCGGCCGGCGGGTTCGCCGGGCTCCTCATCGGCGTATGGGCATCGCGGGCCGTCGTTGCGCTCGCGCCGCGTGGCATTCCACGGATCGATGAAGTCGGGCTTGATCCGGTCGTTTTCCTGTTTGTCGCCGCGATCGCGATCCTGACCACCGTACTGGTTGGCGTCGCGCCGGCGGTACGCGCCACCCGCTTCGACCTGCAGCGTGCTCTCGCTGAAGGCGGTCGCACTGGCACGGCCCATCATGCTGCGCGGCTGGCGCCGGCGCTTATCGTCACGCAGATCGCGCTTGCTCTCGTGCTGGTGACCGGGGCGGGTCTGCTCGGTCGCAGCTTCGTCACGCTGATGCGCTGGCAACCCGGGTTCGATCAGGAACACCTGCTGACGACGTGGACGCTCGCGTCGAGTGGGAAGTTCGAGAATCGCCGAGCCGTCGCCGACTACTTTGCCCGCGCCGAGGACGAACTGCGAACCATCCCGGGCGTTGTCGCGGTCGGGTCGGGATCGGCCGGCCCGCTGTTCGGCGGCGATGGGGAGGGACATTTCACCATCGACGGCCGCGGTTCACCGGCCGACGGCGCTCGTCAGGCGGCGTACTGGTTCGATATCAGTCCAGCGTATTTCCACGCCCTCGGTGTCCCGCTCGTGCGCGGACGCGACATCGCGCCAACCGACGTGGTGGGCACTCCGACCGTCGCGGTCGTGAACGAAGCGTTCGTGCGACGCTACGTTGGGAACGCGGATCCGCTGGGACGTGTCGTGCGGATGCTTGAACACGAGACCGACTTCACCATCGTCGGCGTTGTTCGGGACGTGCCACCCGTAAATCCAGGCGAGGCGACAGCGCCGCAGATCTTCTGGTCCAACCGGCAGCTGCCAAGACCGGCGACCTACTTCCTGATCCGGACCAGCATCGATGCGGCTATGGCCGGCCGGGCCATCAGCGAGCGCCTGAAGGCCTTTGATCGCGACCTTCGCGTGACGGCCGTCCGCTCACTGCGTGACTGGCACGCGGTGCAGCTGGCGCGGCCACGATTCAGCGTGCTCCTGTTAGGCACCTTTGGCGTGCTGGCACTCGTGCTGTCGGCGATCGGGACGTAT
>Ga0209486_10000640_pt1 | contig 15423 bp, 13 predicted proteins | sample NCCompost_FD_187518 | JGI IMG/M metagenome (GOLD analysis project Ga0209486, IMG submission 187518) | Agricultural soil microbial communities from Utah to study Nitrogen management - NC Compost (SPAdes) (version 2) | ecosystem: Environmental > Terrestrial > Soil > Agricultural land | place...
AAACCTGACGTGGCGCAATCCGCTGATCGGGCCGGTTGTGGCGGGGGATGAACGATTCCCCGACATGTCGGAACCCTGGGATCCGGAGCTGCGGAAACTTCTCGGTGAATGCGCCGCCGCGGCCCGCGTGAAGGTGACCGAAGGCGTGTACGTCGGTCTGAGCGGACCGAGTTACGAGACGCCCGCCGAAGTGCGGATGTTGCAGAAGCTTGGCGGCGACGCGGTCGGGATGTCCACGGTGCACGAGGTCATCGTGGCAAGAGCGATCGGCATGCGTGTGGCGGGCATGAGCTGCATAACGAATCTTGCCGCCGGGCTCAGTGAGAGTTCCGTAACCCATCATGAGGTCCTTGAAGTCACGAAGGTGGCCAGCGAGAAGTTCGAGCAGATCGCCATCGAGTTCATCCGGCGGTTGTAAGTGGCTTCACACCTCCCACGTCCCACGTCCCACGTCCACCGTCGGATACCTCGGTCGTGAAACTCCTCTCGATGGCCCGTGACCTGAGACGAAGGAAGGCGCGCGAACGCGAGGGCGTGTTTGTCGTCGAGGGAATTCGCGCCGTCGAGGAATTGCTCCGCTCTCGTCTTGTCATTCGAGGGCTTCTCGTTGCGCCGAAACTGATCGACTCACCGCGCGGCGTGGCGCTGGTGGAAAACGCGAGGGCGAAAGGCGTCGAGGTTGCGGACGTCGACGAAAAGGAGTTCCGGAGTGCGGCTGAGACGGACTCGCCGCAGGGAATCGTTGCCATCGCCGAAACGCCCGTGCGCACCGTGGAGACCCTGGCATCCAGTGGGGCCTTGCGGCTCCTGCTGCTCGACGCCGTCCAGGACCCTGGTAACGTCGGCACAATCATCCGAACGGCGGCCGCCCTGGGCGCCCATGCCACAATCGCCCTCCCCGGCAGCGTTGACGTGTGGAACGCGAAAGTCGTCCGTAGCGCAATGGGAGCGCACTTTCACCATCCGGCATTCCACGCCTCGTGGGAGGACGTTCAAGCCTTCCTGGCGCGGACGGCCACACCGCTCTGGGCGGCGGATGCTGATGGTGCCATGCTTGCCGACCGCGGTCCCGTGCGTCTGGCGCTCGCTGTAGGGAATGAAGGTGGTGGACTTTCGCCGGCGATACGAGGCGCGGCCCAACGCGTTATCTCACTCCCCATCACGACCATGGTCGAATCGCTCAACGTCGCGGTAGCGACGGGCATTCTCCTCTACGAGCTGCGGCCATGATCGACTGGCCCAATCTGGTCGTGTTTTTCGTCGTGGGGGCGTCCATCGGATCGTTCCTCAATGTCTGCATCGCGCGGTGGCCGCTCGAGCAGTCCATCGTGCGGCCTCCATCCCGATGTCCGCAGTGTGAGACACCGATCAAGTGGTATGACAACGTGCCGATCCTGGGCTGGATCCGGCTGGGTGGGAAATGCCGGAACTGCCGGGCGCCGATCTCCGTAGTGTATCCAGCCGTCGAACTGGCGGTCGCGTTAGGGTGGATGCTCAGCGCGCTCGAATACGGCGGGTCGTTTACCGCAGTGCGCGTGGCGGTGTTCGGTACCGTCATGTTGGGCATCGCCACAACTGACGCAAAACATTACGTCATTCCCGATGGATTCACGGTTTTCGGATTACTCTTTGTGCTCGTCACGTCTGTCGTCAGTGGCGCGCGGGCTGAGATCACGCCGTTCGCCACGCCGTGGGATGCACTCATTGGCGCGTGCGCCGGCGCAGGGGCGATCGCGATCGTCGGCTGGCTGGGCGAAGTCGCACTCAAGAAGGAAGCCATGGGTTTCGGCGACGTGACGTTGATGGCGGTAGTAGGCGCTGCGCTTGGACCCGGCCGCGCATTGCTGGTGATCTTCCTCGGCGCCGCCGTTGGTGCCATCACCTTCCTGTTCGTGGTGTATCCAATCGTGCGGTTTCGCGGGGCAGGTACCGGTGGCGCTCAGATGGAATTGCCGCTTGGTGCCAGGAAGGCAATGATGCCCCAGGTTCCGTTCGGTGTTTTCCTTGCGCCTGCCGCGGTGCTGGCGTTGGTTTTCGGACAACAGCTGCTGGACTGGTACCTCGGCCAGCTGACGGGAGTAGCGTGAACGACGAAGATCTGTCGCGCCCAATCAGTGGGGCGCTTGCACGTTTTGCGCGGGACCTCACGGCTGACGCGCGCGCGGGACGTCTCGAGATCGTACGAGCTCGCGACGCGGAAATTGCGCGCGTCATCGACATCCTTCTCCGGCACGGCAAGAACAATCCGGCGCTGGTGGGTCCGGCTGGTGTGGGCAAGACTGCGATCGCCGAGGGACTCGCCGCGCGCCTGGCGCAAGGTGAAGTGCCGTTGTCCCTGCGTAACACGAAAGTGCTGGCGGTCGATCACGTCTCGCTGCTTGCCGGCACAACCTACCGTGGTCAATACGAAGAGCGCATCCGCGCACTCGTCGATGAAACGCGAGCGCGTCCGGACGTCGTCCTGTTCATCGACGAATTGCATAACCTGATCGGGCAGGGCACGGCGATGGGGGCGGCGATGGATGCCGCAAACATGCTCAAGCCGGCGCTGGTGCGTGGTGACTTTCGTGTGATCGGGGCGACGACCGATGACGAATACGATCGCTGGGTCCGTTCCGATCCGGCGCTCGAACGTCGCTTCCAGCGCATTGTCGTGCGGGAACTGTCGTCGGAGGAGACGCTCGACATCCTGCGTGCGCGCCAGGAGCGTCTCGAGCGCCACCACAATGTGTTGATCTCCGATGAATCGCTGCGCGCCGCGGTGGACCTCACGGATATCCATCAGACGGACCGTCGCCGACCCGACCGGGCCATCGACGTGCTGGACGAAGCCTGCGCACACACGCATGCCGTCGCGCAATATTCGTCCCGCGCCGAGTTCCTCATCCGGCGCCGCCGGGAACTTCTTCGTGAACAGCAAGCCGGCGCTCGTCAGGCAGAGCGCGAAGCACGCGTCATCGAGGATCCGATAGACAGCAAAGTGGCCTCCGCTCTGGAGCAATTTGGCGCCGACCTCGAAGCAATCTTCATAGGACCGGCTCCAGCTCGGACAACGCCGCCGCCGCGCGAGGAGAAGAAGGCCGCAACTCCACCGAGGCAGGACACGCAACCGGAACCTGCCGCACCACCGGCTACACTCGGCACCGTCGAATCAGAATTGGCGTCGGTTTTGATGGCTGAAGGCATCGTAGTTCGCGGCATCGATGTCGCGAGGGTCGTTGCGGTAGCCACCGGACGGGAGGTCACGTGGGCAGCGTAAAACGCGTCGTGGCGTGTGCAGGCGTGCTGGCTCTCGCGGGATGCCGAGGCGGCAGTGATGCTGATCCATACGCACGTCGCGTCGCGGAGAACATTCCAAAGATCGAGAAGTCCACCGGTCTTGCCTTCAAGACGCCTCCTCGCGTGGAGTCACAGCCGCGCGATTCGGTGAGACTGTTTCTCGAACGCCGGTTCAATGAGGACCTGCCGGCGTCGGAGTTGGACGGAATGGAGCGCTCCTACAAGGCGTTCGGTCTCCTTCCGGCGTCGATGAACCTTCGTGGGTTCATGCTCGACCTGCTTACGGAGCAGGTCGCCGGCTATTACGACCCGAAAGCGAAGACGTTGTATGTCGTCGAAGGCGATGACGAGGCCGTGACGGGCATAACGATTTCGCACGAGCTCGTTCACGCGCTCCAGGACCAGCATTTCAATTTGGATTCGCTGCAGCGCTCACGGAACGACAACGACCGCCTGACGACTGGCCAGGCTGTAGTAGAAGGCCAGGCGACGCTGGAACAGCTCGGCGCGATGATCGGTTCAGACAATACCATCACGTCGCTGCCGGGGGGCTGGGATCGCGTGAGGCAGATGATTCGCGAAACGCAGGCCTCGATGCCGGTCTTCGCGTCAGCGCCGACGATATTGCAGGAGACGCTGATCTTTCCGTACCTGACGGGTGCGGAATTCATGCGGAAGTTCAAGTCGGAAGCGCCCGGCCAGTCGCCATACGCGCGCATGCCGACGTCGACTGAACAGCTGATGCACACAGATCGCTACTTCGAGTCGCGCGATGATCCGACCACCGTTACGCTCCCCGCGCCGCTGGGGGGGAAGGCCGTCTACCAGAACAACCTCGGCGAATTCGAAACGCGCATCCTGCTGTTCGAGTATCTCAGGGACCAGGGATCGGCAGTGCGCGGGGCCGCGGGATGGGACGGCGATCGTTATGTCCTCATCGAAACGCCACGTGGCGACGCGATCGCCTGGGTCACGGTGTGGGATACATCAATTGATGCCGCCGAATTCTTCGACTTGCTGGACGCGTCGATGATCAAGCGGCACGGTGGCCGCATCGTGCCGGGCGGGACCGGAATGACTCGCTCATACGGAGCGAGCGGCCGCCGCATCTTCCTTCAGATCAGCGACATCAATGGACGTCCAGTGATCCTGTACGTGGATGCTCCAGCCGGTGTCTCACCGCGTCTCCTGGATCTATCCAAAGTCACGCTGCAGGAATAGGGATGAGCACGAGGCCCGACGCCGACGCTCAAGAACCAGTCCCAGCAAGCAGCATCGGCAGCAGCAATCAGCAATCAGCACGCACCAGTGTGGCGTCTGCGACCACCGACGGACCAATTTCGCTGCGGCCAGGTGAGGATGCCGAACGCGAGGCTGCCTTACGCACGATGAAAGCGTGGGCAACCGGGCTGCTGGTGCTCGCGACCGTGATCTTCGTGATCGCCAAGCTGTTCGAGTCGCGCTACCCCTGGCTTGGCATCGTCATCGCCACGGCCGAAGCGTCCATGGTCGGCGCACTGGCGGACTGGTTTGCGGTGACCGCGCTGTTCAAGCACCCGATGGGAATCCCGATCCCGCACACGGCGATCATCCCCGCGCGCAAGGACCGGGTCGGGATCACGTTAGGCATGTTTGTGCAGCGGAACTTCCTCAATCGCGACGTGATCGCCCAGCGACTGGCGAGTTTGCGTCCCGCTGAGCGGTTGTCGAACTGGTTGATGGAGCCGGATTCCGCGCGGTCGGTGGCGCGGCAGCTGGCGCGCGCCGTGTCCGCGGGCGCGAACGTGCTGCGGGACGAAGATGTCGACAACCTGATCGGCAACGCACTGCTCAATCGGATCCGCGAGACGCCGGTGGCGCCGCTCATTGGCAGGTTCCTGGCACTGCTCACCGCGGACAACCGGCACCAGGCGCTGCTCGACCAGGTCATCCGGTTGACGGCAAGAGGTCTGGCGGAGAACCAGGACCTGATCCGTGAGCGGGTCGACAAGGAGACGCCGTGGTGGGTGCCGGGCGCGGTCGACGAGAAGATCACCAAGCGCATCGTAGGAGCGCTCGAGGCGACACTTCGCGACGTGAACGAAAATCCGGAGCACCCCCTGCGCCTGCGATTCGACACCGCGATCGACGAGTTCATCGTGAAGCTGCAGGCGTCGCCCGAGGTGATCCTGAAGGCGGAGCAGATCAAGGAAGACGTATTGAGCGCGGAGGCGGTGCAGCAGCTCTCGGCCGCGATCTGGCGCGACACCAAGGAAAAGCTCAGTCGTTATGCGGACTCACCCGACGAAGTGAACACCGAGGCGATCGAGCGTGGCTTGCGCGGGCTTGGCCAGGCGATCCAGTCCGACCCGTCGCTGATGGCGAAAATCGATCAGTGGATCATCGAGGCGGCGATCTCGGTCATCGAGCGCTACCAGAACGAGGTCGGTGAGCTGATCGCAACGACGGTGAAGCGCTGGGATCCACACGCAACCTCACGGCGCATCGAACTGGCCATCGGGCGGGATCTCCAGTTCATCCGAATCAACGGCACGCTCGTTGGTGGCCTTGCCGGGATGCTGCTCTACCTGCTCGGTGGACTATTCTAGGCAGTCGGGCGCCACGAAAGATTCATGAAAACCATTGACAAACGATCACACGAATTCTGCGGATCGGCTGATCTACGAGGGGTCGTCGTTGACGTGACACTCGACCGCGAAGTCAGCGTAATCAGTTTGATCGGTATTCAATGGTTTTCATATCTCGCACCGGGCTGTATCGCTTTGCGATGAAGATGGTAACGAGACCACTGCTCGCGACGCAGGTACTCTTCGAGATTCGTCCGTCGGAGATGCACGGCCGCGGCGCGTTCGCCATCCAGCCCATTGCGAAAGGAACACGGCTGATCGAATACGCCGGCGCGCGCATAACGCCGGCCGAAGCGCACGAGCGATATCCGGACGAAGCCCACACCTCACATCACACCTACCTCTTTGCGATCGATGACGACATCGTGATCGATGCATCGGTAGATGGAAACGACGCGCGGTTCATCAACCACTCCTGCGATCCCAATTGCGACGCCGTCGTCGAAGACGGACGCATCTGGATTGAAACGATCCGTGATGTCGGGCCCGGTGAAGAGCTCGCATACGACTATGCGTTCATCCTCCCCGAGCGTCATACGCCAGCCGCCAAGCGGCGCTATCCGTGTCACTGTGGATCGGCCATCTGTCGCGGGACGATTCTCGCGAAGAAACGATGACAACTCGTGATGGCGAGCGTACGTTCTGGTGCGTCCCGTTCGTGAACCTGTGGAGGAATGAATGACCCGCCTGCGCTGCGTCATCACTCTCGTCCTGTGTGCTGCGGTATCGGCCTGCAGCAGGAAACCGGAGACATCTGACGTAACCGTCTCCATAACGAGTCCGGCTGAAGGTGACACCGTCTCCGGTTCTGCCGTGCACGTCACGCTCGACGCGACCGGCATCGAGATTGCACCGGCAGCTGACGCGCGTCCCGAAACGGCGCATCATCATCTCTATCTCGACGTCGACTTCCCACAGCTGGAAGGTTCGATCCCGATGGGTGTCGCCGGGGTGGTCCATCTCGGCCAGGCGCAGAAGGAGTACCACTGGGAGAACGTCCCACCCGGACCGCATCGCATCATCGCGGTGCTTGCCGACCCCGGTCACTTGCCGCTCAGACCCTGGATAACAGATACGGTGAATTTCGTTGTGGTCGCACCACCCGTCGCGGACACGACCACAAAGAAGTAATCCGTACGATCCGTCAGTTTCCGAGCGATCGCTGTTTCAGGCCGCTGACGTATCCGTGCCAATCGGCGACGGCGGCGGAATGAACAGCAACTGAAAAGCCAGATTCGACACCAGGCAGTACGCCGCGAAATAGTAAAAGCCCGGCCCCGGGGTGCCCTCGAGGTTGTCGCTCCCGCGGGCCGCGAGCATGGCGATGAACACACCGACCGCAAACACGTCGGCCATCGCCCATTTGCTTAACGAGCGCACCATCAGGTACAGGCGATATCGCGTCGCCGGATTCCGTAACATGAGAATGATCACGAGCGCCAGCGCCTTGAGGAACGGCACCGTGACGCTGAAGAAAAGAATCAGGCCGGCGACGAAATCATTGCCTGAGTCGTGCAGCGTACGCACCGCCTCGAGCACGCTTTGAGTCTGCCGGAATAGCTCCTGCGTGACGCCCATCATGCTGATGCTTGCCACGATCGTCAGGACCGGCTGCGTCAGCCCGGGAATGAGTAGCCCGATCGAGACGACGGTCAGGCCGATGGCCACCGCATTGCGGGGAGTCACGTTGGCGACAACGTCTCGAATCTCAAGCGGGCGAAGGAGGCGCTGGCGCGGTTGAAGTGGGCGTCGTCACCACGGCGGTAGCGGATTCAGTCGCAGCTGATTCTTTGATCCGGTCGGCGACTGGAACCTTCGGTAGCAGCGTGTGCTGCAACACTTCGTCCATCGTACCGACGAACGTAAACACCATGTGCTGCTTGACCTCCTCGGGGATGTCACGCAGGTCCTTGAGATTCCCCTTTGGCAGGATCACTTCACGCAGCCCCGCTCGATAGGCGGCGAGCGTCTTCTCCTTCACGCCACCGATCTCCAGCACCTTTCCGCGCAGTGTCACTTCGCCCGTCATCGCCACGTCGCGGCGTACTTTGCGACGTGACAGGACACTCGCAATCGCGAGCGTCACTGCGACACCGGCGCTCGGTCCATCCTTCGGCACCGAGCCGGCAGGGAAGTGGATGTGGAGGTCCGTCTCACGGAACTCCTTTTCGGCGGCACCGAGGTTCACCGAGCGCGAACGAACCCACGAATACGCGGCGTCCACCGACTCTCGCATCACGTCGCCCAGTTGTCCCGTGACCGTGAGCTTGCCCGTGCCTGGCATGCGCAATGCTTCGATGGTCATGATGTCACCGCCCGTTGAAGTCCAGGCGAGACCCGTGACTGCACCGACTTCGGGCTCCTTCTCCGCTTCTTCGGCTGCATAACGAGGCGCGCCCAGGATTTCTTCCACCTTGTCGTTGTCGATGATCCACGCCCCTTCCTCGCCTTCCGCCTTCTTGCGCGCACGCTTGCGCATGATCGCGGCCATGTTGCGCTCGAAGTTGCGGAGTCCCGCCTCACGCGAGTAACGGCTCGAAATGAAGCTGAAGACCTCGTCCGTGAACTGGATGTCGGTGGCCGTGATCCCGTGCTCAGTGAGCAGGTTCGGGAGCAGGTAGCGCCACGCGATCTCGACCTTCTCTTCGACCGTGTAGCCTGCGATCCGGATGACCTCCATGCGGTCACGCAGCGGAGCAGGGATGTCGAACAGGTTGTTCGCCGTGCAGATGAACAGGACCGACGAAAGGTCGAACTGCAGGTTCAGGTAGTGATCGACAAAATCATGATTTTGCGACGGATCGAGCACTTCCAGCATGGCCGCCGTCGGGTCACCCGACGCCCCACCACCGGCCATCTTGTCGATCTCGTCGATCATCATCACCGGATCGCGCACGCCGACGCGGCGCAACGCCTGGATGATGAGGCCCGGCATCGCGCCCACATACGTGCGCCGGTGTCCGCGGATCTCGGCCTCATCCCGGACGCCGCCAACCGCGATGCGATAGAAGGCCCGCCCGATCGACGATGCGATCGCCGAGCCTAACGAGGTCTTCCCTGTTCCCGGTGGCCCGACGAAGCAGAGAATCGGGCCGTGCGGATCCCCGCCGCGCAACTTGCGGACGGCGAGGTACTCGATGATGCGTTCCTTCGCTTCCTCGAGCCCGTAGTGTTTCAGGTCGAGCGCTTCCTCGACCTTCTTCAACTCGATCTGTTCCGTGCCCGCCTTCTTGTTCCACGGGAGCGACAGGATCCAGTCGAGGTACGTCCGGATCACCTGGTACTCGGACGATGCGGGCGACAGCATGCGTAATCGCTCGATTTCGCGCCGCGCCTCCTGGCCCACTCGCTCGGGCAGGTTTGCCTCGTCGACCTTCTTCAGGATCTCGATCGCTTCCTTCTCGCCCGGATCCGTCTCACCGAGCTCGGTCTGGATGGCGCGCAGCTGCTGGCGGAGATAGAACTCACGCTGGTGCTGCTCGATCTTCACTTCGGTTGACCGCTTCACGTCCTCCATCACGCGCGCGCGACCCACTTCACGCTCGAGTCGCGACAGGATGAAGTGCAGCCGCTGACCGACGTCGAGGCGTTGCAGGACTTCGTCCTTGTCGGAGATCCGGAAGTTCATGTTCGTCGCCGCCAGGTCGGCGAACCGCCCCGGATCGGAGACGTTCATCTTCAGGATCTGCGGCACCTCGTCGGGAATTCGGTCGATGAGGTTGGCGAGCGTTTCGGCGGCCGCGACGATGCGCGCGACCAGGTCATCGAGCTCCGACGGATCCGCCGGAGACTCCTTGGCCGGCTTCACCTTGGCGACGACGTACGGCTCGGTGCGTTCGATCGATTCGATCGTTATGCGCCGGAGTCCCTGCAGCGTGATCTGTACCGTGTCGCCGGGAAGGTTGATGCGCTCGTGGACGCGCGCCGCGACGCCAACCCGTCCGACGAATTTCTCCTGGTCGAGTGGCTCGTCCGATTCTCCACCGGCGACGACCAGTCCCACGACCAGTCCTGAGTCCTCATTGTCACGGAGAAGAGCGAGGTTCTCCGGTGCTCCCATCTGGACGGCGATCGTGCCGAGCGGATAGACGATCGTGGAGCGCAGCGCCATGACCGGGAGGGTTGGCGGCAGCTCGGCGCCGAGGATTTCGTCGCGGCGTTGTGGACGGGACAATGTGAGATGGGAGAAGGGAGATGGGAGATGACTTCCTACCTTCCCGCTCCGCCCGGGCACGGGAGGCCCAACCTGTTCACGCGCATGAACATAGGCGGTGAATCGTGAATAGTGAATCGTGAATCGTGGTCATTATCTAATGAATCCGAGCCAAACTCGACCGGCCCATTCGATTCACCATTCACGATTCACGATTCACTTCCAGCGTGTCGGACCGAAGTCCAAATCGCACCTTCGCTTAGACGGAATAGATTGACGAACATGCAACTCCCTCCGTCGTCAGGCGTCGAGCTCGACGCGGCCGTACTCCAGGTGGCAGTCACGCTTGGGGCCGCAATGTTCGCGACTTTTTTGTCTCGACGTTACGGAAAGGCGTATTTCAGTTGGCTGGCTGTGGCGTGTTTCCTCTACGTCGCGCGGCTCGGCGCCATCATCAGCTTCCTCGTCACTCGCAACGAATCGTGGCTGTACTGGCACCAGGTGACGACCGGATGGACGGCACTCGCGTTGCTCTGGACCGCACTCGTTTTCTCTCGACAGGTGCGATTTCGGCCGGCGTATCTCCTGACGCTGCTCTTTCCGGTTGTCTGGTCCTACGTCGCGATCTACCTGCTGGAGAGCTTTCTGTCCGCAGCATTGCCCGCCGTCTTGTTCCTCAGCGCAGTGACGGCGTGGACTGGATGGATCTTCCTCGATTATTGGCGGCGCGTTCGTAGTCCGGGCGCAGGATTCCTTGCTGGCGCGCTGTTTCTGTGGTCCGTGCATCATCTCGACTACCCGTTCCTTCGAGCTCAAGGAGCATGGGACCCATGGGGTTACTACCTCGATGTCGTGCTTCTGCTCGCGACGATGTGCGGAGTCACTATCCTCGTCCTCGATGACCTCGGCGGCGGGATGCGCGCATTGACCTCGCTTGCAACTGGAACCACCGCATCAGGCGGGGCGACTTCGGCGCTGCTGGAACACGCGATGGCGCTCCCCGCCGCCCGTGGCGTGGGGTTGTATCGACTCGATGCGAGCGGCATGACGTTCAGCGGTGGAGCGGGCACGGCTTCCCGCTGGGGTACGCTGTCACTGTCGGCAGCTTCGGCGCGATCGCTCGAAGACGCAATTGCCATGCGCAGGCCCGTCGTTCGCCCGGACTGGGTGGCTCCCGACGGTGAGACGCACGCCTACACGGCGATCCTGCCATTAACCGGCAGAGTTGCAGCGCCGCAGGCCCTGGTGGTCGCGGGCGACACGCGCGATCCGTTCGCGGCGCTCGACGACTCGTTCCTCGTTTCGTTAGGCACGCAACTGGGATCGGCGCTCGACGCCGCCGAACTGGTCGCACGGCTCCGGGATCGCACGGCCGCACTGGAGCGCCTGTCTACGCGCGTCGTCAGGCACGACGAAGACGAACGGCGCCGGCTCTCCCGTGAGCTGCATGACGAGACCGCGCAGGTCTTTTCGGCGCTGAAGCTGCAACTCGGCCTGCTGCAGGAGCGCGGTGACCCAGTCGCGCAAAACGGGCTGGCGCGATCGCTTTCGCTCCTGGATGAAGGGATGCGAAGCATCCGCAACGTCACCGAGATGTTGCGCCCCGCCGTGCTCGAGGAGCTGGGACTGGTTCCCGCGATGCGGTCATTGATTGCGGACTTTACCAACCGGTCGGAAACGCGCGTCGTGGCGGACTTGCCGCCTGAAGACTGGCAGCTGGGCAGCGATGTGGAGCTCGCGCTGTATCGTGCACTTCAGGAATCACTGACGAACGCCATGCGACACGCCGAAGCGAAATCGATTCGCGTCAACCTCGCTCGAAGCGCGGAAGCCGTCAGTTTGACGGTTGCCGACGATGGAGCCGGGCTCCGGGAACCACCGTCGATCCCGCTGTTGCAACTCAATGGGAAGCGAGGGCTGAGCGGAATGCACGATCGCGTCACGGCGTTGGGCGGCACGCTCGACCTGACACTGCAGCAGTCGGGCGGCCTGCAGCTTCACGTCCGACTGCCACTGCGCGACGAAAAATGACCATCCGTGTTGCAGTCATCGATGACCACATCATTGTGCGCGCCGGATTGCGCATGGTGCTGGAGGCGGACCCGGATTTCGAGATCGTCGGCGAAGCCGATACGGCCGCTGCCGCGCTCGAGCTGGTGCGTCGTGAGCGCCCCGATGTTGCACTCATCGACATCAACCTGCCTGACGAATCCGGCCTCCGAGTCGCAGGTGAGCTCAGGGCGACTGAGCCATCGGTGCGGGTGCTGATCCTCAGCGTGCACGACGACCCCGAGATCGTGCGCGAAAGCGTGCGCCTTGGCGCACACGGTTATGTCCGCAAGGACACGACGCCGGCAGACCTGCGGGCTGCGATCCGAGCCGTTCACAACGGTGATGCGTACTTCAGTCCTTCGGTCGCGCGCACCCTGGCCGAAGCGTTGCGTGAACAGGCTGCCCCGGAAGGACTCGATCGGCTCACCGAACGAGAGAAAGGCGTCCTGTCCCGGGTCGCTCGCGGCCTGTCCAACAAGGAAATCGCCTCCGAACTCGGCATTAGCGTGAGAACGGTTGAGTCACACCGCGACTCTCTCATGCGAAAGACCGGTCTCCGCAACGTGGCGGCGCTTACGCGGTTTGCGCTCGAGTCGGGACTACTCGCATCAGCAGGGGAAATGCCGACGAGGTCTCCGTAGTACCCACTCCGTAGAAGCCCGAGTAGTCGGGCAGTGGCGCCGACGGCGACGTTCAGAGCGTGCCGACGTTCGTCCATTACATCCCGATCGTTACCACGGTTATTGCGCTCTCGCTGGCCTTCTCCCTGGCGCGGCGGTTTCGGCAGCGTGGTGGTCCACACCTCTTCTGGTGGACGATTGGTGCGTTGACGTACGCCGCCGGCACCGCCATCGAAGCGTCGGTGACGTTGTTCGGCTGGCACGAATGGCTGTTCCGAGGATGGTACATCGCGGGAGCGTTGTTAGGCGGTGCGCCCCTTGCGCAGGGCGCCGTGTACCTCCACCTGCCTCGTCGCGTTGCCAACGTACTGGCGGTCATCCTCGTGGCGGTCGTGATGACCGCGGCGACGTTTGTGCTGATCGTGCCGGTGAACTACGAGCTGGTCGAAGCGCACCGGCTGACCGGCCGCGTGATGGCCTGGCCGTGGGTCCGCGCCTTCAGCCCGTTCATCAATCTCTACGCGTTCGTGTTCCTCGTGGGGGGCGCGGTCAAGTCCGCGGTGCAGTTCTGGCGGCGTCGTGAAACCCGCCTGCGCGCCGAAGGGAACGCCCTGATCGCCGTCGGCGGGCTCCTGCCCGGCATCGGCGGCAGCTTCACCCGGTTCGGCTACACGGAAGTCCTGTACGTCACCGAGTTCATCGGAATCATCCTCATCTATCTCGGCTACCTGCGCGCCACCGGCGCGCGCGGAGCCACGGAGACCTCTGCCCATGATGCACCACTCCCCGCGACGGCCGTTCGTTAGGCACGTTGCCCTTGCCGCGTTCGCCATCGTCGCGGCGTGCTCCGACTCGACCACCGAACCACCGGCGCCACCAGTCACGAGTGAGCTTACCGTCGATGCATCAGCAACGCCCGCGTATGTGAAGCTCGGCGATCCGGCCACGGTCATCACGGTGGCCGATCCCTCGACTTCCAGTGAGTGGGACCTGGCCTTCTTTGCTACCGGTGTCACGGTGAACGGAGGAGCCGCGGGACCGGGTGGAGTCACCGCCGCGTGCTTGTGCGCCAACGCAAACGCGACGGTCGCTGAGTTGCAGGCGATGACGCCGGCCAACCAGCTCGCAGCGTTCGAGGCGGTCACCAGCGCCACAATTCCCGCATCAACATCGTTCGTCGCGGACGTGCTGAATCCCGCGATCAGCGGCTGGTTTGCGGGCACCGGCGCTTCGGCGACCGCCGTGCCGACGAAATCCTGGATCGTACGGCGAACTGCGGGCGGTTCGGTGATTCTGGCGAAGTTCCGCGTGACGTCGATCGCGGGGGCGACGGCCACGAGCGCCGGCAACGTCACCGTGGAATACGCGATTCAGCCCGCGATGGGCGCGGCGTTTGGACCGGTGCAAACGCGGACGATCGACATGTCCGCAAGCCCGGTATTTCTCGATCTGGCGACGGGACCAGTGTCCTCCACCAGTGCCTGGGACCTGCGGCTGTCCGGGCGTGAGATCCGCGTCAACGGTGGTGTGAGCGGCACCGGCGGTGTGAGCGCCGTAGTCGATGAATCGATGCCATTCGCGCAGATCACGGCGCAGTACGCGTCGTTTGCACCAGCGGTAGCGTATCGCTCCGATTCCTTCGGCGGCGTGTTCGTGACTTCGCCCTGGTACCAGTACAACATCACCGGCACCGACAACCAGATCTGGCCGAATTTCAACGTCTACCTCGTGAAGCGCGGCGAGACCGTCTATAAGGTCCAGATCATCAGCTACTACGGGCCGACGGGCACGGCACGCCAGATCACGTTGCGTTCATCGCGCGTTCCCTGATGCGCAATGCCGTAGGTGCTGCTGCTCTCCTAGCCGTCGTCACAACGGCGGCCGGGGCGCAGGATTCGGTACGACTGGCCGTCCAGGCGACCGGCAGTGAAGGCCAGCCGGTGGCCGGAGCAACCATTGTGATCGACCGGGTCGCGATGCCTAACGCGCGGACAGATAGTCAGGGCCGGTGGACGGGATTGGTCGCCGCTGGCGTGCGGCACCTCCGCCTGCTTTCGATCGGGCTCCGTCCGCGCGACACGGTGCTCGTGGTCGGGGAACGCGATGTCGTCGTCCGGATTGACCTTCGCGAAACCATGGTCCCGTTAGGCGAGGTCATTGTGACGGCAGCCCGTCGTGAACAGCGCCTGGCCGATGCCGTCATCGAGACGGAGCTGATCACCGCGCGCGACCTCGCCCGCGGACCAACGGACCTCGCCTCCGTCCTGAGTGAGCGAACCGGAATCCAGCTCGATGGCGGCGTGCCGGCCGGCGCGGGAATTCAGCTGCGCGGATTCGGATCCCGGCGGGTCCTCGTGCTGCTCGATGGCCAGCCGCTCGTCGGTCGCGTGAACGGGACGATGGACCTGGGCCGGTTGCCTGTCTCGGGGATCGAGCGAATCGAGATCGTGAAGGGACCGCAATCCACGCTTTACGGCACTGATGCGATCGGAGGTGTCATCAACGTCATCACCCGGAAGGCACCCGCTGATGGGCCGACCGCCGGCCTGACGACCACGGCCGGCGGCCAAGGGAGGACGGAAGTGTCAGGAGACGCCGCCTGGCGCCGTGGATCGCTCTCGACCGCCGTCGACGGCGGCTTCAACACCGTGAACCTGGTGCCAGGCCTGGGCTCGGACGTCTCGACGTATTC
>Ga0209486_10000641_pt1 | contig 15413 bp, 9 predicted proteins | sample NCCompost_FD_187518 | JGI IMG/M metagenome (GOLD analysis project Ga0209486, IMG submission 187518) | Agricultural soil microbial communities from Utah to study Nitrogen management - NC Compost (SPAdes) (version 2) | ecosystem: Environmental > Terrestrial > Soil > Agricultural land | place: USA...
TTCCGTCGGCGTTCAATGCGCTTTTCGGCCTGCGGCCGACCAAGGGCCTAACGAGCATGACGGGGATTATCCCCTTCTGCCCGTCACAGGATGTCGCCGGTCCGCTGGCCCGGACCATGACCGACCTCGCCATTGCACTCGACGCCACGGTGGCGCTCGATCCGGCGGATCCGGCGTCGGCGCGCTGGGCCGGGAAGCAACTCCCCCGTTTTGTCGCGGCGCTCGATACCAACGCGCTCCGCGGTGCGCGCATCGGCATGGTGAAGCAGCTCTTTGGACACGGCCTGCTCTCGCAGGAGGTGTCGGACAGCGTCCGTGCGGCGGTTAAGCGCATGCGCGACGCCGGCGCGTACGTGCAGGAGTTTTCGCTGCCCGCGCTCGAGGACCAGGCGCTGGCTGCCAGCACCATCGCGTTCGAGTTCCGTAACGCCTTTAATCGCTACCTGTCGACACGTCGCGCTCCGGTCGATTCACTCGGCGACATCCTGGCCAGTGGCCTCTTCCTCGCCGAACTGCAGGGCGACCTCATGATGCTCAATTCATCCCCGGATACGACATCGCCCGGTTATGCCACCGCGATGGCCAAGCGTCGGGCACTCCAGGCGCAGCTACAACAGTTGCTGACTACCAACCGGCTCGACGCCCTCGTGTATCCGACGGTCCGGTATGAGCCGATGCTCATCGGTAACCCGCAGGATGACCCGAATTGCGAAATCAGCGCCAACTCGGGATTCCCGGCGCTGAGCATTCCGGTGGCCTTCACGCAGCGAGGACTGCCGGTCGCGATGGAGCTACTCGGCGCGCCGCTCACCGATGCGCGACTCGTCGCCATCGGGTACGCCTGGGAGCACCTGGCCTCGCCGCGGCGGCCACCACTCTTCACGCCTCAACTCCACGACGTGACCGCTCCTGCGCCAGGATCGGTGAGTGCGACGATTACGTCGGATTCGATGCGGGCAACCGTGCGCTTCGTGTTCGATGCGTCAACCGGCACACTGGAATACCACGTCAACGTGAAGGGAATTTCCGCAAGCGACCTGCTCGCCGTGAGTCTTCATCAGCCGCCCATCGGACGCGAGAATGGTCCAGTCATCATGAGGCTTGCGGCACCGGGGCAGGTCAACCTGAAGGGAAGCACCGTCCTTCTGCCGCTGGCGCGCGTCGCGCTTCACGCCGGCCTGCTGTATGTGACAGTCCTCACCCGGCAGCACCCGTTAGGCCATCTCCGGGCGAATGTCCCGTCGCCGTCAACTCCGGTCATCCCATCCATCTCGCGCGCATGGACTCCATCGATCCACACACCAGCTCCGACGTCCTGATCGTGGGAGCCGGCATGGCCGGTCTCTACACCGCGTGGCGGTTGCAACAGGCCAACGCAAAGCTTCGCATCCGATTCCTCGAGCGGTTGCCGCGCACCGGCGGCCGGCTCGAGACGGACCACGTGACGATCAACGGCGTTTCCGTGAAAACCGAGGAAGGCGGCATGCGCTTTCTGGTCACGCACGTGGAACTGGTGTCGCTCCTGAAGGAGCTCGGTCTGTGGACCCAGGTCGTGGACTTTCCGATGGGGGACGATCACAACCTCTTTTACCTGCGCACGCAACGCTTTACGCGCGGCGAGGCGACGCGCGATCCCGGAATATGGAGCCGGATCTACGCGCTCAACGCGAAGGAGACAGGAAAGCAGCCGGGGGATGTCCTTACGGGATTGCTCACCGAAGTCCTCAAGGAGAACGGAGTCGATACGAAAACGTGGCCGGCTACGCCGGATGCATGGACCACGCTGCGAACGAAATACACGTGGCGCGGGATCCCGCTGTACAAGTGGGGATTCTGGGCGCTGCTGACGGATTACGGACTGAGCGCCGACGGAATCGAGATGCTGTACAAGTCCAGCGGCTTCATCGCACCCTTCGATCAGGAGGTCAACGCCGGGTGCGCTCTGCAGCTGCTTGTGGACTTCGTGAACCCGAGCTTCCACACGCTCGCCAGTGGATACGAGACCCTTCCGAATGCCCTTGAAGCGCGCGTGCGAGCTGCTGGTGCGGAGATCCTGTTGCAACACGAAGTGGTCGCGATGAACCAGGAGCCGGGCCGCGGATGGACTGCCACCGCCCGCACCGCTGACGGGACGACCCGGCGCTTTCAGGCGCGCCACGTCGTCATGGCCGTGACGCAGCTTGCGTTCCAGAAGTTAATCCCCTTCGTCCCGGCGTTCCGAGACAGCGCGCAATTCACCAGCGACGTCAACTCGCTCACGGATATGGAGCTGGGAAAGATCAACCTGTACTACGACCACAACTGGTGGACACCGGCGTCGAACGTCGTCAACGGCGGTTCGTGGACCGACCTTCCGCTCGCGCAGTTCTACTGCTTCGGGCAACCCGATACGCCCCTAACGACGCCAGCGTCGGTCACCCTCTATTCCGATTACACGCGCACCGCGTACTGGGCGCAATTGCAGGCCATTGGCGAACCGTATCGCGTCGCCAACGGTCCACCGCTGCCACCGGACGCCATTGCCGCCAGCACGTTCGTCGTGGCCCAGGCCACGGCACAGATGTGCGAGATGTTCGGTCTGTCCTCCATTCCCGCGCCCGTGCTGGCGACGTACCGGCGGTGGGGCGTCCCGTCGGCAGGGGATGGTGATCACCAGTGGCGGATGGGCGCCTTCGATCCGGACATCCGCCAGCGCCTAACGAATCCTTTCCCGGACCTGTTTACGTGCGGCGAGAGCTATTCGGACGACCAGGCGTGGGTGAACGGCGCGCTCCGGTCCGCCGACCAGATGCTCGCCGCCCACCCGGGACTGCATACGAGTTAAGACTTGGCCGGTGGTGAGGGTGGTGGTGGCGGTGGGAAATTGAACGGTGGCCGCGCCGAGGAATCTTCGCGAATGACGATCACCTGCGGGCGCCCCTGCTGGCCCCCGGCGATGGCGCGGCCCAGCGCGTCGCGTAACTCGTCAGGCGACGTCACCGCGTACGCGTCGGCGCCGTATCCCTCGGCCACCTTCACGAGATCGGGATTGCCCAGCGCGTAATAGTCGTCCCAGCCCGGGGCGGGGAAGTTCGCGGCCATGGATTGTGTGACCATGTTCAGGTCATTTTCACTCCACACCATCCAGATCGGGCCCACGCCGTACTGTCGCGCGGTCGTGACCTCACTGCCGTGCATGAGGAACGAGCCGTCGCCACCAATCGACAGGCATGTGGCCGATGGATCAGCCATCTTCGCGCCAACGACGGCCGCCGTCGCGTAGCCCATCGCGCCCACGTCGAGGGCGGCGTGCATCTTCGTGGGTGGGTCGAGCTCCAGGTAGTGCGCCGTCCACCCGCAGCTGTTGCCCGCATCGGGGAAGATGTGGCTCCCGGCGGGAAGCATCTCGCTGACGATGGCCATGGCCCGCTCCGGCCTGATCGGCGTTGCGTCGGATGCCCGGGCCGCTGGATCCGCGTACGGTGAATGTTGCTGCTTCATCCACGACAGGAAGGCCAGGCGGTCCCGGACGGTGTCCGCGTTAGGCTCCATCGCCTGCATGGCGGAAGCGAGCGCGGGAATGAACGCGCCCAGGTCGGCAATGATGCCCTGGGTAATGGGCATCGACCGTCCGATCACCTTCTGGCTGGCGTCGACCTGAATGAACGGTCCCGCGGGCACCATCGCCGGATCCCACAGGTTCGTGGCGAAATCGCCCATGCTCGATCCCAGCACGACCAGGCAATCGAATGGCGCCGCGTTAGGGCTGCCGGCCGGAGGCGCGAAGTACAGGCCGGGCCATGTGCACGAGGGGTACCCACAACTCCGCAGGGCCAGCGAATCGGTTTCCGGGAAGAGGGCCTTCGCGTCCGCCGTGGTGCCAACGGGAATGCCGAACCGCTTTACCATCGCAGTGAACTGCGACAGTCCGTCGGGTGTGATGAGCAGGTCACGAGAACCATTGCCGACCAGGATCATCGGCCGCGTCGCTGTCGCCAGCGCCTGGGCTACGGTCTGCACATCCGCGGGTGCGATTGCATCGAAGGTGGCGCGATACAGTGCGGGACTCGTCGGAAACCGGATGTTTGTGGCGGTGGACGCCATGATGTCGTGCGGGATGCTGAGGTGCGCGCATTGCCCCGGACGTCCCAGCGCAATGCGCAGCGCCTGGCGGAACAAGACGCTGAAGTCCTGTGCGTTCGGCGTGATCGCGCTGTAGCCAACGGCACTCTTGTAGACCTGCAGGACATCGAGATCGAGGTCGACGCCCTCCTGTTCCCAGTCCATCCCGAGGCTCGTTTGCGGCTGTTCACCCGTCATGACGAGAACCGACGAATACCCCGACTGCGCGTTCATCGCCCCGGTCAGTGCATTGGTGGCGCCCGGGCCCGCGGTCACCAGCACCACACCAAGCTTTCCGCTGACGCGATGGAATCCATCGGCCATGTACCCGGCTCCGGTCTCGTGCTTGCAGACCACGAACGGCAGCGTGTCCCTCAGCGGCTTCAGGTCTGCCAGCAGGTTGGGAAACGAACCGCCGGGAATCCCGAACACGCGGGTCACGCCTTCGAGCTGCAGGTACCGGATGATCAGTTGTGAAATCGTTATGCTGGGAATGGTGACGTAGGGCGAGCTGAAAGTCACAGGATCTCCATGGTCGGACGATGGGGGCCGGAACGTGCGATCCACCGGTGCCCGCCGCAAGGCAATCCTTCGTGATTGACAGCCTTACGGAGTGGCGCGATATCTGTCGGCCGCGTTCGACCGTACTCCTTACTGAGATCCCGCATGCCCCATCGCCGCAGTCGCGCCGTTCGCGCACGCCAGGCACACATTGCGCAGATGGCGGGGACGCCGCCGGCTGGCGGGGGTCGCCAGCGATTCACGCCTGCCGATGCCGCCGCGCTCCAGGCAAACCTCGTCGGCACTGTCGTCCTTCCGACATCAGCCGACTACAACAACGGCCGACAGCTCTCCGATCCGGTCTGGCAATCCTTTCCGTCCATCATTGTCTACTGTCAGGTGTTCGATGATGTGTGGCATACCTTGGCCTTCGCGAGACAATTCGGCCTGCACGTGTTGTGTCGATCGGGAGGGCATAGCACGGCGGGCTTTTCGGTCGACGACGACGCGCTGGTGCTCGACACGAGTCGCATCGCCTATTGCGCCGTCGACTGGTCCAATCGGGTGGCAACCGTCGGTGCGGGCACGAGCCTCGGCGCACTGAATGCGGTGCTCGACGGGTTCCAGCTCCATACACCCGGCGGCGCGTGTCCCGACGTTTGCGTCGCGGGCCACATGATGGGCGGTGGCTACGGATGGACGTCGCGTGAATTCGGCATGAACTGCGACAACGTGATCGAGATGCTTGTCATGCTCGCCGACGGACGCACAGTGCGAGCCAATGCCGACATGAATGCGGATCTGTACTGGGCGATGTGTGGTGGTACCGGAAACAACTTCGGAGTGCTGCTCGAGTTGAAGTATCAACTGTTCGATCTGTGGAAGGTGTGGGGTTTCGGATTTTCCTATCCGATGAACCAGGCCGCAGCGGCGCTCCATCTCCTGCAGAACGATTACATGCTCGACGCGGGCCCTCGGGAACTGGGATACCAGGTCGCGTGGATCACGCGGAACGGTGAGAAGCGGCTCGTGGTGCGGGGCATGTACCACGGCGATCCCGACGCCGGGCGCAAGCTGGTCGCTCCACTCGTCAAGCTCCCCGGTGCGACGAACGAAGTCGACACGATCGATACCTACAACAGTCTCAACGAAGGATTGATCGACAAGCCGTACTCGTATCCCGACATCCCGGATAACGCGCAGGAGGACAAGCTCTCCGGTTACCTCGCGCGGCCCCTCGATCTCGGCGAGTGGAAGGGGCTGACCGATGCGGCGCAACGCGACACGCTGGGCTGGGCGTTCGCCAACCTCGAGGTCTATGGTGGCGCCATCAATGCGCGCCCCGTGAACAGCAATGCCTTCGTGCACCGCAACGTGTACTGCGACTGGGTGCAGGACGTCTTCTGGACCAATGGCGCGGAACGTGAAACGGCTGAGCAATTCCTCGACGAGATGGTCCGGGCGTGGCAACCGTACCTGAATGGGCACGCCAACCAGGATTATCCGCGACGCTCGCAGACCAACTATCGATGGCTCTTCTTCGGAGAAGCGTTCAACACGCTGCTGTTCGTGAAGAACAAATACGATCCGGACAACTTCTTCCACTTTCCGCAGAGCATCTCGCCGCAGCCGCCGGGCGAAGAGCCTCGGGCCACGTCGCCATCGCTGTTCAGCGACGCTGGAATCGCCGAAGAGCCATTTTCACGGGGATTCCCGAAACAGGCTTAACGACTCCCTGGTGGTGCCGACCAGTTCTCGATCACGACCAGATCGAACGTCTCCCCGAAGTGCCGCGACCGGATCATGACGAAGTGCTGGCCGTCCGGTGCGACGTCGTAGGTGGGGTGGAAGGAGAAGTTGTAGTACTCATCGATCGTGAACAGCACGCGACGGCGGCCAACCGAAAACCCCGGCGCCGTCAGGATCTCCGCTGCCACCAGTTCATTGCCATGCTTGTAGAACAGTTCGCGGCTGTTCGGGCCCCAGAGTGGTTCGCTGGCGCCGCCTTCCGAGACCTGCCATTCACCCGCCGACGCATCAGGGAACGGCCTGACGTACACCTCCCACGCCCCGGACTTGTCCGACACGAAGGCCAGCCACTTTCCATCCGGCGACAGCGAGGGTGAATGCTCATTCACGCCGACGGCGGCCGCGATCGCAACCGCACTGGTATCGCCCGCGGTCCGTCGCGCGTAAATGTCCAGATCGTCGACTCGCCCGGTGCGGTAGACAAGCCATCGACCGTCTTTCGACCATAATGCCTGGTTGACCGGCGTGTCGATGACCCGCCGCTCACTCGCCGAGCCATCCGCGGGGCGTGCGAACAGGTGTCGCTGGTCGTGCTGTTCGACGACGTAGCCGACCGACCTGCCATCGGCGGTCCACGCCGGCCGGAACGATCGGTTCGAGCCTAACGTGAGGCGGGCGGGCGGGCCCCCCGCGATCGCCTTGGTCCAGATGTCCATCTTCTGCGTGCCGGTGATCAGCGTGACGGCGAGGCGACTCCCATCCGGCGACAATGCCAGGGACTGGAAGTCGCCGAACCACGCCGGGTCGATCACGCGTGACGAGCCATCCCGGGCAGTCCAGGTCAGTTCGGCCCGGTCCTCGATGGTCGAGCGCGTCCCGAAGATCAGCGTCCCGCGTGACGACATGGTCACGTCCATGGCGTCCACCATGATCTCGATATCTTCGGCAATCGTCACCGGCTCGCCGATCACGCGCAATCGGTCGGGATCGATGCGCACCGATTGCAACTGGCCGGTGGCCGTGACGAACACGATCGCGTCGGGCCCGGCCGCGACCGCCACCCGGCCCCGCACGACGGTGTGTGCCTCGCGGGACCCGGCGGGCAGCGCGGCGATCTCGAACTCGTTGCCGTGCCCTCCCACCGAGCGCGTGAACAGGACGCCCTTGCCGTTAGGCACGAACTGCGGGAACTTCGGATCCGGGACCCGGTCCAGGCCAACCAGGACTTCGGCGCTGTCCGGCGGCTGGTTGACGGGCAGCCTGACGAGTCCCCGATGGGCGTCCACGTACAGGAGGCCGTCCTCCCCCCAGGCGGCGCCGACACGTACGACAGCCGAGTCGACCAGCGTGGTGATGGCGCCGTCGTCGAGTGACACCGCGTGGAGCGACTGGCGCCCCACGTTGAGGAAGCCGACCTGTGACCCGTCGGGCGAAAAGAACGGCGCGGCCGCGCCGGTGGTGCCGGGAATCGGTGTCCCCTCCAGCTGGTCGCGGCGACGGACCCACAATTGGACGCCCTGGGCACTCGGTCCCATGTACGCCAGCCGCGAGCCATCCGGCGAAAGCGCGATGCGCGATGCATAACGAGTCGTGAGGGACCCCTGGGGCGGCAGCGAGAGCCGGTACCGGAGCACCGGGCCCGCCGGCGGACCGGCGGGTCGCGTAGCGAACCAGGCCGCGGCGAGAAGCGCGACGCCGGCCGTCGCCAGGGCAGGGATGGCAAACCGTTCACGCCAGGAGCTCCGGACCGGGATGGCCGCGAACGTCCGGGTCGACTGGAACGACGGATTCACCAGGGCATCGGCGAACGCCTGGGCCGACGGGAACCGGTCCGCCGGAATTTTCTCGAGTGCCTGACGAACGGCGGCGTCGACGTGAGGCGGAACGGTGGGACGGTCGAGGACGACCGACGGCGCGGGTTCGGATATGATCTTGCCGATGACCGCCTGCTGCGTTGCGGCGCTGAACGGCGGCCGGCCGGCGAGCATCTCGTACAGCGTCGCACCCAGCGCGTACACGTCGGCGCGCTGGTCGAGTGCGGACTCTCCCAGCGCCTGTTCAGGACTCATGTAGTTCGGCGTCCCGACGGCCACGCCCGCCTCAGTGAGCCTGCTGCCACCCGCCGCCTTCACCGCCAAAGCGATTCCGAAGTCTGCGACGAGTGCCTGTCCGTGCTGCAGCAGGATGTTCTCGGGTTTGATGTCCCGGTGCACAATCCCGCGTCCGTGCGCGTAGTCCAGCGCGGCGGCGACGGTGCGAGCGATCGCGATCGCCTGCTCGACCGGCAGTTGCCGCTCGCGGGACAGCTTGTCACGCAGTGATTCACCTTCCACGAGCGGCATGACGTAGTACAGCAGGTCGCCCACCTGACCCGAATCGTACAGCGGGAGGATATTCGGATGCTGGAGCGCGGCCGTCACCCGGATCTCGGCGAGGAACCGGTCGGCGCCGATGGCCTCGGCGAAGACGGGGTGCATGACCTTGAGCGCGACGTTGCGATCGTGCTTGAGGTCCGACGCGAGGTACACGGTCGCCATCCCGCCGGCACCGATGGCCGCCCTGACCATGTAGCGGTCTGCAAGGGCAGCCCGCAGTCGGGTGAGGTCGTCCGTCACGTCGGTAGGCAGGGCGGTAGTCGGTTCATTGCCATTATTGGTCGAGATCGCCAGATAATAGCTCTCTCGCCGCCGACGCGGAGGAGGGCATGTTTCCCCTCAATCACCCCAACCCGCTGGCGTATGACCCGACTCCTCGCGACGCTGCTCGCCGCACTGACTGTTGGTCCCATTGCAGCGCAGACCCCCACAACCAGCCAGACCGTCACCCGCCTTCGCATAACGCCGGCAGTCCGCTCGGTCGCCGTGGGTGACTCGCTGAAGCTTCGCGTTGAGGCGCTCGATGCGCGCGGCAACGTCGTTCCAGGCGTCACCGTCCGCTTCACACCGCAGGGCGGTCGATTTCAGGGCTCCATCGATTCCACGGGCATGGTCCGCGCCGGAGCGCCGGGCACGATGCCGATTGCCATTCTCGTCACATCGCCGAAGAGCTCACCGTACTCCGAGAAGATCGAAGTGACGTTGCTGCCTGGACCGGCGGCGCGCATAACGATGACACCGGCGGTGACCAGGCTGGTGGCCGGGCAACGCTTTCACATCGATGCGCGAGTCCTAACGGCGTCTGGCGACGAACGCGAGGGCGACGTGGTGACGTGGACCAGTTCCAACCCCGCCGTGCTCCGCGTGTCAGGCGGGGTGACAACGGCCGTCTCACCCGGCACGGCGACGGTGACGGCGCGCGCCGGCGCGGCGAGCGAAGCCCGGTCGATCCAGGTCATTCCCGCCACCGGCCTGACGGTCAACCTTTCGCCTTCCAGGTTGAGTGCACGCCAGGGTGATGTCGTCCGCTTTTCGGTTGACGTGCGCGATGCCCGCGGCCAGCGCGTAGCCGGCCTGACGCCGCGCTGGAGTTTCTCTCCTGGCAATGGCACCATCGACCACGACGGTTCGTTTGTCGGGAATGTGCCGGGTACGTACGTCATCACGGCCGACCTGGGCGCGCGTGGTGCGGAAGCCGTTGTCACCCTCACGGACAGGGACGTTAGGCGGAGCGCCGATGTCGTGGGTCGCCTGCCGCGGTCGGCGTTCTTCACCAGCGAAGTCTGGCTCCACCCTGACGGGAAGCACCTCTATCTCGGCACAACCATCGGCGGCGACCGGATCTACGCCATCGATGTGAGCAACCCGGCTGGGCCGGTCATCACCGACTCCATCGTCGCCAATTCGCGGTCGATGAATGACATGATGACGACGGCTGACGGGAAGTGGCTGGTCTTCACGCGCGAGGGCGCCAACGATCGTCGCAATGGCATCGTGATCGCGTCGACCGCCGATCCCGCGCACCCCAAGCCAGTCGCCGAGTTCACCGAAGGTGTCACGGCCGGCGTGCACTCGGCGTTCGTCTACACGCAGCCGCGGCACGGAACGCACGTGTACCTCACAAACAGCGGCACCGGATCACTCAACATCGTCGACATCAACGACCCGACAAGGCCGCGTCTTGTTGGCGAATGGCGGCCGAGGGAAATCACGGCGGGGCGGGCGTTGCACGACATCGACGTGAAGGATGGTATCGCGTACGTGAGCTATTGGAGTGACGGCCTCGTCATCCTCGACGTGGGGAATGGACTCAAGGGCGGCACGCCCGCGTCCCCGAAACTGATCAGCAATTATCGCTACAACGCCGAGAAGCTGTATCCCGGCGCGAAGGCCGATTACGGTGCGGGTTTCATCAGCGGCACGCACACCGCCTGGCGTCACAAGAACTACGTCTTCATCGCCGACGAGGTCTTCCCGCCATACGCGCCGACCGGGAACTGGGACATCCCCTCCATTCGCGCTTACGGTCGACTGCAGGTGGTGGACGTCACCGACATCGAGAAACCGAAGCCAGTGGCATGGTACGAGCCCGAGTTTGGCGGAGTGCATAACGTGTGGGCCGAGGGCGATACGCTGTACATCGGGGCGTACAACGCGGGGTTCCACGTGCTCGACGTGAGCGGCGAACTGCGCGGCGACCTCAAGGCGCAGGGCAGGGTCATCGCGGACATGCGCCCGTCTGCCGCGAACGGCGTCGTGCCTAACGGTACGATGACCTGGGGCGTGGTGGTGCGGGATGGCCTGGCGTACGTCAATGACATGATCAGCGGCCTCTGGATCGTGCGCCTGCGACCGAGGCCAGTGGTTCCCTGAGGCTCCTGGCGATGTGACGTTGCGGTTCCCGGTCGTTGCTCGTGTTCTCTGTGATCAGCAACCGGGGTAGCCGCTTTGAAATCGATTCAGTACTTCCTTGCTACGGCGCTGGCAGTCGTCATTGGGCACGTCTCGTCATGGTCGATGCCCGGGCCTGGTCCGTTCAGTGCCGTCATCGTCCTGGCCGTTCTCTACGTAGTCCTGCGACAGCTACGACAGCGGGATCATTCGGCGAGACCGGCGCCACTACCGGCGGAAGGTGCCTGGACGATCATCGGCTTCTGTGCCCTTTTCGTTGGCGGCCTCGCCGGGATGATGGCGTTCAACCCTGACGGCTACATGCAGCCCAAGCCGACTGGCGCGCCGTGGTGGCTCATTATTCCTGGTTCCGCCGTCGGTGCCCTGGGCGGTGCAATCATCGTAGGGTTCCTGACTCTCCTGAATCGCCTCACCGCGCCGCAGCGGCGTTAGGCTTCGGAGTTGACCTGTTCGCCAGGTGCTGAAGCGACCTACGAATGCTCGAGCACCAGCGCCCCGATGTCGATGCTCGGGGGCCGTTCCAGGTGCTTCTTGACCGTGCATTGTTCCGCCGCCCGCAACACGGCCGAATGGTATCGTTCGGGGAATTCGGGTGGCAGCTCGACCGAGAGGTGCACGCGCTCCACCAGGCCAGAGGGTCCCGGATCGCTCCGCTGTAGCACGCGAATGCCATCGACGGGAATCCCTCGCTGGCGGCAAAACGCCTGGACGTAATACGCCGCGCACGCGCCGATCGACGCGAGGAACAGCATGAACGGCGTCGGTCCCACTGCGTCGGGTTGCTGGTCCGTGACGATGGTGAACGGGCCGACCTGCGCCTCGACACGCGCGCCGCCCGCCAGGGTGAAGGTCATGTCCATGGTGAGTGCCTCACGCGATCACACGCGACATTGCGTGTCTGGATGATGTGTGGGCTCGTGCAGCGAAGGTGTCGGAGCGAACGCGCCCGGCCCGTCAGGGTTTCCCTCGCATCAGGTCGTCGCCTTCCCGACTCACCTATCACGGTACGGCGCTGATCGTTAAGCCGCGCAAGCAGGGTCCTTTCGTCTGATCGCTCTGTCACGCGCGACACGTCCGAAGGGCTGCCAGCGCCGCAACCGATCACCAGGGAAGACATGTCACATTCTTCGAGTCCCGTCGCGCAGCCGATGGGAGGACGGCTCGATTCGTTCAGTTACGACGACACGATCGTTCGCCGATTCCTCTGGGCGACGATCATCTGGGGCCTCGTCGGGTTCCTCATGGGCCTTATCGTCGCGATCCAGATGGCATGGCCGGCCTTCAACCTGGCGCCGTGGTTTGCGTTCGGACGCCTCCGGCCATTGCACACGAATGCGGTGATTTTCGCCTTTGCCGGGAACGCGATCTTCACTGGCGTCTATTACTCCACCCAGCGCCTGCTCAAGGCGCGCATGTTCTCCGACACGCTGAGCCGGCTGCACTTCTTCGGCTGGCAGATCATCATCGTCGCCGCGGCGCTCACGCTCCCATTCGGCTTCACCCAGGCCAAGGAGTATGCCGAACTCGAATGGCCCATCGACATCGCGATCGCGGTGGTCTGGGTCATCTTCGCCGTCAACGTCATCGGCACACTCGTCAGGCGGCGCGAGCGCCATATCTATGTCGCCATCTGGTTCTACCTCGCCAGCATCGTCACCGTCGCCATCCTGCACATCTTCAACAACCTCTCCATCCCCGCCGGGGCGTTGAAGAGCTATTCCGTCTATGCCGGCGTGCAGGACGCGTTCATGCAGTGGTGGTATGGGCATAACGCGGTGGCCTTCTTTCTCACCACGCCGTTCCTGGGGCTGATGTACTACTTCATGCCCAAGGCCGCCGAGGGCCCGGTGTTCAGCTACCGGCTCTCGATCGTGCACTTCTGGACGCTGGTCTTCATGTACATCTGGGCAGGACCGCACCACCTGCACTACACGGCACTGCCGGAGTGGGCATCGACGGTCGGCATGCTCTTCTCCGTGATGTTGTGGGCGCCGTCGTGGGGCGGCATGATCAACGGCCTGCTCACGCTGCGAGGCGCCTGGCACAAAGTCATCGACGATCCGGTCCTGAAGTTCATGGTGGTCGCCATCACCGGCTACGGCATGGCGACGTTCGAGGGGCCGATGCTCTCCGTGAAGAGCGTGAACGCGCTGGCGCATTACACCGACTGGATCGTCGCCCACGTGCACACGGGCGCGCTCAGCTGGAACGGCTTCCTCACGTTCGGCATGATCTACTGGCTGGCGCCGCGACTTTTCCAGGCGCCGCTCTTCTCGAAGAAGCTGGCCAACGCGCACTTCTGGGTCGCGTCGTTCGGCATCATCCTCTATGTGGTTGCGATCTACAGCGCCGGCGTCACGCAGGGACTGATGTGGCGCGCCTTCGACGAGACCGGACGGCTGGCGTATCCGGATTTCGTCGAGACCGTTGCCCGCCTGGTGCCGATGTACTGGGTGCGCGTCGTCGGCGGCTCGCTGTACATCGTGGGCGCGATCATGTTCGCCTACAACATCTTCCGCACCTGGAAGGCCCGGCCGGGAACGTATGAAGTGCCGGTCATCCAGGCACCACCCCTCGAGCCGGTTCGCCCCGCGCCATCACCAGTACCGACGCCACAACCGGCCGGAGCGTGGGCGCGGTTCGTATCGTTAGGGTGGCACCGGAAGTGGGAGGCACTGCCGATCACGTTCACGGTGCTCACCACGCTGGCGGTGATCATCGCGTCGCTGTTCGAGATCATTCCCACGTTCCTGATCCGGTCGAACGTACCGACGATCGCGGCGGTGACGCCGTACACACCGCTCGAGCTGGCCGGCCGCGACCTCTACATCCGCGAAGGTTGCTTCAACTGTCACTCGCAGATGGTGCGGCCGTTCCGTTATGAGACGGAGCGGTACGGCGACTACTCCAAGCCTGGAGAGTCGGTGTACGAGCATCCGTTCCTCTGGGGGTCCCGCCGCATCGGACCGGACCTGGCGCGCGAGGGAGGGAAGTACCCTGACCTCTGGCACGTCCGGCACTTCGAGAACCCGCGATCGATCTCGCCGAAATCGATCATGCCGGCGTATCCCCATCTCCTCAGCAGGGATCTCGACTTCGAAGGTATCCAGTCGCGCGTCGATGCCATGGTCATGCTGGGCGTCCCTTATGGCGAAGCGGTGCGCCGGGCCCCGGGCATGGCACGTGAACAGGCTGTCAAGATCGCGGCATCAATCGCGAGCGGCGGCGGCGAAGCCGGCTTCGAGACGAAGGAAATCGTCGCGATGATCGCCTACATGCAGCGACTGGGAACGGACACGCGTGAGCCCGCGCTGATCGACCTCAGTCGCACGGCTCCACAGGCGGCGCCGTCGATCACGGGGAAGCCCAAATGAGCCTTACTGAAATCATGTCGAACGCGGGACTCTCGCGTTATGCAGAACTGGCGCTGCTGCTCTTCGTGTTTGCCTTCGTGGTGATCATCGCTCGACTCTACCGTCCGTCACGACGCAACGAGCTCGAGCGGCAGGCAAAGCTTCCGCTGGAAGATGATCCTCCCTCACGCACTGACTCCAGGTAGCCCATGACGGACACGGACAAGGACAAGCTGCTCGAACACAGCTACGACGGCATCCAGGAGTACGACAACCCGATGCCGAGATGGTGGGTCATTACCTTCTGGGCCACCATCATCTTCTCGATCCTCTATTTAGTTGACGTGCCGGGGATGGGCATCGGTGAGGGTCGACTCGCCGAATACAATGCGGAGATGGAACGGGCCAAGGCGCTGCTCGCGGCGTCCGAACCGGCGGACGCTCCGTCACCAGAAGCGCTCGCGGCGCTTGTCGGCAACCAGGCCGTCGTCGCGGACGGGAAGCAGGTGTTCACGCAGTATTGCGCCGCATGTCACCGGCCTGATGGCGGTGGCCAGATCGGTCCGAATCTGACCGATGACAGCTGGATCCACGGTGGGTCGATCGCGGATGTCCGGAACACCATCAACGCGGGCGTCCTTCCCAAAGGCATGCCCGAATGGCGGCAGGTGCTCAAGCAAGGCCAGGTGGACGCCGTCGCTGTGTATGTAAAATCACTGGCCGGAACCAACCCGCCTAACGCCAAGGCGGCCGAGGGAGTGAAGATCGCGCCATGACCTCCGTCGCGCCGCGCGCCGTCGGGCGCATCCTGCCCACCATGAACGAGGACGGAAGCCGCCGCCTGGTGCGGCCCCGTCCGTCGGCAGGACGCTGGCACGATCGCCGGCGCGTGGTCGCGGTCGTACTGATGGCCGTCTATCTC
>Ga0209486_10000642_pt1 | contig 15410 bp, 9 predicted proteins | sample NCCompost_FD_187518 | JGI IMG/M metagenome (GOLD analysis project Ga0209486, IMG submission 187518) | Agricultural soil microbial communities from Utah to study Nitrogen management - NC Compost (SPAdes) (version 2) | ecosystem: Environmental > Terrestrial > Soil > Agricultural land | place: USA...
CGAGCGCGTGGCCACGCGTGCTTTCCGGCGCCCGGCCGGCGTGGCCGAACTCGACACCGTGATGCGGTTCTACGACGAGGGCCGCGCCGCGGGCGGCTTCGACGCCGGAATCCAGCGTGGCCTCGAGCGCGTGCTCGCGGCGCCGGCGTTCCTCTTCCGCGTCGTGCGCGAGCCGGCCGGCCAGGCGCGTGGCGCGACGTTTCCGTTGAGCGATCTCGAGATCGCGTCGCGCCTGTCGTTCTTCCTCTGGAGCAGCCTGCCGGACGATGCGCTGCGGCTCGACGCGACGCGCGGGCGGCTGCGCGAGCCGGGCGTGCTGCGCGGCCACGTGCGGCGCATGCTGGCCGACGCGCGTTCGCGCGCGCTCGTGGAGAGCTTCGCGCTGCAGTGGCTGAAGGTGGGCAAGGTGGCCGGGGTGGTGCCGGACGTGGACGCCTTTCCCGACTTCGACGAGAACCTGCGCCGCGCGATGCTCGACGAGACGCGGCACTTCGTGGCCGATCAGCTCGCGGGCGATCGGCCCGTGCCCGAGCTGGTGACCGCGAACTTCAGCTTTCTCAACGACAGGCTGGCGAAGCACTACGGTGTGTCCGCCGTGTACGGCAGCCATTTCCGCCGCGTCACCTTCGACGATGGCGTCCGGGGCGGGCTGCTCGGGCAGGCGAGCGTGCTCACGGCCACGTCGTACCCCAACCGCACCTCGCCCGTCTTGCGCGGCCGCTGGCTCCTCGAGACGGTACTCGGATCGCCGCCTCCGCCGCCGCCCCCCGACGTGCCGTCGCTGGAGCAGGTGTCGCCCGGGCGCGTGCTGAGCCAGCGCGAGCAGATGGAGGCGCACCGCAAGAACCCGGCGTGCGCCACCTGCCACGTGCGGATGGATCCCCTCGGGTTCTCGCTCGAGCAGTTCGATGCGCTCGGGCGGTGGCGCGTGGCCACCGACGCCGGCGCGATCGACGCCAGCGCGGTGCTGCCGGACGGCTCGCGCTTCGACGGCGCGCGCGGCCTGCGCGCCTACCTGGCCGGGCACCGCGAGGAGTTCGTGCGCACGTTCACCGAGAAGCTGCTGGCCTACGCGCTCGGCCGCGGGCTCGAACCGGCGGACATGCCGGCCGTGCGCCGCATCGTGCGCGACGCGGCGAGCCGTGACCATCGCTGGTCGGCGATCGTGGACGGCATCGTGGCGAGCGTACCGTTCCGGTTCGCGTCATCTGAAAGGGCAGGCTCATGATCGCGCTCCGCAAATCGATTCCCCGGCGGACCGTCCTGCGCGGGCTCGGCGCGTCGCTGGCGCTGCCGCTGCTCGACAGCATGGTGCCGGCGCTCACCGCACAAACCAAGACCGCGGCCGCGCCAGTGCACCGCTTCGGTGTGGTCTACGTGCCCAACGGCATGGTGATGGAGAGCTACCTGCCCGCAACCGTGGGGACGTCGTTCGAGCTCACGCCGACACTGCAGGCGCTGGCGCCCTTCCGGTCGCAGACGACCGTGCTCAGCGGGCTCGACTGCATCCCGTCGGCCGGCCGCCCCGGCGGTGCGCACGCCAAGGCGTCCACGCGCTACCTCACCGACATCTCGCCGCCGACCAGCGAGACCTGGCTCGACGCCGGCATCTCGGTGGATCAGATCCTGGCCAACGAGCTCGGCGCGCAGACGCAGCTGGCCTCGCTCGAGCTCGCCATCGAAAACAGCGACACCGCCGGAGCGTGCGATGTCGGCTTTGCGTGCGCCTACACGAACACAATCTCGTGGCGCAGCGCCAACACGCCGCTGCCGATGCAGCACAATCCGCGGGCGGTGTTCGAGCGTCTGTTCGGCGACGCCGGCAGCACCGACGCGCGGGCGCGGCTGGCGCGGATCCGTCAGCAGCGCAGCGTGCTCGACTCGGTGCGGCAGGAGATCGCGAGCCTGAGCCGGGAGATCGGCGCCGGCGATCGCGGCAAGCTCGCCGAGTACCTCGACTCGGTGCGCGACGTGGAGCGGCGCATCGAGCGCGCCGAGAGCCAGAGCGGCCGCGAGCTGCCCGTGCTCGACCGTCCCGCGGGCGCGCCCGCCGGCTACGAGGAGCACGTCAAGCTGATGTTCGACCTAGAGGTGCTGGCGTATCAGCTCGATCTCACGCGCGTCATCACCATCATGCTCGGGCGCGAGTTCAGCGGCATGACCTATCCGCAGATCGGCGTGCCCGACGCGCACCATCCGGTGACGCACCACGCGATGGAGGTCGAGAAGATTGCCAAGGTGGCGAAGATCAACGCCTACCACGTGCAGCTCTTCGCCTACCTCCTCGAACGGCTGCGCGCGACACCCGACGGCGACGGCACGCTGCTCGATCACATCACGCTGATGTACGGCACGGGCCTCTCGGACTGCAACGCGCACTCGGTGACCAACGTGCCCGTGGTGCTCACCGGCGGCGGGGCCGGCTGGCTGAAGGGCGGACGGCACATCCGCTACAAGGACCTGCCGCTGGCGAACCTGCACCTGACGCTGCTCGATCGCTTCGGCATCAACCGCGACCGCCTCGGCGACAGCACGGGGCGGGTGGACGACCGTCAGCTGGGCGGGCTCTGAGATGCGAAAGGGTGCGGCCGTGCTCGTGGCCCTCGCGGCAGCCGCCTGGCTGCCGCTGGCGGCCGCCGGCAGCGAGACGCCGCTCGTGGCCGCGGCGCGTGCCGGCGACGCCGTGGCGGTACGGGCCCAGCTGACGGGCGGCGCCGACGTGCACCAGGCGGCCGGCGATGGCAGCACCGCGCTGCACTGGGCCGCTCATCGCGACGACGTGGCCATGGCCGACGCGCTGCTGCGCGCGGGCGCGCGGGTCAACGCCGCCACCGACCTGGGCGCCACGCCGTTGTATCTGGCGTGCACGAATCACAGCGCGCCGATGGTGGCGCGGCTGCTCCAGGGCGGCGCCGATCCGAACCTGGCGCTGCCGGGCGGCGAGACGCCGCTCATGAACTGCGCCCGCACCGGTGACGCTGCGGCCGTGCGCGCCCTGCTCGCGCGCGGGGCCCGGGTGGACGCGCGCGAGTCGGCGCATCAGCAGACCGCGCTCATGTGGGCCGCGGCCGAGCGGCATCCCGGTGCCGTGGCAGCGCTGCTCGCGGCCAAGGCTGACGTCCGCGCGCGCTCCGCGATTTACACCCAGGTGGTGACGAGCGAGGTGACGCAGCGCGCCGGACGCGAGGCGCTCAACTACACCGTGCGCCGCGGCGGCAGCACGCCGCTCCTCTTTGCGGCGCGCTCGGGCGACGCCGAGTCGGCGCGCCTGCTGCTCGAGGCCGGCGCGGATGCCAACGATGCGTTGGCCGACGGCCTGCCGGCGCTGACGCTGGCGGCGTACAGCGGTCACGGCGACGTGGCGGCGGTCCTGCTCGATCGCGGAGCCGATCCCAACGCCGCCGCCATCGGGTTCACCGCCCTGCACGCCGCGGTACTGCGCTCCGACGCCACACTCGTGCGGAAGCTGCTCGCGCGCGGCGCCGCTCCGAACACGGCCATGACGAAGGGCACGCCGATGCGGCGCACCAGCCAGGACTTCGACCTGCCCGCCGCGCTCGTTCCGGCCACGCCGTACCTTCTCGCGGCCCGTTTTCTCGAACCCGATATTCTGCGCGCGCTGCACGCCGGCGGCGCCGACCCGCGAGTGACGATGCGCGACGGCTCGACGGCGCTGATGCTGGCGGCCGGGCTGGGGTTGCCGGCGACGCAGGATCGCCGCGGCGTGGCGCTCATCGACGGCGGCCGCGTCGCGGCCGAAGACCTGGCGCTGCGGACGGTGGACGCGGTGCTCGAGGCCGGTGCGGCTGCCGGCGCCGTGAATCAGGCGGGTGATACCGCGCTCCACGCCGCCGCGGCTGGCGGCTGGAACCGCGTCGTGTCGCGTCTCGTGATCGCCGGCGCCGAGGTGAACGTCAAGAACGGCCGCGGCCAGTCGCCGTTGAGCCTGATCGCCAGGCGCGAGGATCGCCGCGCCACCGCCGATTTGCTGAGGTCGCTCGGGGCGATCGAGTAGAGGCGGACCTTCAGGTCCGCCTGCAGGCGGGTCTAAAGACCCGCAGCCACGAACGGCCGTGCTTTCCCCACCCGGCCTACCTGGCCCACCCGGCCTACCTGGCCTAGAATCTCGCCATGGCCAAGGTTTCCCTGACTGTCAACGGCACCGCGCACACGGTGGACGTCGAGCCCGCGACGCCGCTGCTCTACGTGCTGCGCAACGATCTCAACCTGCTGGGGCCACGCTTCGGCTGCGGTCTCGGCCAGTGCGGCGCCTGTACCGTGCTCATCAAGGGCGAGGCGGTGCGCTCGTGCATCAGGCCCGTGTCCACGGTGGCCGGCGCGAGCATTACGACACTCGAGGGGCTGGCGCAGAACGGCAAGCTGCACCCGGTGCAGCAGGCGTGGGTGGACGAGCAGGTGCCGGCCTGCGGCTACTGCCAGAACGGCCAGATCCTCACGGCCAAAGCGCTGCTCGACAAGACGCCCAATCCCACCGATGCGCAGATCCGCCAGGGGATGGCGTCCACGCTCTGCCGCTGCATGACCTATTACCGTATCCAGGCCGCCATCAAGCGCGCGGCGAAAGCGATGGTGAACGCATGATCTCCGACACCTCGCGCCGCGAATTCATCAAGCTGTCCGGCATGCTCGTGGTGGGCGTCGCCGCGGCGGGCCGCGACGTGCTCGGCCAGGCCGCCGGCCCCTATCAGGATCTCGACTTCCGCCAGCTCGATTCCTGGATCGTCATCCGCCAGGACAACACCGCCACCTTCTACGTCGGCAAGACCGATCTCGGCCAGGGCACCGGCACCGCGTTTCGCCAGATCATGTCGGACGAGCTCGACGTTGCCTACGACGCCACCAGCGTGGTGATGGGCACGACCGACCTCACGGTCGATCAGGGCGGCTCTGGGGGATCCGATGCCCTGCAGACCGACGGCTGGCCGATGCGCCGCGTGGCCGCCGAAGCGCGCCGCGTGCTGCTCGACATGGCGGCGGCGAAGTTCGGTGTGCCGGTGGCGCAGCTCGCGGTTAGCGACGGCGTCGTCACCGTCGCGGGTGATCCCTCGAAGCGCGTCACCTACGGCGAGCTCGTCGGCGGGAAGCGCTTCAACGTCACCCTGCAGGGCAACACCACCGACAGCACTACGGGGCAGGCGCGCCTCAAGACCGTCCAGGAAATGAAGATGACCGGGCGGTCGCCGCGTCGCTACGACATCCCGCCGAAGGTGGACGGCTCGCTCAAATGGGCCGTGGACGCCAAAGTGCCTGGCATGCTCCACGCGCGCAACGTCAAGCCGCCGACCGCCGGCGCGCAGCTCGTGAGCGTGGACGAGGCGTCGGTGAGCAACGTGCCGGGCCTGGTCAAGGTGGTGCGCAAGGGCAACTACCTCGCCGTGGTGTGCGAGCGCGAGGAGCAGGCGATCCAGGCCGCGCGCCAGCTGAAGGCCACCTGGCAGAAGCCGGCGACGGCGCCGTTCCCCGCGTCGGACGACCTCTTCACCTACATGCGTGCGGCCACGCCGACCTTCAGCGCGCCGCCGGCGGTAGCGGGCGACCCCGATGCCGCGCTCAAGGGCGCCGCACGGGTGATCGAGGCCGAGTACGACGTGCCGTTCCAGGGCCACACGGCCATCGGCCCGGCGCACGCGCTGGCGGACCCGTCGAACGGGCAGATGACGATCTACTCGAACGACATGAAGTCGTACGGCCTGCGCAACGGCGTCGCCCGCTTCCTGAACATCCCGCGCGAACAGGTGCGGGTGGTGTGGATGGAGGGGCCGCAGGCCTACGGCCGCACGGCCGCGGACGACGCCGGCTTCGAGGCCGCGTTCCTGGCCAACGAGCTCGGACGGCCGGTGCGGATGCAGTGGATGCGCAACGAGGAGACGGCCTGGGATACCAAGGGCCCGGCCTATGCGGTGAAAATGCGCGGCGCGCTCGATGCGCAGGGCACCCTCACCGCTCTCGAATGGGACGGCCGCGCCGTCGACCACAACCACGTGGGCTACAACGAGCCCGATTCGGTGCTCATCGCGCAGCTGTCCGGCGTGCGCCGGGCGCAGCCGGCACGCGGCAACTCGTCGACACCGTCGCACATGTACGTGATCCCCCACCGGCGGACGCAGACGCACGTCGTCAGCCTGCCGCTCGTGTGGGAAACGCCGATGCGCACCGGCAACCTGCGCGACCCCGACGGCCCGCAGGTGACGTTCGCGTCGGAATCGTTCATCGACGAGCTCGCGGCGGCCGCCAAGGCGGACCCGGTCGAGTTCCGCATGAAGATGCTGACCGCCAGCCCCGCCGACGACATGGGCTACAAGCGGGCGCGGTCCATCGCGTGCCTCAAGGCGGCGGTGGAGAAGTACGGCTGGACGCCGCGGCCGTATCCGAAGCCGGTCGGCACCGGGGAGATCCTGACGGGCCGCGGCGTGGCCTACACGTTCCGCAGCCAGACCATCGCGGCGCAGATCGTGGACGTCGAGGTGAACCGCCGCACCGGCCGCGTGTGGGTGAAGCGGATCGTCTGCGCCCACGACTGCGGGCTGGTGATCAACCCCGACGCGCTCACCCGCACGCTCGAGGGCGCGATGCTCCACTCGCTCAGCCGCGCGCTCCACGAGGAGGTGCGGTTCGACACCGAGAAGGTACTGAGCGCGGACTGGGCGTCGCACCCGACGCTCACCCATCTCGACGTGCCGGAGACGATCGACGTCATCCACGTGAACGGCGATCCGAACCCGAACCGTCCGGACCTGCCGCACTACGGCGCCGGCGAGACCGCCTGCAAGCCGTTGCTCGCCGCGGTGGCCAACGCCATCTTCGACGCCACGGGCGTGCGCCTGCGGCGCGTGCCGTTCCGCAACGCGCGCGTGCTCGCGGCCCTCAAGTCGGCGAACGTATAGGCGGAGTAGGCGGAGTGAGCGGAGTAGGAAGAGCATTCCCACTCTGCCCACTCTGCCCACTCAGCCCACTCCGCCCGGCGTGAGCGCGGCCAGCGCGCCCCTCAGCTCTGCCAGCTTCGGGGGTTTGTTGAGCACGCGATCCACGTGCGCCGGCAGCTCGCCGTCGTCCATCAGGCGCTGGCCCCAGCCGGTGAGCAGGATGACCGGCGTGGACGGCGAGAGCTCCTTGATCCCGCTCGCCACCTGGCGGCCGTCCACGTAGGGCATGCCGAGATCGGTGATCACGAGGTCGAACGGCTTCTCGGCTTCGCGCGCCGCCGAGAAGGCCTCGAGCCCCGCGAGCCCGCCCGCCGCCGTGGTCACGACGTGGCCGTCGGTGGCGAGCGCGTCGCGCAGCGACTTGAGCAGCAGCGGATCGTCATCCACCACCAGGATGCGCTGCGGCGGCAGGCGCTGGTGCCGCGCCGTCTCCTTGGGCGTGGCGGCGCCGCGCGCCGCCGTGAACACCAGCTGCACGGTGGTGCCGCGGCCCGGGGCGCTCAGGATGTAGATTTCGGCGTTGTGGCGCTGCACGCTGCCGTACACGGTGGCGAGGCCCAGCCCGGTGCCGCGCTCGCCCTTGGTGGTGAAGAACGGCTCGAGGCAGCGGCGCTGCGTCTCGGCGTCCATGCCGACGCCGGAGTCGGACACCTCGATGTACACGCGATCCGGCACCTCGGCGCGTGAGGGATCCGACGTGCGGCGCGTGCGCAGGCTGAGCGTGCCGCCGTCCGGCATCGCGTCCACGGCGTTGAACACCAGGTTGGTGAGCGCCTCGCGCAGCTCGGACTCCACGCCCGGCACCACCAGATCGTTGGCCGTGAGCGACGTGTCGAGCTCGATCACCACGCCGCGCTCTTGCGGCATGTCGCTCCAGCGCGCGCGCGTGAGCCCGATCACGTCCTCCGCCACCTCGTTCAGGTTGACCGGGTTCAGCACCAGCTCCGCTTCCCGCGGCCGGTAGAACTCGCGCATGCGTGCCACGGTCTGCGCCACGTCCTCGTTGGCGCGCTGAATCGTCTCGAGGTAGTCGCGCGCCCGCGCGCTCAGGCCGGGCTCCGTCTCGAGCAGCGACTCCGTGTAGAGCGCCACCGGCGAGATGGCGTTGTTGATGTCGTGGGCGATGCCGCTGGCCATCTGCCCGAGCGCCTTCAGCCGCTCCTGCTGCATGACGGCCTGCTGCGTCTGGTGGAGGTCGTCGTAGGCGCGCTGCAGCGCCGTGTGGAGCTGCGCCTGGTGCGCCGCCAGCGCCACGTGTTCGCTGAGCTGACGCAGGAACTCGCAGTCGGCGCTGCTGAACCCCGCGGGCACGCGGCGCGCGGCGATGAGCACGCCGAAGACGTTGCTCTCCACGACGAGCGGCGCCGCGACGAACGAGCGGATGCCGCCGCGCGACAGGACCTGCGCGAAGGCGGTGGACGCGCCGTCGATGTCCGGTTCGTAGACGAGCTGCCCGCGCACGCACCTCGCCAGGCCGTTCACGTCGACGCGAATTCTCCCCTTCTCGAACAGATCGAGCTCGCGCGCCAGCGCCTGGCCGCGCGCACCCACGCACTCGACGGTCAGCACATGATCCACGGCGTCGTAGAGGCACACGCAGCAATAGTCGAGCGGCGAATGATCCTCGAGGCTGCTCACCACCACCTGCAGCACGCCGTGAAGGTCCTGCCGCTCGCCGATGGCGCGCGTGAGCCGGTCGAGCAGATCGAGCCGTTCGAGCTGGGCGCGCAGCCGCTGCTCCGACCGCTTGTAGTTCTCGACGTCGGTGTTCGAGCCGAACCACTTCACCAGCGCCCCCGACGCGTCGTGCAGCGGCACGCCGCGCGTGCGGAACCAGCGGTACGCGCCGTCGCGCCGCCGCAGGCGGAATTCCTCGTCATAGGTATGGCCGCGGGCCACCGCCAGCCCCCACTCGTGCTCGACGCGCGCGCGATCGTCGGGGTGGATCGCGTCGGCCCAGCCGCTCCCCAGCTGCTCCTCGGCCGAGCGTCCCGTGTACTCCACCCACTGGCGGTTCAGGTAATCGCAGTAGCCGTCGGCTCGGCAGGTCCACACCAGGTGCGGCAGCGCTTCGGCCAGCGCCTGATAGTGCTGCCGGCTTTCCAGCAGCGCGCCCTCCATCCGCTTCCGTTCGGTGATGTCGGTGGACACGCCGAACACGGCGTACGGTCTGCCCGATTCGTCCCACAAGGGGCACTTCACCGAGAGATAGGTGCGCTCGCCGACGTCGACCGGCACCACTTCCTCTTCGGTCAGCGCCACGTTGGCCGCGACGACGCGCCGATCCATCTGGCGGAAGCGTTCGGCGATCTCCGGCCCGAACAGGTCGACGTCGGTGTGGCCGAGCATCTTCTCGCGCGGGACGTGGAACAGATCGAGAAAGCTCTGGTTCACGAACAGGTAGCGGCCTTCGAGGTCCTTGACGTAGGTCACCGCCGGCGTGCGGTCGCTCATCGCCTGCAGCAGGTTGCGGCTTCGCCGCAACTCACGGTTGGCCTCGCGTTCGCCGGTCTGGTCGCGGAAGACGAGCACGACGCCGTCGATCTCTCCGGCCTCGTTGCGGACCGGCGCGCCGCTGTCGGCCACCGGCCGCCAGCGCCCCTGCTTGTGGCGCAGCACGGTGTGGCCGGCGAGCACGAACGGCTTCCCCTCGCGCAGCACGCGCCCCACCGGGCTCTCGATCGGCTGCGACGTGTCTTCGTCCATCACGGTGAAGACGTCCTCGAGCGGCCGATCGAGCGCCTCGTTCTGCGTGAAACCGGTGAGGCGTTCCGCCACGGGATTGAGGAACCGGACGTGTCCTTGCCGATCGGTGACGATGACGGCGTCGCCGATGCTGGCGAGCGTGGTGCGCCACTCGAGAGCCGATCGCCGCTCGGCAACCTGGGCCTTGCGCATCACGCCGCTCAGGTACGCGATCCCGATCGAGACGATCACGAAGGTGACGAGCGCGTTCAGGTCCTGCGAGGGCGACAGCTTGAGGGGTCCGGCCGGCTCGAGGAACCACACGAACGACGCCACGGACGACAGCGCCGCCGCGAGGAGGCCCGGGCCGAACCCTCCGAGCCACGACGCCACCAGCACGGCTGGAAAGAAAGAGAGGTACTGAAGCGTGGGCCCCAGCCACGGGGTCAGGGCCAACCTCAGCAACAGCGCCAGGACGACGGCCGCTACGGCGGCGGCGTAGGCGACGACGGGTTTCGGGAAATCACGCTCGGTGTGCACGACACCTGGCCCGACGGAGGGGTGGGGAAGTCTACTCCAGCCGCTGGGCACATCCGGCAAACTGCACGCTGATTTTTCGCGCGGCGGAACTACTGACCTTAAGATGCGTCAGGATGCGCCCCCGCCTCCTCGTGGTCGACGACGAAACGCGCCAGATGGAGGCGCTCTGCCGCACGCTCACGCCCGAAGGCTACGACGTGACCGGATTCACGGTGCCGCAGGAGGCGCTGGAGGCGCTGCGGGAGCAGTCCTTCGACGTGCTGCTCACCGATCTGATGATGCCCGGCATGGACGGGCTGGCGCTGCTGCGCGCGGCGCTCGGGATCGACCCGGACCTCGTGGGCATCATGATGACCGGCCAGGGCACGGTGGCGAGCGCCGTCGATGCCATGAAGATCGGGGCGCTCGACTACATCCTGAAGCCGTTCAACCTCACGGCCATACGGCCGGTACTGGCGCGGGCGATCGACATGCGCCGCCTCAGGCTCGACAACATCCGGCTGCGCGAGTCCGTCGGACTGTACGAGATCAGCAACGCCATCGCGCGATCGCTCGATTCAGACACGGTGCTGGAGCGTGTCGCGCACGCCGCGCTGGAACAGAGCCGGGCCCATGACGTCGGCGTCTACGTGACCAATGCCGCCGGTGCGGAACTGCGGCTGGTGGCCGCCCGCAGCCGCGACGGTGACCCCCGCCTGCCCGGGCTGCTCTCGTCGGAGGACCCGCTCGTGGAGGTGGCCCTGGAGTCCCGCGAAGCACTGCTCGCCTCCCGTGTGGCGATGCCGCACGGAGCGTTGAGGGCGGCGCCATCGGCCTGGCAGCATCCCATGGCGATGATGGTCAACGGCCGGCTCATTGGGATGCTGCTGTGCCGCGTGTCCACGCCGCAGCGTCCGATGTCGCCGGGCGAGATCAAGGCGTTGAGCGTGCTGGCGGGCACCGCCGCCACCGCGCTCGAGGCGTCGATGCTGCTGGAGCACCTGCGGCGTACCAACGACGACCTGCGGAAGTTCGCCTGGGCCGCGTCGCACGATCTCCAGGAGCCGTTACGAGACGTCGCGCTCCACACACAGCTGCTGGCCCGGCGGGCGAGCGCGCTCGACGCCGAGTCGAGCGCCCTGGCGGTCGCGGCCGCGGACGGGGCGCGGCGCATTCAATCGCTCGTGCAGGAACTTCGACGCTTCGTCGAAGCGGGACAGGTGTCGGTCGATCGCACGGTGAGGGCCGACGGCAACGCGGCGCTCGATCGCGCCTTGACCGCGCTGGAGAGCCCGATCGCGGACACGCAGGCCGGGATCCAGCGGGGAGACCTGCCGGTCGTGCGCATGCGCGAGGCGGATCTGAGCGAAGTGTTCCAGCGGTTGCTCGACAACGCCATCAAGTTCCGGCGTCAAGGAAGCGCGCCTCACATCGACGTCGGCGCGGCGCGCGAGGGCGGGCACTGGGTGCTGTCGGTCGCCGACGCGGGCATTGGAATCGATCCCGGCGATCACGCACAGATCTTCGAGCTGTTCCAGCGGGTCAACCGGCGCGAGGAGTACGACGGGATCGGGATGGGGCTGCCGGTGTGCCGCCGCCTGGTGGAGGCGTACGGCGGCCGCGTCTGGGTGGAGTCGCGCGCTGGTGAAGGGGCGCGGTTCTTCGTGTCGCTTCCTGCCGTCAGCGCGTCAGCGCGGTCTTGAGCGCGGCCGCGGCGTCGGCAATGGCCGTCTGTCCGCCCTCGATGATCCCGCCCAGGCTGAAAAAGGGATGGATCATGCCCTCGTAGCGTTTGACCGTGGCCTGCACGCCGGCCTCCTTCAGACGCTGCGCGAAGGCTTCGCCCTGGTCTCTGAGCGGATCGCACTCGGCGGTGAGCACGAAGGCAGGCGGCAGCCCCGCGAGGTTGGCTCGTGCGGGCGAGACCCAGGGTTGCCGGCGATCGGTTGGCGGCGGCACGTAGTAGTTCGCGAACCACTCCATGACCTCGGCGGTGAGGAAATGGTCCGCGGCGTATTCGCGCATCGACGGGCTGTCGTCGGCGAAATCCACCCACGGATAGACCAGCAGCTGGAAGGCGAGCGCGGGACCTCCGCTGTCGCGCGCCCGCAGCGCCACCACCGTGGCGAGATTGCCGCCGGCGCTGTCGCCGCCGACCGCGATCAGCGTGGGATCGACGCCGAAGTCGGCAGCGTGATCGGCCACGAACGACGCAGCGGCAAAGGCGTCGTCGGCAGCGGCGGGGAACGCGTGCTCCGGCGCCAGCCGGTAGTCCACCGAGATCACCACGCATCCGCTGCCGTTGGCGAGCGCGCGGCAGGTCCGGTCGGAACTATCGAGCCCGCCGAGCACGAAGCCGCCGCCGTGGAAGAACACGAGAGCCGGCAGCTGCGACGCCTCCACCGGGTAGTAGACGCGCACGGGAATCATCCCGCCGTCGCCCGGTATCCGCCGGTTCACGACGCGGTGCACCGGCTGTTCGGGTCCGGCGAGCTCCGGCGGAATGACCTGGCCGCGCGCCTCGGCGGGCGCCATCTCGTGCAGCGGTCGTGCGCCAGACGCCGCGACCTGATCCAGAAACGTCTTGCACTGCGAATGAAGCGCCATATGTGTCTTGTTGCCTCTAGCCTCTGGCCTCTAGCCTCTGGGCGTAGCTAAGTCAGGCCTGCATCATGGTTTGACGTAGTGCTTCGACGACTGCTCGTTCTCGTTGCAGATGAACTCGATCAATTGCTGATCGGGAATCAACCGGTAGTTGACGCGCACCGTCCACGGGCGCGTGTAGGCCTTGGCGTCCTCCACCGTGACGTCGAGCTCGAGGCGGCCGTAGGTCATGCGGCGGAACCGCTCGGTGACTTTCGTGGTGGTGCCGAAGTAGCTGCCGTCCACGTCGAGCCAGCCGTCGTCGCGGAAGCCGCTCGACTCGACGACCAGCGTGTCGCCGTCCCAGCGGCCCACCGAGTAGCCCTGCCAGAACGGTTGAGGGTCGGTGGGCAGCGCCCGGCCGTCGAGCAGGATGTGCCGCAGGCCGCCGTTGGCCTCGTAGGAGATGAGCATGTCGTCCTTCGTCTGGACGATCTTGCGCGGCTGCGAATGCGTGTGCTGCTGCAGGAGCCCGATGGGCAGGCAGTTGGCGTCCGGGTTGTCCTTGGAGAAGGTGGCCATCCGCTGCTTGCGCAGCTCGGCGGCCCACGGTGTGTAGGGCAGGCCGCCCTGCATGTTGCGTCCGGCGTTCACGAACGTGGCCACCGGCGGGCCGTCGCCGATGTTGGGGATCATCGGGCCGCCGAGCCGTCCGCTCGGCGGGATACGGCTCTCCCACACGCCCGAGAGGTCCGGCTGGCCCGCGGCCAGCCGCGGCGCGGGCGCGCCGAGGTTGGGAGTGCCGTCCGCGTTGCGCGGCACATCGGGTCGCAGAAACGCCGGCCACTGCGCGGCCAGCGACACCGAAAGCACCAGACACCCCATCACCGTGGTGAGCAGTCGCATTGCCAAAAACTGTATCGCTAAACAGCCTCTAGCCTCTGGCAAGAGCTTCCCGATACAGGAGTAGTCCCCGAAGGCCAAAGGCAAAAGGCTAAAGGCCTCTTATAATTCCCGCCATGGCACGCCGACTCGCTCTTGTTCTGTTCGCCCTGCTGGCCCTGGTGCCGGTGTCCAGCGCCTCGGCGCAGCTGCTCGCCGCCAAGGACGGGCCGATCGTCTACGGCCACCATCACCTCAACACGACCAACACCGAGACCGCGCGCAAATTCTGGATCGACGCGCTCGGCGGCGTGCTGGTGAAGTTCGGCACCAACAATACCGAGATCATCAAGTTTCCCAACGCGCTGCTCTTCATGCGCGCGGCCAACATGCCGGTGCCGTCGGGCGGCAGCAAGGGGACCACGGTCGATCACATCGCGTTCTCCGTGCCGAACCTGCGGCAGACGGTCGATCGCGTGAAGGCCGGCGGCTTCCGCGTGGTCACGACCGCCGAGGCGCCGCCGAACGTGAAGGTCGTGGACGACATCGGCGTCGTCACCGGCGGACCGGTGAGCGGCATCGCCTACGTCATGACGCCCGACGACATGAAGGTGGAGCTGCTCGAGATGAAGGCGCAGGCCGCGCCGGTCGCCTCGCATCACGTGCACTTTGCCGGCATGAACAAGGAGATGCAGGCCTGGTACATGCAGACGTTCGGCGCCAAGGAAGCGCCGTCGGCCAACCCGGCCGCCTTCGTCAGCGCGCAGCTGCCGGGCGTGTTGTTGAACTTCACGCCGGCCGCATCGGTGGTGGGCACCGAGGGGCGCGTGATCGATCACATCGGCTTCGAGGTGAAGAACCTCGAGGCGTTTCTCAAGCAGCTGGAAGCCAAGGGCACCAAGCCCACGGTCTCGTACCGGCGCATCGAGGCGCTCGGCATCGCCATCGCCTTCGTCACCGACCCGTGGGGCACGCGGATCGAGCTGAGTGAAGGTCTGGACAAGGTGAACTAGCGTTCAGGCGGCTTCGCCGCCTCGCCGCTAGTTCACCACTATTTCTCTTTGGCGCGCTTCGCGCGCCAGCCGTCATGCAGCGTGTGCAGAGCCGCATGACGGGTGAAGGTGGAGCTACATGGTCACGATCATTCGTCGCTTGATACTTGTCACGGCAATGTGCGCCGGCCTTCTTGTGGCGGGCCACGCGCAGCAGGCGAGCCCGCTCAAGGCGCCGATGTTTCAGGTGGACGCCGCCTGGCCGACGATTCCCAACAATTGGGTGCTCGGCGAGGTGACGTCGATCTCCGTCGACCGTAGAGACCACATCTGGGTGCTGCATGTCCCGCAGTCGATTCCCGAGGCGCAGCGCGCGAACGCGGCGCCGCCGGTCCTCCAGTTCGACGCCGCGGGAAAGCTGCTGGCAAGCTGGGGCGGCCCGGGCGACGGCTACGAGTGGCCCGGGCGCGAGCACGGCATCTTCGTGGACGCGAATGATTTCGTCTGGATTGGCGGGCGCGCCGGATGGCCCCGGGCGACCACGCCAGGCAACAGCGACGACATGATTTTGAAGTTCACGACGGCCGGCAAGTTCGTGATGCAGATTGGCCGCCGCGGCCAGAGCAAGGGCAACGCCGACACCGAGAACGTGCACCAGGCCACCGATGTCTTCGTCGACACGCGGGCGAAGGAGGTGTACGCGGCCGACGGCTACGGCAATAAGCGTGTCATCGTGTTCGACTCCGAAACCGGGAAATTCAAACGGATGTGGGGTGCGTTCGGCAATCCGCCACCGCCGACGTTC
>Ga0209486_10000644_pt1 | contig 15398 bp, 9 predicted proteins | sample NCCompost_FD_187518 | JGI IMG/M metagenome (GOLD analysis project Ga0209486, IMG submission 187518) | Agricultural soil microbial communities from Utah to study Nitrogen management - NC Compost (SPAdes) (version 2) | ecosystem: Environmental > Terrestrial > Soil > Agricultural land | place: USA...
GATTCGTCCCCATCCGTCGCGCCGGCGGGTCAGGTCTGCGAACGCGAGACCCGAAAGCACCGACAGACAGAGCGATACCACCTGGAGGTGCCGGGCCGGTACTCGAAAGCTAGAATACCTGGGGGCGTAGAAGAACAGCGTCCCGAGCGGCGTTGCCGCGCCGAGGCATAGCAGCGCCGCCACGACTGTGATGCCGAGCCAGAGTGCCGCTTCACGGCGCCGGGTAGACAGGACAAACGGTGCCGCCAGGGCGAGCGCCAGCGGCAACAACCCGGAGTAACCGGTGTTCTCCACCGGTCCGTCCAGGCCGAAATAGGGCACCGGCATCGTGCCGCCGGACCAGAAGCCGCCGAAGGCAAACGGCAATGCCAGACCGAGCAGCTGCCACGGGGGCAATGCCTTGGCGGTGTACAGCTCCCAGTTCGATTCCGCGCGGCGGCTGAAATCCCCGAGTTCAACCATCGGGAGAATGGACACCGCGGCGATTCCCAGCCCGATGACGATGCCAGACGCCGACCAGGCGGCGCGGGCAACGCCGGTGCGAAGCGCAGGCCGATCGAGCACGAGGCTGCCGCCGACGAACGCCATCGCGAGATAACTGGCGTAAACCGGCCCCTGCGGGTGACCGGCCAGCCACATCATCGCGAAGGCGAACGCGGTAACCGACGTGCCGGACCTGTATGCGTCTTCGCGCGTCAGCTGGAGGCCGTAGAGGCCGAGGGGTGCCCAGGCGGCCGCGTGAACCTGGTTGAAGTGGCCGATGTGCGCCAGCATCACGCCGCCGAACCCGTAGACGACGCCGCTGAAGATGCCGGCCAGCGTCGAACCCGAAAGCCGCCTGACGAACAGGCACGCCGTCGCGCTGGCAACCACGTAGGCGGAGATCAGGAACAGGTTCCAGTCCAGGCCCGCCAGGCGGAACAGATGCAGCATCGGATACCACGTCATCGATTGCGGGTCGGCGGCAATCGGGTATCCGGAGAACATCGCGTCGGTCCACAACATCGGCCGCGACAGATACGCGGCGACGCCGAAATCGAGCGAGTCGCTGGGTGCGATGAGGTTGCCGCTCAGCAGGCTGCGGAAGAAAAAGCAGCCGTAGAAGATCGAATATCCCGCCAGGGCCGCCGCGAATGCGCGTGTGTCCCGAGCCACGCCCGGATACCTCAGACCGTCCGCAAGTACTGATGCACTGAAAAGATCGCCGCGGATCCTTCACCGACCGCGGCCGCGATCCGGCGGTTCGCGCCCGACCGGACGTCGCCGACGGCGAACACCCCGGGCACGCTGGTTTCGAACATCAGCGGATCGCGCTCCAGCGACCAGCCACGTCCGGCCTGCCGCACGTCGGGGCCGGTCACGATGAAGCCCTTGTCGTCGGTCTGGACCAATGGCGCGAATGCCGTCGCCCGCGGGGCAACGCCGATGAAGATGAACACCGCCGCGGCGGGCAGCGATTCCGTGCCGCCGTTGACGTGCCTGAGGTCGATCCGTTCGAGGTGGCCGCTGCCACAGACCGCGGTGACCTCCACGCCGCTCATGACGCGGATGTTGGCGGTGGTGCCGATCCGATCGATCAGGTACTGCGACATCGACGAGCCCAGGTCGGCGGCCCGCACCAGCATCGTCACGCTTTTCGCGTATCGCGACAGGAAGAGCGCGCCCTGGCCGGCGGAGTTCGCTCCGCCTACGACGCAGACGTCCTGGTCACGGTAGAGAGCGGCCTCGGTGGGCGCGGTGCCGTAGTAGACGCCGGCACCAAGCAGTGGAGCGATGCCCTGGACGTCGATTTCACGAACTGCCATGCCGCTGGCGATCACCAACGCATGGCACGACACTTCGGTGCCGCTAGAGAGCTGGACGATCCTGTACGGATCCTCCCGCCTCACGCCCACGACCGCGTGGCCGATCAGCAGCTCGGCGCCGAAGCGTTTCGCCTGCGCGGTGGCGCGTTGTGCGAGATCGGCGCCGGTCACGCCAGATGGAAAGCCGAGGTAATTCTCGATCAGTGAGCTCGTGCCCGCCTGGCCGCCCGGCGCGTCCTGCTCGATCAGCAGCGTTTTCAGCCCCTCGGACGCGGCGTAGACCGCGCTGGCGAGCCCCGCCGGTCCGCCGCCGGCAATGACGAGGTCGTAGAACGGACGCGACGCCAGCGTCTGCAAGCCGACGCGCCCCGCCAGCTCTGCGTTCGACGGCGCGACGAGATGCTGGCCGTCCGGAAAAAAGACCACCGGCAGGCGCGAAAGATCTCCTGCCGTCGACTGCACGAGTTCGCGCGCGGAGGCGTCGTTGTCGATGTCGATCCACTGGTAGGGAATCTGGTTGCGCGACAGGAAGTCGCGGGCGAGAAAGCTCTGGGGCGACCACCGCGATCCCGCGACCCGCACGCCCTCGAACGGAAGCCGCACGCTCGCGGACCATTCTTCGAGCAGGTCGTCGAGCACCGGGTAGAGCCGCTGCTCCGGCGGGTCCCACGGCTTCATCAGGTAGTGATGCAGGCCGATCTCGTTGATCGCCGCGATTGCCGCGTCGGTATCCGCGTAGGCGGTGAGCAGCACCCGCTTGGTGTCCGGGAACAGCTTCTTCAGTTCGGCCAGCAACTGGGTGCCGCTCATCAGCGGCATCCGCTGATCGGCGAGAAACAGCGCCACCGGCGTGCCGCGACGTTTCAGCTCACGCGCGGTCTCGAGCGCCTCCTGCCCCGAAGCTGCCGTGACAATGCGATAGCGGGCCCGGTACTGCTTGCGGAGGTCGCGTTCGACGGCGGCGAGCACCTCGCGGTCGTCGTCCACGCTGAGAATTACGGGCTTGGTCATGGGATCAGACGCGGGAGGGGCTCAGGATGACCCGGGCCAGACCGTCATCCGACGGGCAAGCATACGCGGAACTCGGTCCGGCCTGGCCGCGAGTCGACCTGGATCGTGCCGCGATGGCCCAGCACGATTGCCTGCGCCGTCGGCAGCCCGAGACCGGTCCCCTTGCCGACCGGCTTGGTGGTGTAGAACTGGTCGAAGATCCGATCGCGATCGGCCGCCGCAATTCCTTCTCCGTCGTCGATCACCTTGACGACCACCGCATCGCGCTCCCCCGCCGCCGCGACCGTCACGTGCCCTCCCTCCGGTGCCGCGTCGATCGCATTGTCGATCAGGTTCAGCCACACCTGGTTCAATTCGCCGAGCACCCCCTGCAGCCGCGGCAGGTTCGGCTCCACCTTCAATTCCAGCGTCACCGCTTTGCTGCGAGCCTTCGAACCGATCAGCGCCAGCGTATCGGCCAGGCTCTCCTCGAGCGGAATCGCGTCGACGACCGGCGTCCGGTCCATGTGTGTCTGCTTCTTGACCCGGGCGGCGAGCTCGTGGATGCGTCCGGCTGCCTTGACGATTTCCGCGGTGAGACGGCGCGCGGTCAGGTTGGCCGCCACGTAGCGCAGCCCGAGCGCGAGGGTCCCGCCTTCGAGTATGCCGGCCGCCTCGTCCAGCTGCGCGATCGTCATGCTGGTGTGCGCAATCGGCTCCGCCAGGCCTGGGTCGATGCCGTGGGACTCGAGCCAGTCGGCAATCGCGTCTTCCCGGTCCGAGCGCTCCAGCGGCGAACGCAGGTCGGCCGCCGACGTGTCCTGCGACGAGTCGAGCACGTCGATCGCGCTCATCTTCTCCGCGGGGAGACAGGCGCCGCCGAGCGCCTTCGCGGCATCAACCAGGTCCGCGTGCGCGTGTTCGAGCTCCTTCGCGCTGCGCGCGACCGCTGACGACGGATTGTTGAGTTCATGCGCGATGCCCGCCGAGAGCACGCCCAGCGACGCGAGCTTCTGCACCAGCAGATCCTCGGACTTGAACTGGCGCGCGCGGTCGAGCATCTCATGGACGCACAGTGCGGTGAACTCGTAGCACTCCCGCGTCATCTCCCGCATGTCCGCATTCGGGATGACCAGCACTTCCAGCGGCTCGGCGACGACGACCTCGCCGGGCGCGCGCGTCATTCTGGAATACGGCAGAAAGCCGCTCAGGTCGCCGCGCTTCCATTCCTTGGCGATGCGGGATACGCCGCCTCGTTCGAGCCGGATCGAAAAGCGTCCCGCCAACACGATCCAGAGGTCGGAGATTACCGATTGCTCCTGCCGGGTTATTACGTGGCCAGCGTTGAACTGCTGCAGGGTCCCATGCGCCACAAGCCATTCGAGCTGCGCGCGCGGGATCGTCTCCAGTGTTGGCAGAGCGGCCAGCCGCTCGATCAGCGACAGGTCGGTCACACGCCGGCGGGAGCGGCGGCGGAGCCCCGGGAACGCCCGGGCCGAATGCCGATTGGAGCGATCACGGGCTTGACCAATTCGGCGAAGTCCGAGAAATGCATGCACACCGACACGGTGTGCGTACCCGCATCGAAGACCATTTCCGGTTCACCGACGAAGCATTCCTCGGCGAAGACGGGATGGCCGTAGATCGTCCCGAGGGGCGGAGCCGCGCCAACCTCGAATTCCGGGTAGATCGCCGCGATTTCCTCCTCAAGCGCCAGCCGTATCGCAAATGCGCCCGCCAGCTGCCGCAGCCGTTCCAGGTCTACGCGGTAATGCGCCGGCACGACGGCCTGGATCGGCTTGTCGTCGGCCATGCAGATGACCACCTTCGCGGCGCACCGGCCTCGAATATGAGACACCTGTGCCTGTTCGAGCGCGGTGTAGGCGGGGGGATGCCGGAACACGGTATACGGCAGCCTTTCGCGCTTCAACACATCGGCCAGTCTTGCCGGCAAGCCCATGACGGCCCTCCTGTAAGTTCCCCGGGGACCTTGGTTTGCGCGTAGATTACACGAAGCGCGCGCGAGTCCAGTGGGGAATTTTCGGCTAGAATTGGGCCTTCTGCACACACAGTAGCCGGGGGCTACGCCGTGGGGTCGATCCGTCAAGGGGAGGTCGTGGAATGAAGTCGAGGCCTCGTTTCCCGGGGATACGCGTCACCGCCAATGGAAACCAGCTGGTTTCCTATCACACCGAGGCTCGGATCGCCGACGCGGGCGTGTTCTATCCGATTACCCCCTCCACCGAAGGGGGCGAACTCTACCAGCAGGCTTTCGCCGAAGGGAAATTGAATGTCTTCGGCGGCAACACGATCGCGATCGAGGCTGAAGGCGAGCACGCGGCCCAGGGCGGCGCCATTGCCCACTCGGTCTGCGGCAAGCGGGTCGTCAACTACACCTCGGGCCAGGGCGTTGTCTACGGCGTCGAGCAGTATTACCACGCCCCCGGCAAGTGTTCGACCATGGTCCTCGAGGTCGGCGCGCGGGCGCTCACCAAGCACGCGCTCAACGTTCACTGCGGTCACGACGACGTCTACGGCGCGCTCGATACCGGCTGGATCATCGTCTTTGGCAAGGACGCGCAGCAGGCCGCCGACCAGTCGATCATCCTGCGCCGGGTCACCGAGCTGAGCCTGACCCCCGGGATGAACGTCATGGACGGCTTCCTGACGACTCACCTGGAACGCACCTTCTACAAGCACGAAGCCGCCCTGATCCGCGAATACCTCGGCGCCCCCGACGACATCATCGACTGCCCCACTGAAAGCCAGCGCGTCCTCTTTGGTCCCCGCCGGCGGCGCGTACCGAAGATGATCGACCTGACCAACCCGGTGCTCCTCGGGCCCGTCCAGAACCAGGAGCACTACATGCAGGGCGTGGTGGCGCGGCGGAACAACTTCACCGAACCCATCCTGAAGTTCCTGGAAGAGGCATGGAAGGACTTCGGCGACTTGACCGGCCGGTATTACGGTCTCGTCACCGAGTACAAGACCGAGGACGCGGACACGGTATTCGTGTCGCTGGGGTCGGCGGCGGAAAACATCGAGGCGGCCGTTGACTACCTTCGCGAGAAGCGTGGCGCGAAGGTCGGTTCGATCCATCCCAACGCATTCCGCCCCTTCCCCGATGCCGCGATCGTCAAGGCGCTGGCCGGCAAGAAGAACGTCATCATTCTCGAGCGCACCGACGAACCGATGGCGGGCGACAACCCGATGGGGCGCGACATCCGCACCGCGCTGGCCAAGGCGCTGCAGGGCGAGGAAGGGCTGCCCCGCATGACCGCCGACCAGATGCCCCGCCTGTTTGGCGGCATCTACGGGCTCGGCTCCCGTGACTTCAGGCCCGAGCACACGATCGGCGCCTACGAGTTCGCCACCGGCACCCGCGCGCGGAAGGACGGCAAGCGGGCCTCGGACGGAGTCTCGTTCATGGTCCTGGGCGTCGACCATCCCTACGAGGTGAAGTCGAACGATACGCCGTCGCTGCTGCCCGACAAGGCGATCGCCGTCCGCTTCCATTCGGTCGGCGGCTGGGGCGCCATCACCACCGGCAAGAACCTGGGCGCGATCATCGGCGACCTGAACGACCTGCTCTACGACCGGGACAAAGTCGTCGACGAGCTGGGCAATCCGAAAGAGATCATTCACGTCAGCGCCAACCCCAAGTACGGGTCCGAGAAGAAGGGAGCGCCAACCTCCTATTTCATGATTGCGGCCCCCGACAGAATCCGCGTCAACTGCGACCTCCGCCACGTCACCGTCGTGTTGTGCTGCGACCCGAAGGCCTTTACCCATTGCAACCCGCTCGACGGCATGTCCGAAGGCGGGTCGCTGGTGTGGGAGTCGGAGGAAGAGGGCGAACAGGCGTGGGAGCGGCTGCCACTGTGGGCACGCAAGCAGATCATCGACAAGAACATCCGGGTGTTCACGCTGCCGGGGTTCAAGATCGCGCGCAATGCGACCGATCGCGGCGACCTGCAGCTGCGCATGCAGGGCAACGCGTTCCTTGGCGCGTTCTTCGCCGTGTCGCCGATGCTCCAGGAGTTCGGCATCACACCCGAGCAGTTCCGCGACGCGGTGCACAAGCAGTACGTCAAGAAGTTCGGCCGGCTCGGCGACGCGGTCGTGAATTCCAACATGGAAGTCATGACCAAGGGCTTCGAGCTGGTGCGTGAGATCAAAGTCGGTGAGCTCGAGGCGCCGGATCGCTCGACCCTCCGCGGCCAGGCGCTCCTGCCGGTCGTCGGCGGCAACGGAGACGGCGCGGGGTGTGGATCGGGGTGCCGCTCGCACCCGATTCCCGAGGGACAGGAAGAGCGCACGCCGCTCTCGCGGGTCGCCGTGTTCGACGCCGAATTCCGCTCGACCTACGGCTACGACCAGCCGGCGTCTCCGCTCGCCTCTCTCGGCGTGATGGCGGCTGGCAGCGGCGACACGGCCTCGAAGTACGTGGCCCGGCGCGAGACGCCGCTCTACATCCCGGAGAACTGCACCCAGTGCATGGAGTGCATCGCGGTCTGCCCCGACACGGCGCTGCCGAACTGTTCGCAGGACATCGACACCATCCTGCGGACGGCGATTTCGAACTACGTCTCCGACGGCTCCGAACGGCAGAAGATGCTGGCGCTGGTGACCGAGATCGACAAAGGCGCGCGTGAGCTGATGCGCGAGTCGCTGGCCAAGGGCACCGGCACGCCGGCGCAGGAAATCATCCGCCAGGTCACCCACTCGGTGAACGGCTTCTCCGATGCCGCCAAGACCCAGTTCTTCAACGCCATCGACAAGGTGCCGATGGCCTATCAGAAGACCAACGCGATCTTTGCCACGCCGGAAAAGAAGAAGCCGGGTGGCGGCGGCATCTTCTCGATCTTCGTCTCCGATCTCTGCAAGGGGTGCGCGGCGTGCGTGACTGCGTGCGGCGAGCACGATGCGCTGCGGATGGTGCAGGAGACCGAAGATGTGAATGCCGAGCACGAAAGCGGCACCGCGTTCCTCGATCTGCTGCCGGACACGCCGCAGAAGTATCTCGGCCTCTACAACGACTCACGGCCGCAGGACTCGAAGACGGCGACGCTGCGCAACATGCTGATGGTGCGGCGCAACTACGATGCGCTCGTCTCCGGCGACGGCGCGTGCGCGGGCTGCGGCGAGAAGAGCATCCTCAGGGCCTGCGCGGCGGTGACCGAGGCGTACATGCGCCCGCTCTACCACGCCAAGGCCGATCGGCTGCGCGCGAAGGCGGATCAACTGGACAAGGACGGCGTCCAGAACCTGGCGGCGCTGAAGGCGCGCAGCCAGGATGAGTACGACCTGCTCCGCCAGGCCGTCGCCCACCTGTTGATGGGCCTCGGCGGCGAGGACGACAAGGACACGAAGGGGCGGATCGCGGCACACGGCACGATCTCCGACCGGGACGTGGTCGATGCGATCACCGCGGTGATGCGGCAGGAGGCGTTCAATCACAAGAACCTCCAGCCGATCGACGGCCGGCTGGCCAACGGGATGTCGGTCATGGCGATGGCCGCGCACACCGGCTGCAACACCGTCTACGGGTCGACACCGCCCAACAACCCGCATCCCTATCCCTGGATGAACTCGCTGTTCCAGGATGGCATCACCGTCGGCTGGCTCCTCGGCGAGAGCTTCATCGTCGACCACGGCCGCCGCTCGGTGATCCCCGAGCGGTTCGCCGATGCGCTGCTGCGCCCTGAGTCGGAGTTCATGACCCCCCGCGCCTATTACGAGTTCGTGCACTTCACCGACGCGGTGATGACCGACCAGGAAATCCTGGAGCTGCCCAAGGTGTGGGTGGTGGGCGGCGACGGCGGCATGGGCGACATCGGCTACCAGAACATGTCGAAGGTGATCCTGCAGAACCGGCCGAACATCAAGGCGGTCATGCTCGACACGCAGGTCTACTCCAACACCGGCGGCCAGAACTCCGACTCGACGCCGATGCTGGGCGGCAACGACATGAACGTGTTTGGCGCCGCCACCCAGGGCAAGAACAACGAGAAGAAGACCGTCGCCGAGACGTTCCTGGCCGGGCACGGATCGCCATTCGTGGCGCAGATATCGATCGCCAACGCGCCCAAGCTGTATCGCGCCATTCTCGACGGCATCGAGTACCGCGGCACCTCCTTCCTCCAGTGCTTTACGACCTGCCAGCCGGAGCACGGTGTGGCCGACGACATGGCGCTGACGCAGGCGCAGCGCGTGCGCGACTCGCGCGGCGCGCCGGAATTCGTCTTCAACCCGCGGCTGGGCGAGACCTACCCGGAAGCGCTCGACGTCAAGGGCAATCCCTCGATCGACCGGGACTGGTACGAGGCGAAATTCAAGAGCACCAACGAGACCTACCAGTACACGGTGGCCCACTGGTGCGCCACCGAGGCGCGTTTCCGGAATCACCTCAAGAAGATCAAGCCGGAAGACGCGCAGAAGCTGATCCCGCTCGAGAACATGCTGATCCGGATCACCCAGCAGGACGTGGTCTACCGGCGTTACCTCGTCGCCGATCACCGCTCGTTCGTCCCGGATTTCGGCGTCTACATCAAGGTGCAGGGCGAAAAAGGGAACATCGAGTACCGGTCGCTGTCGCGCCAGCTGGTGCTCTTCTGCGTCGAGCGGCGCAAGGCGTGGCGCATGCTGCAGAGCAAGGCGGGGATCGAGAACCGCGACTACAAGGCGCAGCGCGCGCTGCTGGCCGACGTGGACGCCAACAAGATCTCGAAGACCGATCTGTTTGCCCACGCCGAGCTGATGCTGAAGGAGCGCATCCAGGCCGCAGCCGCAGCCCCTAAGCCGGCAGCGCCGGCCGTTCACGCTGGCGTCGCCGCGCCGGCGGCGGCTACGACCGGACCAGCCGCCAGGGTGTCGTAACGATGACGCGGTACACCATCGCGCTTGTCCTCGCGATGGTGGCCGCGGTACCGGGCCTCGCGGCCGCCCAGGCCGCCGGGTTCATCGGCGTCGACGACGACCCGGTGCTGGGCGAGGCGAGCGCCCGCGTCACGATCATCGAGTTCGGCGACTACCAGTGCCCGGTCTGCCGCCTGTTCTGGAAAGAAACCCTCCCGCGCATTCGCAAGGAATACATCGAGACCGGCAAGGTGAAGCTCGTGTTCCGCGATCTCCCGCTCGCCGGGCACCCGATGGCCGTGCCGGCGGCGATGGCGGCGGAGTGCGCCGAGGACCAGGGGCGGTTCTGGGAATATCACGACAAGGTCTATCGAGAGCAGGACCGGAGGGCGCGCGAAGGCGAGGTCGCCGAGTTCCGCGTCAACGACCTCAAGCGGTGGGCAGCCGACATCAAGCTCGACCCCGCTGCTTTTGGCGCCTGTCTCGATTCGGGAACGTACAAACAGGAGGTCGCGGCGGATTATGCCGCGGCGACCGGCGTCGGCCTCAACGGTACGCCGGTATTCTTCGTGAACGGACGCGCCCTGCTCGGGGCGCATCCATTCGCGACCTTTCAGAAAGTGATCGAGGAAGAACTGAAGAAGTAGGCGCTACAGCGCCTTGTTCACCTCGGCCCAGTTCACCACGTTCCACCACGCGGTGATGTAGTCGGGCCGGCGGTTCTGGTACTTCAAATAGTAGGCGTGCTCCCAGACGTCGAGACCGAGGATCGGCGTCTTTCCTTCCATCAGCGGGTTGTCCTGGTTCGGCGAGCTCGAGATCGCCAGCTTGCCGCCGTCCTTGAGCAGCCACACCCAGCCGCTGCCGAACCGGCCGGCGCCCGCCTTGCCCCACTGTTCCTTGAACGCGTCAAAGCTGCCGAATGACCCGTTGATGGCATCCGCGACCTTGCCGCTCGGCGCGCCCCCGGCGTTCGGGGCCATCCAGGTCCAGAAGCGCGAGTGGTTCCAGTGCCCGCCGCCGTTGTTGCGAACAGCGGTGCGGACGTCTTCGGGCACGCTGTTGATGCCGCGGCACAGGTCGTCGATGCTCTTCGACTGCAGCTCGGGATGCTTCTCGAGCGCCGCGTTCAGGTTGGTGACGTAAGCGTTGTGATGCTTCCCGTGATGGATCTGCATCGTCTGCGCATCGATGTGCGGTTCGAGTGCAGCGAAGTCGTAGGGAAGCTTCGGGAGTTCGTGCGCCATCGGTCCTCCTCGGAGAAACCCCGATGGTACTTCGAAACGTTACTGGATAGACAGCATCCGGTCGAGCGCGACCCTGGTCCAGTGCTTCTGCTCTTCCGGCACGACGATCTGGTTGTGCACCCGGCCGGCGACCAGCTCTTCAAGAATCCACAGCAGGTGGTTCGGCGAAACGCGGAACATCGTCGAGCAGAGGCAGCCGAAGGAGTCGAGCGACAGCACCGACTTCCCAGGCGCCAGCTGGTTGGCAAGCCGATTCACGAGATGGACTTCGGTACCGACCGCCCACACCGAACCTTCAGGGCTGTTGGTCACCGTCTTGATGATGTATTCCGTGCTGCCGCTGTCGTCCGCCGCCTGGACCACCTCCCACGGCACTTCCGGATGCACGATCACACGGATTCCGGGATGCTGCTTCCTGACCGCCTCGATCTGCGCCACGGAGAACCGGGTGTGGACGGAGCAATGACCCTTCCAGAGGATCATCCGGGCGTTCGCCACCTGGTCGGGATCGAGACCGCCGAAGATCTCGTTCGGATCCCACACCACCATCTGGTCCAGCGGGATGCCCATTTTGAAGGCCGTGTTACGACCCAGATGCTGATCCGGGAGGAAGAGGACCTTTTCACCCCGCGCGAACGCCCATTTCAGCGTTGCGGCGGCATTCGAGGAGGTGCAGACCGTGCCACCGCGTTCGCCGACGAACGCTTTGATCGACGCCGCGGAATTGATGTAGGTCACGGGCACGACGCCCGCCTTGCCGGTGAGGTCGCCGGTCACGCCCATCTGGGTGAGCTCTTCCCAGCAATTTTCGAGTTGATCGGGCGCGACCATGTCGGCCATCGAACAGCCGGCCGCCAGGTCGGGCAGAATCACCCGCTGGTGCGGGGCGGCGAGCACGTCGGCACTTTCCGCCATGAAGTGGACGCCGCAGAAGACGATGAAGTCGGCGTCGGGGTGCGAAGCGATCTGGCGAGCGAGCCGGAACGAATCCCCCGTGGCATCCGCGAACTTGATCACTTCGTCGCGCTGGTAGTGATGTCCCAGGATGAGCAGCCGGCTGCCGAGCTTTCTCCGGGCCGCGGCAATGCGCGCATCCATCTCCGCATCAGACAGACCGAGATACTTCTCCGGGAGCGCCTGGCGCTCGGAGATTTGTGACTTCTCGAACTCGGTCAGCAGCGGAATGATGGACGCCATGGTTCAGTTTGTACGTCGACGTTGTGAAATTTTTCGCAAAGTCTGGACGTGAAAAAGGCCAAACCCCGCACTTGGGCTATCTGCCCTGCGGAATTTGGACCTGGAAGAATTATAGCGTCTGGAGCCGGCGGCCGACAGGTCAGCCGGTTTTCACACGGAAACGTTGTAGAGCCTTGGGGAATTCAGGCCGAAATAGTCGCTTTGACGTTGTAGAACGTGTCGCGCTCGAGCGGCTCTCGCCCGGCCGCCCGGACGAGCGCGGTCAGCTGGGTCATGGTCAGCCCTTCCGGGGTGGGCGACCCGGCCATGTGATAAATCTTCTCTTCCTGCACCGTGCCGTCCAGGTCGTCGACGCCAAACCATAGCGACGCCTGCGCCACGTCCACCCCGGTCGCAATCCAGAACGCCTTGATATGCGGAATGTTGTCGAGCATCAAACGTGAAACTGCATGTACTTTCAGCGTTTCGGCGGCGCTTGGCGCCGGCAGCTTCCGCATCTGGTTGTTGTCGGGATGAAAAGCGAGCGGGATGAACGCCTGGAAGCCGCCGGTCTCGTCCTGCAGCGCGCGCGCCCGCAGCATGTGATCGACGCGCTCGCCGGCTGTCTCGATGTGGCCATACAGCATCGTGACGTTGGTCTTCATCCCGAGGCGATGGGCAATCCGGTGAATATCGAGGTAACGATCGGCGCCGCACTTGTCATGGCAGATCTTCTTGCGGACGCGCTCGGCAAAGATTTCCGCCCCTCCACCCGGCAGTGAGTCGAGGCCGGCGTCGATCAGCTCGCGGAGGACCTGCTCGTCGGTCATGCCGTACAGGTCGGCGAAGAAGGCGATCTCGACGGCCGTGAAGCACTTGAGATGAATCCCGGGACGGATCTTCTTGAAGCCGCGGAGAAGGTCGGTGTAGTAGCTGAAAGGCAGCTCCGGATTGAGACCGTTCACGATGTGCAGCTCGGTGAGCGGCTGGTGCGATCGCCGCCGCAGCTTGTCCCATGCCTGCTCGAGCGACATCGTGTAGGCCGACGCGTCGGTCGGCTTCAGCCGCGCGAACGAGCAGAACAGACAGCTCGCGACGCAGACATTGGTCGGCTCGAGGCGCAGGTTGTAGTTGAAATAAGTGCGCGCGCCGTGCCGCTTTTCGCGCTCGCGATTCGCCAGGGTTCCGATCGCCAGCAGGTCCTCGCATTCGAACAGGCGCACGCCATCGTCGAAGCTCAGGCGTTCGCCGGCTGCGAGCTTGTCGTCAATGCCGGCGAGTCCGGCGGACTGGATGCGGGATTTCACTGAGGGCCTCAGGAAATTCTAGCGTGCTATACTGCGCGTCTCAAACCGACACCGCCGGGTGACCAGGGGAAGTGGGTGCGACGCCCACGCGGTCCCGCCACTGTAAGCCGTCACGCCGAAGCCCCGAAGGGGCGAAGGCGGGCGCGCGAGCCAGAATACCTGCACCGGCGCATGTCCCTTTTCCGGCGCGACGGACGCCGGCAGGAGACAATGTCCCTCACCGCCGAACACGTTTCATTCAGGTACGACGCTCGCCGCGAGTCCGCAGCGGAGTTCGCGCTTCACGACGTCTCGGTCGCCGTCCAGCGCGGCTCGTTGACCGGCCTTCTCGGTCCGAACGGGTGCGGCAAGACGACGCTGCTTCGTCTGATGGCTGGCGTGCTGCAGCCCGGCCAGGGCTCCGTGACGTTGAATGGCCGGTCACTCCGGGAGATCCCGCGACGGGAGCTTGCGCGCCAGGTCGCGATCGTTCCGCAGGAAACGCATCCCGCCTTCGATTACACGGTGCTCGAGATGACCTTGATGGGGCGGCACCCGCACCTTGGCCTCATGCAACTCGAGGGGCCCGATGACATCGCCATCGCTCACGAGTCTCTGGCCGCGACCGGCACGGCGGATCTTGCTCATCGCGCCTTTGCCACTCTCAGCGGCGGTGAAAAGCAGCGGGTGGTGATTGCCAGCGCGCTCGCCCAGTCTTCCAGCGTCCTGCTGCTCGATGAACCGACGGCCTCGCTCGACCTCGCGTATCAGCTCGAAGTGGCGTCGCTCCTGTCGCGCCTCAACCGGGATCGCGGCGTGACGATGGTGCTGGCCACTCACGACCTGAATCTGGCGGCGGCGCTGTGCGATTCCCTTGTCCTGCTGCGCGCGGGCCGCGTGATCGCACAGGGGCCGCCGCGCGACGTGCTGACCGCGCCGCTGGTTCAGCAGCTTTATAACGTCGAGGCGGACGTGCGTTTCCACGACGCCGCCGGGCACCTGACGGTCGTCCCGATCCGCCGCGCCCGATGACGATCTCCGAGTCGACGCTGCCGCGTGTCGCCGCGCCGCCGCGGCCGATCCGCACCCGGCTCGCGATCACGCTGGCCGCGTACGGCGGCCTTGCCGCTGTCACCTGCCTGCTAGCGCCGCTGGTTGGCAGCACGCAAATAAGCCTGGCGCGGGTGTTCGATCGATCGATCCCGTTTGCCGACAATGTCGACGCTCAGATCTTCTTCGTCGCTCGCATGCCGCGCGTGCTCTCCGGCGCCGTGGTGGGCGCCGCGCTCGCGGCGGCCGGAGTTGTCCTGCAGGCGCTGCTGCGGAATCCCCTCGCGTCGCCCTTTACGCTCGGCGTGTCCGCGGGGTCGGCGCTCGGCGCCATCCTGGCCATCTCGTTCGCCGCCGACGCGGCGTTCGGGCCGTTTTCGCCGGTGCCGCTGGCAAGCCTGGTGGGGGCATTCCTCGCTGCAACCGTGGTCTACGCAATGGCGACGCGGCCGGGCCGGGCGATGTCGACGTCAATCCTGCTGCTGGCGGGGGTCACGCTGAACTCGTTCTTTTCGGCGTTGATCCTGTTCGTCCAGTACATGTCGGATTTCACCGAAGCCTACCGCACGCTGCGATGGATGATGGGCGACCTCGACATCGGCAGCTTCGCCCCGATCCTCGGCGTCATGCCGCTGATTGGCGGCGCGTTCGTGATCTTTGCCATGCTGCCCTCGTCGCTGAACCTGCTCAGCGTCGGCAGCGACATTGCCGCCACCCGGGGTGTCGATGTGGCCCGGACCCAGCGGCTGGCATTCATCAGCTCCGCGCTCGCGACCGCCGCCGCCGTCGCACTGGCCGGCCCGATCGGCTTCGTCGGCATTGTCGTGCCCCATCTCGTGCGGCTGATGACCGGCGTCGATCACCGGATCGTGCTGCCGGCGTCGGCGCTGTTCGGCGCGTCCTTTCTCGTCGGGTGCGACCTGGTGGCGCGCACGGTCCTTGCGCCGGTCGAAGTGCCGGTCGGGATCGTCACCGCAATGCTCGGG
>Ga0209486_10000645_pt1 | contig 15392 bp, 5 predicted proteins | sample NCCompost_FD_187518 | JGI IMG/M metagenome (GOLD analysis project Ga0209486, IMG submission 187518) | Agricultural soil microbial communities from Utah to study Nitrogen management - NC Compost (SPAdes) (version 2) | ecosystem: Environmental > Terrestrial > Soil > Agricultural land | place: USA...
CCCCATCGACGTTCCATCCCCAGCAGGATGCCCGTCCATCGCCATCGAGTACACACGCATGCCGCCGCCCCGCCGTTAGGCGTATCCCGGCGCCGAACGACCCGACCTCCGCCGGCTGCACGGCTGGCTTTGGCCAGTTCGGGACGACCTCGTTCGTTCCCCAACAAAGCACCTTACCGTCTGTCGTAACGCCGCACGTGAAGCTGCCTCCAGCCGCGATCTGGGTGAATCGATGTTTCGTCACGACGCGTTCGGGCCATCGGTGCACCGAGGTTGAGCCGTCCCCGAGAGCGCCCTTTTGGCCATCTCCCCAACACCATGCGGTACCGTCAGGTTCGAGCGCGCAGGTGTGTGTCTGGCCGGCGCTGATGGTTTCCAACCGTGCCACGTTAGGTGCGGCGCACACTTCAGTGGAGCGAGTACCACACCGGGGACCACCGTCTCCTCGTGGAGCCCGGGTGAGCACAATACGGAGTGCGGTGTCTGGACAGGACGGCAGCTTGAGTGTCGTGGAGTGGAAACCGAGTCGTCGCGTCCACAATGAGCACGACTCGGATTGCTCCAGCTGCAACTGAAAGCGGCCATTCTCGTCGGCCTCGACAGATCGTTCTGAAGCGGTTGCCGTAACAACGGCGAACGGAATTCCTTTTCCAGCGCTATCTACGACGATGCCGCGAATCGATCGACCTTGCGCCGTCGCAATTGCAGGAGACAGCAGCACGACAACGGCAAAGTGCTTCAGACGATAGCGATTCACAGACTGACCTGCGTTCTCTGCGTTAAACGAGTGTTACGGGACTTTCGGTCGGATCGCGGTCATGGGGTGACGGAGCGGACGATCGAATTGAACAGCAACTTGAACGTGCCATGTGGCTGGGCGCGCTTGAGGATCTCGGGCCCGAAGAAGATCGCTCGTCCCTTCCCGATCGGCGCCTCGAATGCGACCACGCCGTTCTCCAGGTAACTCTCGCCCCAGCTCCATCCACTGCGCAGTGGCGTCCTGGTATCGAACCACCCCAGCTTCTTCACGCCGGTGGCTTCGGCCCCGGCGCCGAGACGGAACACCGGACTGTCATCAAAGAAGACGTTCGTGAGATCGTCCATGCCTAACGTGACCGGCGTCGCCGGGTCAAACCGGGCGGCGAGGATCGATCCGGGCGTATAGAACTTTGACTCCGGCAGTGGCTGGCCATTCTCGACCAGATGGTTCTCGACGGGAAGCTTCAGGAACGCTGCGAAGTTTGGCGCCGAGGATCCGATTGCCACGACTGTGCCGCCGTTTTCCATGAACGTGCGCAGCTGCGGTAATGTCGTCTCGTGCGTCACGCGACCGAGGTGTGGTCGGTATTCGGCTGGCACATCGTCAGGTGCGGGCTGTCCACCCCCACGACCGCCGCCGGCTCCCGCGCCAGGTATCCCGCCGCCCACGAACACCAGCACGTCGTATTTCGCGTTCAGGTTTTCGGCGTCCAGCTCCTGCGGAAAGACGCGCTGGAACGGGAACTCGTACTGCTCGAGGATCCACCGCGCCCAGCCGGCGTCCATTGAACCACCATACTGATCCCAGAGGCCAATGCGTGCCGGCCGAATCCGCACGGCATCAGAAGGCCTGGTGGTGACGCCGGTGAAGCTGACGCCTAACTGCGCGGCCAGAGAGTCAAGCTTCCTTCGCGTGGTCCCTTTTGAGCGAACGTACCATGTGCCCGTCGCATGAGTCGTCGAACCCGCCACCAACGGCGTCTTCAGGGCGTAGACCTCTTCGTTCGCCCTCATCAGCCGGTTCATCGCGATGAACGCGTCATTCACCTTCCGACTTGCGACAAAGCCCGCGGCGCCGTTGGCATTTGTTACGCGACCAGCCATCGGCTTCGCATTCCAGTCCGTCACCGGCTCGAAAGGACCAGTGAATGGATCGAGGATGCGGTCGAACGTGACACCCATCTGCAGCGCCAGCGTCCAGCCGGCGTTGTCGTAAGGCGGAGTGGGAGGACCACCTGGAATCGGGAACACGTCCGGGTGCACCTGCGGCTCGAACATGTCGATCACATGCGGCCGGAAGGCCTGTGCGGTGTGCACGATGTAGGAGCCGGCTGGATAGCTCTTTCCCGCCACGGTGAAATCCGCTGTCGCGCGTTGCACGGCGATATTCACCTCGCGCAACGCATTGATGAACTTCGTCGCCGTCGGAAAGTCAGCCTGGTCGGACGGAATGATGTAGCCGCGCGGGTCCCTCAGTTCCGGTCGGTGCAACTCGGCCCACGCCGCCTCTTCGTTAGATACGCCACCGCCGCCGCGGCCCCCACGTCCCCCTGCTCCACCAAATCGCGCCGCCACCTGCGCCAGGCGTTTCGGGTTGGTTGTCCACGTGTCGGTAGTGCCACGCGCGATTGACCGCTTCCCCGCCGCGTAGATGTTGTAGAGCAACTCTTCCCGCATGCCGGCCGCGTAATTGAGCACCGCGCGATTGAGCGAGATCGAGTAGTCGACACTCTGGCGGAAGTGCCACTCCTGCGGCGCGATAGGATACGCCAGGTCGGCCGATGGCAGCTGCCGGTTCATCACGAGCGGAATCCGCTGTGGCGTCGGGTTGCCGATCATCTCGGTCAGCAGCGCAATCACGTTGTGAAAGGAGGCGGTGTTGCGGATGCCGCCGTTCCACCAACCGTCATATGGCCCACCCGAACGCATCGTCGCACCGGGTTTCCCTTCGGCCGCCAGCCGGCTGTGCATCGCCGCGCCTAACGCCTGATAGCCGAGGACGACGATCGGGTCGAGGTTGTAGTTGTACGGGTCTCGCAGCGGTGGCGACCAGAAGACCGTGCCGGCCGGGCCACTCTGGTGGTGGTTGTACAGCACCTGTGGCATCCACTGGTGATACAGGACGCGGCTGATGTTTTCGGTCTCAGCCTGCGTTGACATGAAAAAGTCGCGGTTGTTGTCGTGGCCGATGTATTTCTGGTAGAGGCGCGGGGTACCGCCGGTCGAACGCTCCTGTGGGTTCGACTTGCGCATGTACCAGTCGGCGAGCAGGTCGTTGCCGTCGGGATTGGCGTGGACAAAGAGGATGATGACGTTGTCCAGGATCCGCATCGTCTCCGGATCGGTGCGACTCACCATCTGGTAGACCATCTCGCCCAGCTGCTGGGCGCCTAACACTTCCGATGCGTGAAGGCCTCCGTCGATCCAGACAACAGCCTTCCCCTCACGCGCCAATTGTCGCGCTGCATCGTCCGTGAGCCCCTGCGCCAGTGCGAGACGCATCGACGTCTGGCGATACCGGTCGAGGTTCCGATGATTCTCCGGCGATGTCACGATCGCCATCAGGTGCGGCCGGCCCTCGGCGGTCTTGCCGATCTCCTGCACCATCATCCGGTCCGACTCGGCGTCAAGCTTGTGCCAGTACTTCGAGATCTGCTGGTAGTTGGCGAGGAAGTAGTCGTCTCCGTAATTCGATCCGAATTCTTCCTTGGGAGTTGTGATCCGGTTTTGCGCTACAGCCGTGGTGACTGGCGTGAGCGCGAGCACAATGGCAAGAAAGAGTTTCTTCATGTGTAGTGAGGTCGACGACGTCAGATACTGCAGGAGTGTGTTGCTGACAGCAACATCAAAATCAACATCAACACCTGGGGTGCGGATTACACGAATTGGATCGGATTGCTCTCGAGTCAGACACGCCTCAGAGCGTGAATCCACAGCAGAAAAGTCTGTGTGATCGGATCTGATCAAACCAATATTAGTGCCGACCCAGCACGGTGGCGGCCGAAGCGAGCACGGAGCAATCCGATCCAATTCGCGGAATCCGCACCCCCAGGTGTTGCGGAGTTGTACGTCCCGTTCAAAGCCTTATCGAAGCGCCTCAAGCCGTAGCGCGAGATCCTTCTGTTCCTCTCGAAGCTTCTCGACCAGATCACCGCGCGATCGCAACAGAAAGAACCGGCGAACATCGTCCCACGTGGAACGCCAGTTCTCGCGCAGGTGCAGTCCTACGATACCTACGGCCGGAATGAGCACGACGCTGGCGAGCGCCGCCCACCATCCAATGGTCGCGCCGATGAGCCAGACCACAACGACGAGCCAGAGCAGGTAGAGCACGATTCCGATCAGCAGCTTCCATGTCGACATCACATCACGCCGCAAACGGAGTCGGTCGACGATCATGCCCGTCAGTTTGTACGGAGGCCAGAAGAGCACCGCCCCCGCCAACGCGAATACAGCGCCGAGTGGCAGAAACAGGTAAAGGCGACGGGCCGCCCACTCGATAGTGTTGCTCGTCGCCAGGTCGGCGTTCAGGTCTGACGGCCGCAATCCCAGCCAGCGGAGGCGGCGATCGTGCCGGCGTACATCGGCGATGAGCGTCGTGCCATTCGAATCATTCGACGCACGGATTCGCTCGAGCGCCTTCGTGGTGTATTCAATCCGCGCGAGGCGTTCGGCATCACGTGACGGAGTCGACTGCTCCGCTTCCCATACGCGCAGCGCGGTTTCCACGACCGGCTGGTCTTCCCACGAGGCGAGGTTGACCGTTACGCCGCGAAGTGCCGATTCGATCCGGGCGGTCAGTTCACGCACGGCGTCGGCGTCGTCAGGGCCGCGTGAGACGAGATCGCCCCAGGCGATCGGAAAGCCCCGCACCACGTAGGCGTCCGATCGGAAAATCTCCTTGGCCCGAAACGACAGCCCGACCGGCACGATCGAGATGGGATACCCGGTCCGTGCCGCGGTGCCTAACGCTATCCGTGCCGCGCCCGTCTTGAGCGGCGCCATGGCCGAATCACTGTGACTGATTCCCTCCGGAAAGATCCCGACCACCGCCCCTCGGGCGAGAACGTCGCAGACGGCCCGGAAGACATCTTCGTTCTTCGACATCTGCGACGGGTCGTCGGCCTTCCGATAAACCGGTATGGCGCCGACCGCCCGCATCAGCCATCCGAGCTTCCGGTCCTCGAATAGCGGAGCCTTGGCCAGGAAGCGGACGGGTACACTCCCCGCCGCCACGACCAGCGTGGGATCCAGCAGCGAATTCGGGTGATTCGCCACCAGGAGCACCGGACCGGCCGGAATAGCAGGGCCGGTGAATCGCACCTTGTAATAGATGTGCGAGGCCAGCCGGGCCAATCCGGAGAAGAGTGGAAGTAACCACATGGGGGGTCAGCGATTAGCGATCAGCGACTAGCGATTAGCAAGCGGCCAGCCATTGGCGATCAGGGAATAGCTGAAATGAGGGCCGGCGTCGAGTCGCTCCGTGGCATCCACACATGATCTCGCGGGTCGCTGGTCGCCGGGTGCTTTGCTACTCGCTTCTCCTGCAGTCCCGAAGCAGCCCCATCCTATCCGGAAGTAGTAGGACAAAGCGCCTCCCCGGGCATATTCCGCGTTTATCACAAAAAACCAACCTTTCCCAGCTATCGTTGCCGTTGAGTTCGGACGCTTACCAGCCGAGGGGTGCCCATGGAGCAAGCAGCAAATCCTCTTCCCTCCATGGATTCCACCTTCCTGTTACAGCAAGCGCCGATCGAAAATGGAGCAACGGTCGACGCTTTTTCGCGGCAGTTGCTCAACGCGATGAAAAGCTTTCGCGATGGCGACTTTTCGGTACGGCTCCCGCAGGAACTGACCGGCGTTGAAGGGAAGATCGCCGACGCGTTCAACGACATCGTAACCCTCGCCGAACGACGCGCGCGTGAGACTGCGCGCGTTTCTCACATGGTGGGTCGCGAGGGAAAGCTCAAGCAGCGCATGTCGGTGCCCGGCGCCACTGGCGGTTGGGCCGATGAGATCTCCGCCATCAACACACTCATCGACGACTTCGTCTTCCCGACCGTTGAAGTAACTCGCGCCGTGGGCGCCGTCGCAAAGGGTGACCTCGGTCAGTCGATGGCACTCGAAGTCGATGGTCGTCCGCTCGAAGGCGAGTTCCTCCGTTCGGCGCGACTCGTGAACACCATGATCGACCAGCTCTCGGTGTTCACCTCGGAAGTCACGCGTGTCGCCCGCGAAGTGGGCACCGAAGGAAAACTCGGCGGACAGGCACAGGTGCGCGGTGTGTCCGGGGTGTGGAAGGACCTGACGGACTCCGTGAACCAGATGGCCGGAAACCTCACGGCCCAGGTCCGCAACATCGCCGATGTCACGATCGGCGTCGCCAACGGCGACCTCTCGCGAAAGATCACCGTCGACGTGCGCGGCGAAATCCTGCAGCTCAAGGAAGCCATCAATACGATGGTGGACCAACTGCGTTCATTTGGAGCGGAGGTCACGCGCGTTGCGCGCGAAGTCGGAACCGAAGGACGGTTAGGTGGTCAGGCGGTCGTACCGGGCGTGGCCGGGACGTGGAAGGACCTCACCGACTCGGTGAACGCGATGGCGTCGAACCTCACGGCGCAGGTGCGTAACATCGCTGCGGTGACGACGGCCGTTGCGCGCGGTGACCTGTCGCGAAAGATCACGGTCGACGTGAAGGGCGAGATTCTCGAGCTGAAAGACACCATCAACACGATGGTGGACCAGCTCAACGCTTTCGCTTCCGAAGTGACGCGCGTGGCGCGCGACGTGGGAACGGAAGGAAAGCTCGGCGGTCAGGCGCAGGTGCCCGGTGTGGCCGGTACGTGGAAGGATCTCACGGACAACGTCAACCAGATGGCCGGCAACCTGACCAACCAGGTGCGTAACATCGCCGAAGTGACGACCGCGGTCGCGCGAGGCGACCTGTCGCGCAAGATCACGGTGGAGGTGAAGGGCGAGATCCTCGAGCTGAAGAACACCATCAACACGATGGTGGACCAGCTCAACGCCTTCGCATCAGAGGTCACCCGGGTTGCCCGCGAAGTGGGAACCGACGGGAAGCTCGGCGGTCAGGCAGCAGTGCCTGGTGTCGCGGGCACCTGGAAAGACCTCACTGACTCGGTGAACGCGATGGCGTCGAACCTGACGGCGCAGGTTCGAAACATCGCGGCGGTGACGACGGCAGTCGCGCGAGGCGACCTGTCGCGCAAGATCACCGTAGACGTGAAGGGTGAAATCCTCGAGCTGAAGGACACCATCAATACGATGGTAGACCAGCTGAACTCGTTCGCGTCGGAAGTGAGCCGTGTGGCACGCGAAGTCGGTACGGACGGAAAGCTGGGCGGACAGGCCGAGGTGCCCGGCGTCGCCGGTACGTGGAAGAACCTGACCGACAACGTGAACTCGATGGCGTCGAACCTGACGGGTCAGGTTCGAAACATCGCCGAAGTGTCGGTAGCGGTCGCGCGCGGCGACCTGTCGCGCAAGATCACCGTGGACGTGCAGGGAGAGATCCTGGAGCTCAAGAACACCATCAATACGATGGTGGACCAGCTGAACGCGTTCGCGTCTGAAGTGACGCGCGTGGCCCGCGAAGTCGGGACCGAGGGGAAGCTCGGTGGACAAGCTGAGGTGCCGGGCGTCGCCGGCACGTGGAAGGACCTCACCGACTCGGTGAACCTGATGGCGTCGAACCTGACGGCCCAGGTGCGTAACATTGCCGAGGTGACGACGGCCGTCGCCGGCGGCGACCTGTCGCGCAAGATCACCGTCGACGTGAAGGGAGAAATCCTCGAGCTGAAGGACACCATCAATACGATGGTGGACCAGCTCAACTCCTTTGCTTCCGAAGTGACGCGCGTGGCGCGCGACGTGGGAACGGAAGGAAAGCTCGGTGGACAGGCGGCGGTGCCTGGCGTTGCCGGTACGTGGAAAGACCTCACGGACAATGTGAACCAGATGGCCGGCAACCTGACAAACCAGGTGCGCGGTATCGTGCGCGTGGTGACCGCCGTGGCCGAGGGTGACCTCGAACAGAAACTGCAGGTGGAAGCGAAGGGCGAAGTCGCCGCGCTGGCCGACACGATCAACAACATGACCGGCACGCTGGCGACGTTCGCCGAACAGGTGACCAACGTCGCACGCGAAGTCGGCGTAGAAGGCCGGTTAGGCGGCCAGGCCAACGTGCCCGGCGCTGCCGGGACGTGGAAGGACCTCACCGGTAACGTGAACCTGCTCGCGGCCAACCTGACGAACCAGGTGCGCGCCATCGCCGAAGTGGCGACCGCGGTGACCAAGGGCGACCTGACGCGTTCGATTCAGATCGAGGCGTTAGGTGAAGTGGCCGAGTTGTCGGACAACATCAACACGATGATCGACAACCTGCGAGCCACGACGGAGCGCAACGAGGAACAGGACTGGCTCAAGACGAACCTCGCCAAGTTCACCCGCATGCTGCAGGGTCAACGCGACCTCGTCACGGTGGGCGGCATGTTGCTGAGTGAGCTCGCACCGCTTGTGGGATCGCAGCAGGGCGCGATCTACCAGGTGAAGCGCGCCGAACCCGGCGATCCGTCGGCGTCTTCAGTGCCTAACCTCGTGCTGCTCGCCGGGTACGCACAGGGAAGCCGCCAGCCGATCCACCTGCAGTTCGGCGAGGGGCTCGTCGGACAGTGCGCGGTGGACAAGCAGCGCATCCTCCTGACGAAAGTCCCCACCAGCTACGCACGCATTCACTCGAGCCTCGGCTCAGCGCGTCCGACCAGCGTGGTCGTACTCCCGGTGTTGTTCGAAGGCGAAACGAAGGCCGTCATCGAGCTCGCCTCGTTGACGCCGTTCACCGCGACGCACCTCACCTTCCTCGAGCAGCTCACGCAGTCGATCGGCGTCGTGCTCAACACGATCGAAGCGACGATGCGGACGGAAAGCCTGTTGCGTCAGTCGCAGCAGCTCACATTGCAGTTGCAGACCAGGCAGAGCGAACTGCAGCAGACAAACGAGGAGCTGGCGTCGAAGGCGAAGCAGCTCGCCGAGCAGAACGTGGAAGTGGAGCGGAAGAACAAGGAAGTCGAACAGGCCCGCCGCGCGCTGGAAGACAAGGCAGCCGAGTTGGCGCTGACATCGAAGTACAAGTCCGAGTTCCTGGCGAACATGTCGCACGAATTGCGGACGCCACTCAACTCCATCCTCATCCTGGCGCACCAGCTGCGCGAGAATACATCCGGGAAACTGTCTTCGAAGGAAGTCGATTACGCCGGCAACATCCACTCGGCCGGTAACGACCTGCTGACGCTGATCAACGACATCCTCGACCTGTCCAAGATCGAGTCGGGCACGGTAACGGTCGAAGCCGAAGAGATCCTGTTCTCCTCACTCAAGGAGAACGTGGCACGCACGTTCCGCCACGAGGCGGATTCGAAGAACCTGGCATTCACGATCGACATCGATCCGTCGCTGCCTCCGTCGTTCACCAGCGACCCGAAGCGCCTGCAGCAGATCCTGAAGAACCTGCTGTCGAACGCGTTCAAGTTCACCGCGCAGGGCCACGTGTCGCTCAGCGTGCGCCACGTGCCCAGTGGCTGGTCGCCGGATCATTCGGTGCTTCGCCATTCACATCGCGCAGTCGCATTCAGCGTGGCCGACACCGGTATCGGTATCGCGCCCGAGAAGCAGAAACTGATCTTCGAGGCATTCCAGCAGGCGGATGCCGGCACGAGCCGCAAGTATGGCGGCACGGGGTTGGGGCTCGCTATCAGCCGTGAACTCGCCGGCCTGTTAGGCGGTGAGATCCGTCTGACGAGCAGCCCGGGTGAAGGCAGCACCTTTACGCTGTACCTGCCAGATGCATACGAGGGCCCGGCTCGTGGTGCCGGAACCATCACTGAGCCGGGCGTTCGCGTCAACACTCCACCGCCGATCACGCTCTCCAGCATCGTCAAGAGCGAGGAAGTCATTCCGGACGATCGGGACGACATCCAGCCGGGCGATACTGTCCTGCTGATCGTCGACGACGATCCGCATTATTCGCGCGTCCTGCTCGGCCTGGCGCGCGACAAAGGATTCAAGGGAATCGTCGCGAATCGCGGCGGTACCGCGCTCGCGCTGGCTCGCGAGTACCAGCCAACCGCGATCACGCTCGATGTCTTCCTGCCCGACATGCTGGGCTGGACGGTGCTCAACAACCTGAAGCTGGATCCGGCGACGCGGCACATCCCCGTGCAGATGTTGTCGGTGGAAGAGGAGCGGCAGCACGGATTGTCGCACGGCGCGCTGTCATACCTGGTCAAGCCGGCGACAACCGAAGCGCTCGAAGGCGCACTCGACAGGATCCGCGAATATGCAGCGCCACAGACGCGTCGCCTGCTGGTGATCGAGGACAACCAGATCGAACGCGACAGTATCGTCGATCTGCTCGCGCACGACGACATCGAAATCGAAGCGGTCGGAACGGGTGCAGATGCAATGGCCGCGCTCAACGCCGAGAAATTCGATTGCATCGTCGTTGATCTTCGCCTGCCTGACGTGAGCGGGTTCGAGCTCCTCGAAATGTTGCGCGGGCACGAGAAGATGGCCGACGTCCCTATTGTCGTGTTCACCGGCAAGGAGCTGTCGGAGGACGACCAGCTTCGATTGCAGTCTTACGCCAAGAGCATCGTGCTGAAGGACGTCCGTTCGCCGGAGCGCCTGTTCGACGAGACCGCCCTGTTCCTGCATCGCGTCATCGAAAAGCTGCCTGAAGAGAAGCGCAAGCTCATCGACAGGCTGCATGGGTCGAACGAGGTGCTCCGCAACCGTAAGGTTCTGGTCGTTGACGACGATGCGAGGAACATTTTTGCCTTGACGTCCGTGCTCGAGAACCTTGATATGGAGGTATTCGGCGCGACGAATGGAAAGCAGGCGATCGACATCATCAATTCGACGCCTGGGCTGAGCGCTGTGCTGATGGATATCATGATGCCGGAGATGGATGGCTACGAAACGATCCGACGGATCAGGCGCGATATGCGCTTTCGGACGCTGCCCATCGTGGCATTGACGGCGAAGGCGATGAAAGGGGACCGCGAGAAATGTCTCGAGGCCGGCGCCTCGGATTACATCGCCAAGCCAGTCAACACGGAACAGCTGCTGTCGCTGTTACGTGTCTGGCTTCACCGTTAGTTGCGGGCAAGGAGTAGCAGCACGTGGCAGAGCTCGTGAAAATTCTGCTGGTCGACGACCAGGTGCGAAACCTGGAGGCGCTGCAGGCTGTCCTCCATCCGAGCGGCTGCCGGCTCATCACCGCCCAGTCTGCCGACGAAGCGCTTCTGGCGCTCCTGCAACATGACTTTGCCGCCATCGTGCTCGACATCCGCATGCCGGGCATGGATGGGCTGGAGCTCGCGAAACTGATCAAGGGCCGGCGACGGACACGACACGTCCCCATCCTTTTTCTCACCGCGCACCTGATGGATGAAAGGGATGTGCTGGCCGGATATCAGGCTGGCGCAGTGGATTACCTCACGAAGCCGATCGATCCGAACATCCTTCGCGCGAAGATCAACATCTTCGCCGACCTGCATCGCGCGTCGCAGGCGTTGTCCGAGACCAACGTGCAATTGCAGCAGGAAGTGACCGAACGCGAGCGCGTCGAGAACGAGTTGCGCGAGGTCAACCAGCAGCTCGAGGAGCGCGTCGAGGCGCGCACCGCCGAACTCGTGCAAGCGCACTCGGTGCTCGCGGCCAGTGAGGAACGGTTGCGCATTGCGCTGGCCGCCGGCCGCATGGGCACCTGGGAGCTGGACGCGGCAAAGCGCGTCTGTCATCTCGACGAAGTCCAGTGCAGGCTGCTCGGCCTTCCGCCACGTACCCAGTCGATTCCACTTGATACGCTGCTGTTGCTGACGTTTCCGGAAGACGACGCCACGGTACGACGCGCCATCGATCTGGCGCTCAAGACCAACGTCGACGGTGCTCAGGACTACACGTATGAGTTCAGGATCGTCAGGCCGTCCGACAATGCCGTGCGGTGGTTGCTCGTCAGCGGCCGGACAATCCCGGTCGAGCACGGACTGCCTCGCCGAATCGGTGTCACCTTCGATATCACCGATCGCAAGCGGGACGAGCATACGCTGCAGGAGGCCGACCGCCGCAAGAACGACTTCCTCGCAACGCTCGCGCATGAGCTGCGCAATCCACTGGCGCCGATCCGGAATGCGGTCGAACTGCTGCGCATGAAGAGCCAGCTCCCCGTGGACAAGCGCGGCCCGGCCGAGGTCATCGACCGGCAGACGCGAGCCCTGACGCGACTCGTCGATGACCTGCTTGATATCTCGCGTATCACGCAGAATCGGCTGGAGCTGCGCCGTGAGCCGGCGAGTTTGTCGGCGATCGTCGAGGCGGCGATCGAATCGAGTCGTCCGCTGATCGATTCAGGCGGTCACACACTCGAAGTGAAAGTGCCTGACGAGCCCATTGTGCTGCTCGCGGACGTGACGCGGCTGGCGCAGGTGATTTCGAACCTGCTCAACAACGCGTCACGGTACAGCGACAAGAAGGGTCACATTCACGTTGACGTTCGACGGGAAGCCGAGCAGGCCGTGGTGAGGGTGACCGACGAAGGGATCGGTATACCCGCGGCGATGCTGAATCGCGTATTCGACATGTTCGTACAGGTGGACCGTGCCCACGAGCGGGGGCGCGGTGGGCTTGGCGTGGGACTGGCGTTGTCGAAACAACTCGTCGAGATGCACGGCGGGACGATCACCGGACACAGCCCCGGACCAGGGCTCGGCAGCACGTTCGAGCTACGCATTCCCATTGCTCCTGAGGTCGAGGCCTCGGTCCGCGCGATCGGAATGAAGGACGACTTGCCCACGTCGCGATTCCGGATGCTCGTGGTCGACGACAACAAGGATTCTGTCGACAGCCTCAGTACGTTGCTTCGTTTGATGGGGAACGACGTGCACATGGCGTACGACGGCGTGGAGGCCGTCCACGCGGCGCATATGTACCGGCCGGATATCGTCCTGCTCGATGTCGGCCTTCCCTTGCAGAACGGATATGAGGCGGCGCGCCTCATCCGCAGCGAACCGTGGGGCAGCAGCGTCGTCCTGATCGCATTGACGGGATGGGGCCAGGAGCAGGATCGTCGCAAGTCGCGAGAGGCCGGGTTTGATCACCACCTGGTGAAGCCGGTCGACCCGAAGGCGCTGATGGTCCTGGTGTCCGAGCTATTCCACCGTTCACGCGGTGTCGTTCCGATCGTACCCGGGACGCCATCGGTCCTGACGAGCGAGTCGCGTTAGGCGCCGTTAGTGCGCGGCATACCGCCGCGCGAATTGCTCAACCGTCATGGGCTCGATTCCAAAGCGCGACGCAGACTGGCGCCACTCCGGGAACGGGCGATTGGTGATCGTCATCCAGTAGCCCATCGACGCCAGGCGGGCGGCGACTTCATTGAATGGCCGTACCACGTGCCGGGCAACGTTGAGCACCGGTGCCGGGATATGCCGGCGCTTCTCCGGGACGCCCAGGGCGCGCTGGATGGGAACCGAGAACTGCACCAGCGTCACCTCGCTCGGTCCCCCGATGTCGATCACCTCGTTCTGTACGCGCTGGTCGCGGAGCACGGCGAGCACGAACGACGCCACGTCCTCGATCGCGATGAAGTTACAGACCAGGTTGCCCTTCCCGAATATGGTGGCGACGGGCGCGGGCGTATCGGCGTTCCCGAACAGCACGCCGGTCCAGATGTCCATATACGCGCTGGGCCGGATCGCGACCCACGGCACGCCACTCTCCTTCACGATGTTCTCGACGCGCACCTTGACCCGGAAAAAGTCGACCGGACTGTCGGCGGTGATGTCGCGAGCGGACACGTGAATCCACCGCCGAACGCCGGCCGCCTTCGCGGCGGCGCCTAACGTGCGGTACATGGCCTCGTCGATCCGTAGCGGACTGGTGTCACCCTTGCCGAGGATGTTGTTGGCGGTCGTCACGATTTCCGTGACACCTGCGCAGACGCGATCCATGGCAGCGCGATCGAGCATGTCCGCGACCGCCGTCTCGGCGCCAAGCTTCTTCGCCGCTTCGAGCTTCGCCGCCTGACGCGACACCGCGCGGACGTTGCGTCCTTCCTCACGCAACCGCCTGACGATGACGCCGCCGAGAGCTCCGGTGGCGCCGGCGACCAGGATCAGTTCATTGCTCATGTGTGGGCGTTTTGGGCAATGGGGTCAGATTCGATTGATCGGGCTTGGCGTTAACGTTGCTGCACGGCTTGATCAATCGAGTCTGACCCCATTGCTGCTTTTCCTCTCAACCGCGTTTTCTCCTGCTCGATATACCACTCCGCTTCACGCAACAGCGCCTGCGCGTCGAACACGATGCCGTCGCGGATGGTCCAGGCCACCCCACCGTGCTTCCATTGCTCGTGACGCGGCACAACGCCGTAGAATCCGTAGCCGCGGCCGTACATCACCTTGAAATTGTCGATCGGGTTTCCGTTCACGACGGCGAGGTCGGCCCGGCAGCCGACGCGCACTCCACACTGTTCCGCCATGCCGAGTGCCTGCGTCGCATTGGTCGTCGCCACCTTGATGACGTCGATCGGATGAATTCCGGCCTCCTGCATCAGTTCCAGCTCGCGGATGAGGGCGATGCCTCCGATCTCCCCTTCGTCGCTTCCCGCGGTGAGTAATCCGCCACGCTCGTGGAACGTTTTCACCCATTTCATCCAGATGCCGAAGTTCTTCTTCCAGTTGATCTCGTCCGAGGTTTTCCACTCGCGCTTGAAGGAGCCGTGGACGCTGGTGTCCGGGCCGGCCGCGATCTGACTCGGGTGCATGAAGGTCTCCTTCACTGGAAGACCCGCGCGACGCCACCAGTCGCGGTTGTCCTCATACACCGTCATGGTCGGATTCCAGTTCGTGCCGTTCCTGATCATCAGGTCGATGACGGCGCTGAGCTTTTCGGGATTCCTGTCAGCTTCGGACCAGAGCATGCCGGCATGGCGAAAACGATCGAGCTCATCCCAGTAGTTGTAATCCGTCGGAAAGTTCTGCGAGCCGCCTAACGCGGCGTCGGGAATCCCGTACCAGTGCTCGATGCTGCGGACGCCGGCGCTCGACGCGATGCGGGCATCGCTCTCCGACACCTTCAGGTCGACCATGGTGAACATGCCGAGCTTCTTCCCCTCGTCGGCAATCGCTTCCATCACCTCGGGGTAGTGGCCGGGACTCTTCGAGACCTTGATGCAGTTGGCACCGGCCTGCTTGAACTCCCGCACCATCGTCCGGGCCTTGTCCGGCGTGTTCCCGATCTCCCACTCGCGCAACGGTTGCGGCCAGCGCAGGCAAAGCACGAGGCGCGGCCCGACGACCTGGTTCCCCTCGATCAGCTTGCGTTGCTCGGCCATCCGCGCCATCCCCGCCCCCGTGCCGGCGTCGCGGACTGTGGTGACTCCATGACCGAGATAGATACGGTAGACAAGGTCGAGCGCCTTTGCACCGAGGTCGCCGTTAGGCGCGGGCAGGTGAGCGTGCATCTCGACCAGGCCGGGCATGACGTATTGGCCCGTGGCGTCGATGATCCTGTCTCCCGTCGCGCGCGGCGCGTTGCGGTAGCCGGCGGCG
>Ga0209486_10000646_pt1 | contig 15389 bp, 12 predicted proteins | sample NCCompost_FD_187518 | JGI IMG/M metagenome (GOLD analysis project Ga0209486, IMG submission 187518) | Agricultural soil microbial communities from Utah to study Nitrogen management - NC Compost (SPAdes) (version 2) | ecosystem: Environmental > Terrestrial > Soil > Agricultural land | place...
GCCCGCGGGCGGGTACTGTGAACTGGTTCCGGTTATGTTAATGGTCATGGACGTCTGTGAGACGGGTCACGCTGACCGCGTCCGGGCCAAACCATACTGCGTCTGCATTCTGTCGCACCAGCCCGACACGCGATCCTGCGGCGGCCCGGGTGTCCGCGGCAGGAAGCAGGGCCAATTCATGAGCGCAGCTATGAAGTCTTCGACATCGGTACGCGCGGCGACGCTCGCGACAGCCAGCGGGTCGCCCGAAGGCGTCGAGCCGATGATCGTGCGATTCCTCGACGCGGTGTGGATGGAGCGCGGCCTTTCGCCGAACACGCTCGCCGCCTACCGCGCCGACCTCACGGCGCTGGCGCGCTGGCTGCGCAAGCGGGGAACGGCGCTCGAGCGCACCACGCGCAACGACCTGCTCGCATTCATCGCCTGGCGCGTGGAGACGGGCGCACGCCCGCGGTCGACGGCGCGCCAGCTGTCGAGCTTCCGCCGCTTCTTCCGCCACCTCGTGCGCGAGGCGGTGATCAAGGAAGACCCCACCGCGCAGATCGCGATGCCCAAGATCGGCCGCAGCCTGCCGCGCTCGCTCACGGAGGCCCAGGTCGAGTCCCTGCTGGGGGCGCCGCAGACGAGCGACCCGCTCGGCCACCGCGACCGCACGATGCTCGAGGTGCTCTATGCGACGGGACTGCGCGTCTCCGAGCTGGTCAGCCTGCGCCACGGCCAGGTCAACCTGAACCAGGGCGTGCTGCGCATCGTCGGCAAGGGCAACCGCGAGCGGCTGATCCCGCTCGGCGAGGAGGCCGTCCGCTGGCTGACGGAGTTCATGCGCGGCGCGCGCGGCGAAATCCTGCTCGACCGCCAGACGGACCACCTGTTTCCGACCCGGCGCGGCGACCGCATGACGCGCCAGGCCTTCTGGCACATCATCAAGCGTTACGCAAAGAAAGGCGGCATCGAGAAGGACCTCTCCCCGCACACCCTGCGCCACGCGTTCGCGACGCACCTGCTGAACCACGGCGCCGATCTGCGGGTGGTCCAGATGCTGCTCGGCCACAGCGACCTGTCGACGACCCAGATCTACACGCACGTCGCGCGTGAACGCATGAAGGAGCTGCACGCGCAGCACCACCCGCGCGGCTGATAGAATGTCGGCCCGGACCGAACCGCCTCGCCCCGCCGGGGTCCAAGCGAAACCGGTTCGACCCCAGAGGCCCGCATCGTGACGACCCGCCCGCTCCTGATTTCCGCCCTGGCCGCACTGGCGCTCGCCGGCGCGGGCTTCGCCACGGCCCAGGCTGCCAAGACCGAAGACGTTCGCGCGCAGATCGCGAAGCGCCTCGAGATCAAGGTCGAGGACGTCCGCCCGTCGCCGATCGCCGGCCTCTACGAGGTCCGCTCCGGCGCGGAAGTGGGCTACGTCTCGTCGGACGGCCGTTTCTACCTGGACGGCGACGTCTTCGACATGACGTCCAAGCAGAACCTGACCGAGGACGTGCGCCGCAAGGGCCGGCTTGCGCTCCTGGCCGGCATCAAGGACCAGGACGCCATCACCTTTGCGCCCAAGGGCGCGGCGAAGCACACCGTCACGGTCTTTACCGACGTCGACTGCGTCCATTGCCGGCGCATGCACTCGGAGATCGCCGAGCTCAACCGCCTGGGCGTCCGAGTGCGTTACCTGATGTTCCCGCGCGGCGGCCCGGGCAGCGATGCCTGGGCCAAGGCCGAGTCAGTGTGGTGCAGCGCCGACCGCAAGGATGCGCTCACGCGCGCGAAGAAGGGCGAAAAGGTCGACGCGAAGGATTGTGAGTCGCCGGTCGCCGCGCAGTACGAACTCGGACGCCAGCTTGGCGTCAACGGCACGCCCGGCATCTTCACCGATACCGGCGAGTACCTCGCCGGTTATGCGTCGGCGGCGTATCTCGCCGCATACCTGGCGGAGCCCGCGGCCGCGACCGCGGCCGCAACCGACTGAGGTTCAGCGCTCGAGCAGCGGGAGCTTTTCCGTGACGTCCTTCCAGGCGTCCGCATCGGCTGGCGGATCCTTGATCTGCGTGATCACCGGCCAGGTCCGGGACAGCTCGGCGTTGAGCGCGAGAAAGGCCTCCTGGCCCGCCGGGACTTCTTCCTCAGAGTAAATCGCGTCCACCGGGCACTCCGGCTCGCACAGCGTGCAGTCGATGCACTCTTCCGGGTCGATCACGAGGAAGTTCGGGCCCTCGTGGAAGCAGTCCACGGGGCAGACCTCGACGCAGTCCGTGTATTTGCACTTGATACAGGCTTCGGTGACGACGAAAGTCATGCGTGCAATTGTGCCACAGGCACGCCGCCACCCGGTCAGTCGAAGGTGCGGTAGTGCAGTCCCTCGCTGCCCGCCGCGCGATCCTCGAAATAGCGGCGCAGCGTGAACTCGACGCTCGGAAAGGCGATTTCCGGCCAGGGCACCTCGCGCTCCTCGACAAGGCGCGTCTCCAGGCTTTCGACGCCGACGCCGAAAGCGTCGCCCGTCAATACGGCACGGAACATCACGTGCACCTGCTCGGCGTGCAGCACGTGCACGACGGCGCAGAGGTTGCCGACCTCGACCCGGGCCAGCGCCTCCTCGTGGCACTCGCGGGCGGCGGCCTGTTGCAGCGTTTCGCCGACTTCCATGAAGCCCGCGGGAATGGTCCAGAAGCCGCGCCGCGGCTCGATGGCGCGGCGGCAGATCAGGATGCGGCGTCCATGCTCGGGAACGCAGCCGGCGATCAACTTGGGGTTGCGATAGTGGATCGTTCCGCATGCGGTGCAGACGGCGCGAGGCAGGTGGTCGCCCTCCGGGATGCGCATCTCGACCGGCGCGGCGCAGCTCGGGCAGAACTTCATCCACGGCATTGTGGGTGCCGCCACACGGGCTGCCAAGCGCCAGCGGTTCGGGCGTCCTGGCCTTATACTCGCGCCCCTGCGGCCCGGATGGCGGAACTGGCAGACGCGCCAGACTCAAAATCTGGTATCCGAAAGGATGTGTGGGTTCGACCCCCTCTCCGGGCACCAGACGCCTTTGTTCGTCCGCTGCGACCTTTTCCGCACCCCGGGCATCTAAGCGGGCAATGACCCGCATCTCGGACATCGAACTGCCGGCCGCAATGGTGGCCGCCGCCCGCGCCGGCGACGGCAAGGCGCTTGAGTCCGTCTATGCCGCGACCGCGGGCCCGGTCTACACGTTGCTGCGCCGGCTGCTGCGCCGGCCGGCGATCGCCGAGGAACTCTTGCAGGAAACATTCGTCGACGTGATCGAGCACATTGGCGCTTACGAGGGCCGCTGCCCGCTGCCGTCCTGGATCCGGGCTATCGCGGTCAACCGCGCGCTCATGTACCTGCGCTCGCCCTGGCATCGCGGCCTCGAATGGCTCGACAAGGACCCGGGCGGCGCCGACCGGCTGCCGTCGCTGGGCGCCGACCATTCGGCGCCGCTCGACGCCGCGCTCGAGCGCGCGCTGATGTCGCTGCCCGCCCTCACCCGCACCGTGGTGTGGCTGCACGACGTCGAGGGCTACACCCACGCGGACATCGGCTTCGCCCTCGGCCGCACGCCGAGCTTCTCGAAGTCGCAGCTCTCGCGCGCGCACCGGCGCCTTCGCGACGTGCTTGGCGAGTCCGGGAACTTCGTGGAGGGAACGCCATGCACCCCGACCTGAGCGAATTGAGCGGGCGGCTGTCGTCGCTCGCAGATTTCGCGCCTCCTGCCGCAGGGTGGTCCGGCGTCCTTGCAGCACGTGCGGACCGCGACGCGCGGCTCGACCTCGGGTTGCCAGTCGCATTCGCGGCGGTCGTGCTCGCCACCGCCGTCGGCCTCGCCTGGTGGCTGCTGTCGGCGCGGAACTCGATGTCGGGCGGTCCGGCCACGTTCGCGGCCGCGGAAGCTGCGGTGGCCGCGGAAATGCGCGCCGAGAACCAGCGGCTCGAGCGGATCCTCGCGGCGCTGCCCGAGCGCCACAGCATGCGGGGCAGCACGGCGTACACCGTGGCCGAGCTCGAGGACCGCCTCGCGCTGGTCGACGACCGCCTGAGCCGGGTTGCGCTGGAGCCGAACGCGCCGGAGCGCGCGGAAGCACTGTGGCGCGTGCGGGTCGGAGTCATGAATTCGCTGGTCCAGGTCCGCTACGCGGACGCGGTCGGCACGTACTGATTCGATGGAGGACACCATGAAGCGCTGGCTGATCGCGGTGATGGCGAGTGCCCTGCTGGCGGGAACCGCCGCGGCCGCGCCCGCCGAGGACGAGGAAGTTTCGCCCGAGGAGCGGCTGCTGGACGCACAGCGCCGGCTCGAGGACGCGGCGCGCGAGGTCGCGGAGCTCGCAGGCACGGCCGCAGGACCACGGGCGTTTCGCGAGTTCGAATTCCCCGTGCGGGGGCCGCGGCGCGCGATGCTCGGCGTGAACGTCGGCGGTGCCGAGCCGAACGGCGGCGGCGTGCGCGTGGACGGCGTGAGTCCGGGCGGGCCCGCGGCCGAGGCCGGGGTGAAGGCGGGCGACGTCATCGTCGCCATCGACGCGAAGCCGGTCGCGACCGGGCGCGAGCTGGTGCGGGCGATGGAGGCGATCGAGCCGGGCGAGAAGGTCGAGCTCGGCCTCAAGCGCGATGGCAAGCCGCTCGAGCTCGCGATGGAAGCGCGCCCGCTCGACCGAGCGTTCTTCGTCGGCACGCCCGGCGTGCCCGCGATCCGCGCGCTGCCGGCGCTTCCGCACGGCGAGGCGCTTCCGTTCCACGGTGACGTGCACTGGCTGCTCGGGGGCTGGGGCGACGCGGAGTTCGTCACGCTGACTCCGCAGCTCGGCCGCTACTTCGGCGCCGACAAGGGCGTACTGGTCGCGCGCGCGCCGGCCGATGCCTCGCTCGGGCTGCAGGACGGCGACGTGATCGTGGCGATCGGCGGCCGCGAGCCGCAGGACGGCCCGCACGCGATGCGGATCCTGCGCTCCTACCAGCCGGGCGAATCGGTCGAGCTCGAGATCCTGCGTGACCGCCGGGGGCAGACGCTTTCGGCCAAGATTCCCGAGCGCGCGACGCGCAACGTCATGCGTCGCGTGACGCCACCGAAGCCCCCGGTCGCGCCGCAGCCGCCGGCACCGCCGGCGCACGACCCCGCCGCGACCTGAGGCCGTTCGCCGCTGTGCTAGTCTGCGCGCCCCATGCGCCGCGCCGACTTTTCCTACCCGTTGCCGCAGGACCTGATTGCCGACCGCCCGCTGCCGCGGCGTGGAGCCAGCCGGCTGCTCGCGCTCGACGGCGCGACCGGCGCCATCCGCGACCTTGCCTTCGACGACTTCGGCGGGCTGCTGGAAGCGGGCGACGTCGTCGTGCTGAACGACACGCGGGTGCTGCCCGCGCGGTTGCGCGGCCGCAAGGCGAGCGGCGGCGCCTGCGAGCTCCTGCTCGAGCGCGTCCTGGACGGGAGGCGGATCCTCGCGCAGGCGCGCGCGAGCAAGGGCATCAGGGCCGGCACGCGAATCGAACTCCCGGCGGGCGCGAGCGCCGTCGCGATCGCGCGCCACGGCGACCTGTACGAGCTCGAGCTCGACCGCGAGGCGCTGCCATACTTCGAGTCGCATGGCAGCGTGCCGCTGCCGCCCTACGTCGCGCGCGAGGCCGACGACTCGGATCGCGAGCGCTACCAAACGGTATACGCCAGAGTTCCGGGCGCGGTCGCCGCGCCGACGGCCGGCCTTCATTTCGACGAGGAAACGCTCGCGTCGCTCACCCGCCGCGGCATCGGGGTCGAACGCGTGACGCTGCACGTCGGCGCCGGAACGTTCACGCCGATGCGCGTGGACGAAGTCTCGGAGCACCGCATGCACGCGGAGCGGATCCGGGTTTCGCAGTCGACCGTCGACGCGATTGAGGCGGCGCAGAGGCGCAAGGGCCGCGTGGTCGCCGTCGGCACGACCGTGGTGCGTGCGCTCGAGGCCGCGGCATCCGGCGGCCGGCTCGAGGCGATCAATGGCGAGACGGACATCTTCATACGCCCCGGCCACCGGTTCCGCGTCGTCGACGCGCTGCTGACGAACTTTCACCTGCCGGAGTCGACGCTGCTCGTGCTGGTGTCGGCGTTTGCCGGCCGCGAGCGCGTGCTCGCCGCGTATCATCACGCGATCGCCGGGCGCTACCGGTTCTTCAGTTTCGGGGACGCGATGTTCGTGACGCCGGATCCCGCGGCGCTCGCCACACGGGGCGCGACGCCGTGAGGTTCGAGTGCCTCGCGACGGACGGCGCCGCGCGCCGCGGCCGGCTTCACCTCGCGCACGGCGCGGTCGAAACGCCGGCGTTCATGCCGGTCGGCACCTACGGGAGCGTCAAGGGCGTGACGCCCGAGGAGCTCGTCGCCAGCGGCGCGGAGATCGTCCTCGCGAACACGTTCCACCTGATGCTGCGGCCCGGCGCCGAGGTCGTGCGCGCGCACGGCGGCCTGCACGGCATGATGCATTGGCAGCGCCCGATCCTGACCGACTCCGGCGGCTACCAGGTGTTCAGCCTCGCATCGATGCGCAAGCTCACGGAGGAGGGCGTCCGCTTCCGCTCGCCGGTCGACGGCGCGGAGGTCTTCCTCGACCCAGAGCGCGCGATGCAGGTGCAGCGCGCGCTCGGGTCGGACGTCGCGATGGTGTTCGACGAGTGCACGCCGTATCCCGCGACCGAACAGGAGGCGCGGGCGTCCATGGAGCTTTCGCTGCGCTGGTCATCGCGCAGCCGCCAGGCCTTCGATGCCGAGCCCGGCCCGGGCGCCCTGTTCGGGATCATCCAGGGCGGCATGTACGTGCCGCTCAGGCTCGCCTCGCTCGCGCGACTCGAGGACATCGGCTTCGCGGGCCTCGCGATCGGCGGGCTGTCGGTGGGCGAGCCGGTTCCCGAGCGCGAGCGCGTCCTCGGCGAGTTGCTGCCCGCCATGCCTTCCGGGAAGCCGCGCTACCTGATGGGCGTCGGCCGTCCGGAAGACCTGGTCGAGTCGGTGGCAGCGGGCCTCGACCTGTTCGACTGCGTGATGCCGACGCGTCATGCGCGGAACGGGCATCTTTTCGTGCCCTGGGGCGTCATGAACATCCGCAATGCCCGCTATGCCGCGGACACGGGGCCCGTCGACCCGGATTGCGGCTGCTACACCTGCCGGAACTTCTCGCGCGCGTACCTGAGGCACCTCGACCGGTGCGGCGAAATGCTGGGGCCGCGCCTCGCGACACTGCACAACCTGCACCACTACCTGTCCCTGATGGCGCGAATGCGGGAGGCGATCGCTGCCGGGCGGTTCGCGTCATTCCGGGCGGAGTTTCACAGATCCAAAGGGGACGCGCCCCTTTAACGGACACCACTCATCGGCGGATGCATGGTCAGCCGTTAAAGGGGCGCGTCCCCTTTGGATCCCGTCTCCGCGAGCAGAAGGGCAGTGATCGTCGCCATGTCCTCGATGGACGCGTCGTTGAACGAGGCGCGGAGCCTGCCGGCCTTGTCGACCGCGTAGACCTGCGTCGTGTGCTGCACGTTGTAGCTGCCGTCCTTCGCGGCCGGCTCCTTGAAGAAGGCGGCCGCAAAGCGTGCGGCGATTTCCGCCGTGTCCTCTGGATCGCCAGTCAGGCCGATGAAGTCCGCCGGGAGCGGCGCGAGCCAGGACTTGAGCCGCGCGGGCGTGTCGCGCGCGCCGTCGACGCTGATGAGCACGATGCGAACCGGCTTCAGCGACCCGTCGTGGGACTCGTGCAGGAGCTTGAGGCGGCCGAGCGCCTGCGGGCAGATGGCCGGGCAGTGCGTGAACCCGAAGAACACCAGCGCAGGCTCGCCGCGCAGGCTCGAAAAGGCGAGCGGCTTGCCGTGCTGGTCCGTCAAGGTGAAATCGGCGATCCGAGCCGGCTCCGGACTCAGGTGGATGCGCGGCGAGGCAGGGAGGGCGGCCGTGCCTGCGGCCATGACGGCAGACGTCGCGAGCAACGCGATTGCTACCGCGGACCCTGCGCTAGTTCGCATACAGCCGGGTGGCGGGCACCATGCCGAAGGTCGTCGTGCCGGGTCGGAGCCAGCGCAGCTTCGCGGTGGCCTGGCCGGTATTGTCGTAGTACTCGAGGACCACGCTGTACCGCTGGTTTCTGACGAGCGCGATATTGCCGGTCACCCGGTCAACCGTCGACGAGTGGTTGATCCAGTCATCGATGACCAGGTTGCCGTTGATCCAGAGCCGGACCCCGTCGTTCGCGCGGGTCTGGAACTGGAAGTTGCCGGTCGCGGTGGCCTCCACCCGGCCGCTCCAGCGGACCGAGAATTGGTCGGCGTTGACGCCGGGTCCGGGCGAGCCGTTCAGCCATGCGAAGTTCACGGCTTCGACACGCGACAGGGCGGGTGCCCCGGACAGCGTGAGGTTGTTGAAGTACTGTCCCGGTAGGCCAGTGCCGGTATTGGGCGTACCGCCCCCGCCACCACCGCCTGGCGCGGGCTCCTGGCCTCCGATCTCGGCGACATAGGCCGCGAGGTTCGCCAGCTCACCTGCGGTCAGCACGACTCCCTCATGGGCGGCGATGGCGTCGCTGAGCGTCGCGGCGGATCCGCGGTGCAGGTAGGGCGCGGTCGCCCAGGCATCGCGCAACGTCGGGATGTCGATGCCTGTCAGCGGCCCGCCCAGCCGGCTTCCGCTGTCCGCGTTGATGGTGCCGACGTCCTCCGGGTTGCTGCTGCCGCTCGTCGTGAACGGCGCGCCGCCGTGGCAGGTGCTGCAATTCTTCGACACGAACAGCGTCTTGCCCGCGTTTGCCGCGCTGGTAAGCGACCCGTCCGCGTTGCGGAACGGGCTTGAGGAGAAGCTGCCGAGTGATTTCACGTAGGCGGCGAGCGCATCGAGGTCGGCGCTGACGCCTGCTTTCGGGTCGCCGAGGGGTTCGCTCCGGCTGCCCGCGTTGAACTGGGCGTTGGTCATGAGGCCCGTGCCGCCCGCCAGCGCGCGAATCTGTCCCTCAAAGTCCTGGACTTCGTCGAAGTTGTTGCTCCAATGGAGGAAACCGTGGGCGCCGGCGCGACCCCTGAGGCTGACCGTGTTGCGCAGGCCCTCGCCGAATCCGGTCAGGTCCCACACGCGGCCGTCGTGCCCGCCGTCGTTGTGGCAGGACGCGCAGCTGATGTAGGCGTCCCGCGCCAGGCGTATGTCCATTGCGTCGTAGAACAGGCGCTTGCCTTGCAGCACTTCCGCGGTCAACTTTTCCCCGTGGGCCGTGGGGGACGCGACTAGAGGCAGGTTTGCGATGCCCTCTTCGAGCAGCTCCTCGAGGTCATACACGCTGACGGTACGGTCGAGGAAGTTGTTTACGTAGAGCCGGTTCCCGTTGGCCGACACGGCAACCCCCTGCGGCGCGCGCCCGACGCCCAGGCGGAAGATCTCGTTGCCGCCATGCGCATCCACGATCGACACCTGGCGGCTCGTCTCGAGGGCGACGAACATGTAGACGCCGTGACGGTCGTAAGCGATGGCGCTTGCGACGCCGGAATTGTCGTGATCGATGCGCTTCGCGTGGGTCTCCGTGCCGGACGCAAGGTCGATGCGGGAACTGATTGCGCGCACCGTGTTCTGGAAGTTGAGCGGCAGCCCGTCGCGCAGCGCGCCGCGCTTGATGTTGTCCTGTTTGGAGGGCACCCAGGCCGAACGACCGTCCGGCGAGATCACCGCGGGCCCGAGGTAGTTCGGGACGCCGCGGCCCTGATTCTCGAAATCCGGCTTGTCGCTGTGGCGCAGCACGATGGTGTCGACGACCGTCATCGAGGCCGGGTTGACCTCCACGATCTCCCCGCCGACGTTGGCTCCGCCAACCTGGGTCTGGATATCGGCGGTGCTCTCACCCGGCAGCGGAGGCGTGACGAACCGGGAGACATAGAGGCGGCTGCCGTCCCCGGTCATCGAAAGATGGCGCGGCCGAGGACCGACAACGATGTTGGACTCGATGGCGCCACTCGCGCCATCGAGCTTCAGAAGGCGCCCGGAACCCTCCAGCACGACGAACATATTGCCGCCCGTCGGGCCCGCGATGAGTCCGTACGGCTGCGATGCAAACGGCAGGCTGATCTTGCGGACCTCCGTGAGAGCCACGGGGTCGATCACGCTGATCGACGCGCCGTCGCGGTTCGTCACCCACACTTCACCGCCGGGAGCCAGCGCGAGGGAGCGCGGCGACGTGCCGACGGTGATCGTCTTCTGCTTCAGGTTGGTGTTCGCGTTGAAGACGCTGACCGAGTTGTGATCCTGGTTGACGACCCAGAAGCGGTCCGCGCCGGTCGCCCGGTCCTCGAACAGGAGGTTCGACGAACTGGCGGGCCGGTTGGCGGTCAGCGGCCAGTGGATACGCTGCACGATCGTGGTCGTCTGCTGAGTGCCACCGGCGTCGCGGGCCGTGACCATCACGTAATAGATTCCGGGTGCTGCGAATTGGTGCTGGACGGTCGGCGAGGACGAGAACGCTGTCGGCGGCGTGCCATCGCCGAAATCCCACTGGTACTGGATGCCCGCGCCGCCCGTGACGCTGGCCGTGTACGTCACGGCAGAGTCTGCCACGGCCGGCGCGGGCGGAGGCGGTGTGTCGAGGACGAAGGGCGGACCCGCTGCGATCGTCCACACGAGGCTCTCGCTGTCGGTGTTGACGCCGTCGGTCGCCGAGACCACGACGTTGAAGCTGCCGGAAGCCGTCGGTGTGCCGGAAATCTCACCCGTAACGGCATTGACGAAGATTCCGGGCGGCAGGCCGCTCGCGGCATAGGTGATGGTGTCGCCGTTCGGGTCCGAGGCCGAGAGCTGCAGCGAGACGAGCGTGCCGGCCGCGCCGGACTGGGCGCCCGGATTGACCAGGACCGGCGTCACGGCCGGGTTGACTACCGGTGCGACGGGTACGCGCACGATTTTTGCGATCGAAGGCGTTCCTGCCGCGTTCAATACGAACAACAGGTAGAACCCGGGCGGCGAGTCGGTCGCGCGAGTCGGCGCCTGAGCCACGAGCTGGTCTTCGCTCTGCTGGAACGTGAGCTCGACGAAGCGCTGCTCGAAGTTGAAGCTGTGCGACGCGGAACTCATCTTGATCAGCACGACGCGGCCGATCGCCGCGGCGCTGCCGAGATCCACCCCGAAGGTCTCGCCGACGTCGATCGTCGACGGCGCGTCCGCGATGACCGGACGCGCCGCGAAGCCGCCCGCCGCGTTGTAGAGGTAGGGCGGGTAATATGCCTCGACGTTGAGGTTGTTCTGCGGGCCCGGCGCGCCGCCACCCATCACCAGCACGCTGGCATCGGGCATCAGGACGGCATTCGAATGGTACAGGCGCGCGCGCTGCGCGCTGGCGCCGCGCGTCCACGTGCCGGTCGCGGGGTTCCAGATGTCGGCGGTGAATTGCGCCCCGTCCATCTGGTTCCACACGTCGCTGCCGCCGGTCGCAAGCACCTTGCCGTCGGCGAGGATGGTGGCATTGACGAGCCGCCGGCGAGCCGAGAGCGACTGCGTGGCCGTGACCGTAGGCGCAGCGCCGTTGATGTCGATGACGAGTGCGCCGCTCGTGTTCCCGCCGAACTGCAGGATCCGGCCCGGCCGGAACATCGCGGCGCTGGAATCGGATCCGATTGGGCCACCGAACTGGCCCGCCGTCGCGATGGAGCCTGAGCCGCCCGTGCTGACGTAGTACATCCGGCCGCCGCTGTCGTAGCCGAATACGCGGCCGTCCGGCGCAATGAAATTGCGCGGGAACATGAAATCGAGCGATGAGGTGTTCACGCCCGACAGGAGCCGGAAGTCGCCGTCAGTTTCGCGGACCTCCGGCCGGTCCGTGCCGCCCGATCCACCCTGGATATAGGTGTCGCCGCTCAGGAGCGTCGTCGAGGAGGAATACCAGCGCGCCCTGTTCATGTTGGCCTGGCGCGAAATCGAGTTGTTGCCGTAGTCGACGAGATTGCTGTTGTTGTTGCCCGTGTTCGTCGTGGCCGTGCCGGTCCAGTTGTCGCCTCCGGCGATGAAGACCTGGCTGCCGCCCGGAAGCGAAAGCTGCGAGCTGCAGAAGAGGTCGGTACCGGAGGTGTTGGGGAGCGTGAGGTGACCGCCGTCGAGGCCGCTCGCAGGATTCCATATGTCGTAAGTATCGATTGCGGTCTGCTGGCCGCTCGTTTTCGTGCCGTAGGTGAGCACGCGCCCGTCCGGCATCAGCACCGCGTGGACGGCGATGACGGGCCAGGGCTTGACCGGCGACCAGGCGCCTTCGACGTTATTGGCGGCAGCCGGCCGGACGGCCGCGCAGGCCGCGAGCGCGAATGCAAAATGGGCAAAACGCCCCGTAATCCACCGAGCCGCGCTTCTGCGCACGCCCCATCCCCTCGATCGTTTTCGTTTGGCACGTGCGGGGCCTGTAGTCCCCGCCGCCACCTTGTCGATTGAGAATATACGCCTGCAACGTTACGATTCCATTTGTTTACATAACGCGATCCTGCGGTCCGCGAACTGTGACGCCGGTCGCAAGCTGCGGCTCGTGACCCTGCGGTGACCACGCCTTGCCGCGCAACTGCGGTGCGGACGGTCTCCGAAGCGCCGTGTGCCATAATCGCGCGCCCCAACCGGGCCGGAAGACCGGCCCCGCAGAGGACTGACATGGACTTCTTCATCTCGACCGCCTGGGCCCAGGCAGCACCCTCGGCGACGGGCGGCATGCTGGGCACGATCCTGCCGCTCCTGCTGATCTTCGTCGTCTTCTACTTCCTGCTGATCCGGCCGCAGACGAAGCGCGCCAAGGAGCACCGCGAAATGATCGGAAAGCTCGCTGCGGGCGACGAGGTGGTGACCAACGGCGGCCTGCTCGGCCGCATTACCGAGGTCAGCGACAGCTTCGTCACGCTGCAGGTCGCCTCCGGCGTCTCCATCCAGGTGCAGAAGTTCCAGGTCGCACAGTTGATGCCCAAGGGCACGTTCAAGGGCGCCTGAGCGCCCCGTCCGCTCCGCGTGCAACGCTATCCCCTGTGGAAGGGAGTCATGCTGGCGGCCGTCTTGGTCGCCGCGGTCCTGGTCGCCCTGCCGAACTGGTACGGCGAATCGCCGGCCCTGCAGCTGTCGAGGCGCGACCGTGCGGAGTTTGACCCGGCGACGGTGACGCAGATCGCCGGCGAATTGAAGGCTGCGGGCATCGCGGCCGAGGAAGTGTACGTCGACGATGACGGGCGTTTATGGGCGCGATTCGCGCGGGTAGATGACCAGCTCGAGGCGCGCGACCTGATCCAGTCCCGGCATGAAGGGGACTTCGCCATCGCGCTGACGAACGCCTCCCGCGCGCCCGACTGGCTGAACGCGCTCGGCGTCGAGCCGATGAGCCTCGGCCTCGACCTGCGCGGCGGCATGCTGCTCGTCTACGAGGTCGACACCGAGGGCGCCGTCGCCCAGCTGATGCAGCGGCTCGAGCGCGACTTCCGCAAGGAGCTCCGCGACGCGCGCATCCAGTACCAGGAGATCGCCGTCGCGGGCCACGCGGTGCACGTGACGCTGCGGGACGCGGCCCGGCAGGAAGCGGCGCGCAAGGCGCTGCTCGCCTACGACCCGCAGCTGACGTTCGACGCGGACGCGCCGCCCGGCTCGCTCACGGTCGCGTTGACCGAAGCGGCAGTCAAGGAGCGGCAAGCGTTTGCTATCCAGCAGAACATCACCGCGCTCGAGAACCGCGTGAACGCGCTCGGCGTGGCCGAGACCGTCGTGCAGCGTCAGGGTCAGAACCGCATCGCGGTCCAGGTGCCGGGCGTCCAGGATGCCTCCGAGGTCGTGCGCCTGCTCGGCAAGGTGGCGACGCTCGAGTTCCGCCTCGTCGACACGGCCTCGAGCCCGCTCGAGGCCGCGCGCACCGGCCGCGCGCCGCTCGGCACCCGCCTCTACAAGCAGCGAGACGGCGCGCCGGTCCTCCTGAAGCGCGACGTGATCGCGACCGGCGAGCAGCTGATCGACGCGTCTTTCGTGCCGGCGCAGGGCGAGCCGGCGGTCAGCGTCAAGCTCGACAGCCGCGGCGGCGACGAGATGCTGCGCACGACGCGCGAGAACCTGAACAAGCCGATGGCGGTCGTCTTCATCGAGAAGGAGCGCGAGCTCGTCGAGCGCGGTGGCCGCGAGGTCGCCGTCGACCGCTCGAAGGAGGAGGTCATCAGCGTCGCGACCATCCGCGGCGTGTTCTCCAACAACTTCCAGATCACTGGCCTGTCGGCGGCCGAGGGCACCGAGCTGGCGAAGCTCCTGCGCGCCGGCGCGCTGGCCGCGCCGATCATCATCGTCGAGCAGCGCGTGATCGGCCCCAGCGTCGGCCAGGACAACATCGAGGCGGGGACCGAGGCGCTCCTGATCGCCGGCCTCGTGCTGTTCGCCTTCATGGTCGTGTACTACAAGGTGTTCGGCGTGATCGCCGACGTCGTGCTCCTGACCAACGTGATCATCATCGTCGCGCTGATGGGACTCCTGGGCGCGGCGCTGACCCTGCCCGGCATCGCGGGCATCGTGCTGACCGTCGGCACGGCCGTCGACGCGAACATCCTGATCTACGAGCGCATCCGCGAGGAAATCAAGAACGGGGCCTCGCCCTGGGCCTCGATCAACGCCGGCTTCGACAAGGCGCTGTCGGCGATCCTCGACTCGAACGTGACCATGTTCATGGCCGGCGGCGTGCTGTTCCTGTTCGGCTCGGGACCGGTGCGGGGCTTCGCCGTGACCCTGATGATCGGCATCATCGCCTCGATGTTCACCGCGCTGGTCGGCAGCCGCGCGCTCATCTGGATCGTTTACGGACGCCGCCGTCGCATCGAGCGGCTGGCGATCTGAGGCCGCGATGGAATTCCTCAAAACCGTCCCCACGATCCGCTTCATGGCGCTACGGCGCTGGTGGTACGTGATCTCCGCGGCGGTCCTGATCGCCTCGATCGTGCTCGTACTGGTGCGCGGCCTCAACCTGACCGTCGACTTTACCGGCGGCCTCGTGTTCGAGCTCGGCTTCACGCAGCCGGTCGACCTCGAGGAGGTGCGCTCGGCGCTTGCCGCCGGCGGCGTCGAGGACTTCCAGGTCCGCACCTATGGCACCGCGAGCGAGCTCGAGGTACGCCTGCCGCCGGCCGCGACGGGGGCCGCCGTGGAGGACGCCCGCCGCGTGACGGAAGCGCTCGCGGCCATCGACCCGTCGGTCAAGCTCAACCGCACCGAGTCGGTCGGGCCGCAGGTCAGCCAGCAGCTCGGCGAGCAGGCCGCGCTCGCGGTGCTGATGACGCTGCTTCTCGTGCTGATTTACGTCGGGTTTCGGTTCCACTGGCGCTTCGGCGTCGGCTCGCTGGTGGCCTCGCTCCACGACCCGATCGTCGCGGTCGGCGCCATCGCGCTGCTCGGCATCCCGTTCGACCTCGGCGTG
>Ga0209486_10000647_pt1 | contig 15355 bp, 11 predicted proteins | sample NCCompost_FD_187518 | JGI IMG/M metagenome (GOLD analysis project Ga0209486, IMG submission 187518) | Agricultural soil microbial communities from Utah to study Nitrogen management - NC Compost (SPAdes) (version 2) | ecosystem: Environmental > Terrestrial > Soil > Agricultural land | place...
GGTCAGGACCGCCACGTCGCCATCGACGCACAATCGCGAGAGGGTCCTGACGAGTGCTTCGGCCTCGAGGATTCCGGAGTGCGGCGAGAACAGCGCCGCGCGCGCATTAACGTGAGGTTCTCGTCCGCGAATGAACGCGGCGTCGACGATGTCGAGGCCTTCGACGCCGTTGGCCGCGCCTCGTCGGCGAAGGGTTTCGAGCGCTGGAATGTCCGCGTCATCGTGCACGACGATCAGTTTTCCGCAGCGCTTGAAGGGAATGTTGTAGGTCTCGCAGAACGCGTACAGCATCCGCGCGCCAGCGACACAGTGTCTGGCCTTCAGTGATCCGGCCGGGTAGTAGATCCCGGCATGAATCACCTGACTGTTGCGCGTGCTCGTACCGGCACCCGGCCGCGGCTCGCGTTCCAGCACGCAGACGCTCCGCCCCCGCTCCGCCAGCGCTCTCGCCGCGGCGAGGCCGACGACGCCGGCGCCGATGACGGCCGTATCGACTGTTTCCATCACTTAGTGGTGAGGCCGTCGCAAGTCCAGACCGGCCGCGCCGTTGTCGCGGCCGGAAGTCCGCGGTCGAATCTCGTTGCTGGGAGTACTCTTCCAGTTCATGCGAGCCATAAAATGAGACCGTTGCAGCAGTCTAACGCGACCGCGTTGCGCGTGCTCGTGACCGGGGCCGCCGGACGGCTTGGCGCGGCGATCGTCGAGGCGTTTCACGACGCGCAGGTCACTGCCCACGCCCGATCATCTCTGGACATTACGGATGCCGCGGCCGTCTCTGACGCCGTCAGAGCGGCGCGTCCCGATGTGATCGTCAACTGTGCGGCGTTCAACGACGTCGATGGCGCCGAGTCGGCGCCGCTGGCCGCGCTGGCGGTCAACGCCTTTGCGCCGAGAAACCTTGCGCGCGCGGCGCGGGAAGCCGGCGCGACGTTCGTTCACTACGGCACCGACTTCGTCTTCGACGGGAAGACCACGCAGCCCTGGGACGAGACGGCGCAGCCGTCGCCGCAGAGTACCTACTCGGCGTCGAAGCTGCTCGGTGAGTGGTTCGCGCTCGATGCGCCTCGCGCGTACGTCCTGCGCGTGGAGAGCCTCTTCGGCGCCGTCAGCAACTGGAGCGGCCGGGCCGGAACGATGGATTCCATCGTCGCCGGGCTCGAGAGCGGCCGCGAAGTACGAGTGTTCACCGACCGGGTCGTGTCGCCGAGCTATGTGCCCGATATCGCCGCCGCCACGCGTCACCTTGTTCTGACAGGGGCGCCGCCGGGGTTATATCACTGCGTAAACGCCGGTCAGGCGACGTGGTACGAAGTGGCGCAGGCGGCCGCGGAGCTGTTGCGTGTCGCGCCGAGGTTGATACCCGTCAGCGTGAACGACGTGCAGTTGAAGGCTCGCCGTCCACAGTTTTGCGCGCTGAATCCACAGAAGCTTGCCGCCGCCGGTTTCGCGATGCCGTCCTGGCAGGACGCGATGCGACGCTGGCTGGAGGGTCGCGCGATCCCGACGGCATAGAATGAGGAGCAATGGCTAAACGGGCGGTCATCACCGGGATCACAGGTCAGGACGGGTCGTACCTCGCGGAGCTGCTGCTCGCGAACGGTTACGACGTGACCGGCGTCGTCCGTCGCTCGAGCACGCCGAATTACTGGCGGATCGAGCACCTGTTGGATCGCATCACGCTCCGTCCCGCCGATCTGCTCGACCAGCTGTCGCTGCTGCGCCTGATCCAGGACGTGCGCCCGCACGAGTTCTACAACCTGGCCGCGATGTCGTTCGTGCCCGCGTCGTGGGACCAGCCGCTGTTGACCGGGGATTTCAACGCCATGGGCGTCACGCGCCTGCTCGAGGCCGTGCGCCACGTCGATCCGTCGATCAAGATCTATCAGGCCTCGTCGAGCGAGATGTATGGGCGGGTGCGGGAAGTTCCCCAGACCGAGATGACGCCGTTTTACCCGCGCAGTCCCTACGGCGTGTCGAAAGTGTTCGGCCATTACATCACCGTGAACTACCGTGAGAGCTACGGGTTGTTCGCGGTCTCCGGCATTCTGTTCAACCACGAGTCGCCTCGCCGGGGCGTGGAGTTCGTCACGCGAAAGGTGACCGACGGCGTCGCGCGTATCAAGCATGGGCTGACGGATCATCTGGCCCTCGGAAACCTGGACGCCATGCGCGACTGGGGATTTGCAGGCGACTACGTCCGGGCGATGTGGCTGATGCTGCAGCAGCAAAAGGCCGATGACTATGTCATTGCGACCGGGATCTCCCACTCGGTCAAGGACCTGGTCGAGGTCGCCTTCGGACACGCCGGTCTCGAGTGGCAGAAGTACGTCCGCACCGATCGGGCCCTTCTTCGGCCCGCCGAGGTCGACCATCTGGTCGGCGACGCGTCGAAGGCGAAGCGCGTCTTCGGCTGGCAGCCGAAGGTGACCTTCGAGGGCCTCATTCAGATGATGGTTGACGAGGATCTCAAGAGACTCTCGCAGCCGCATCCGGGGCCGGCGGCCGTCTATCGATAGACCTCGATATTCCTCAAACGGAGACTCGCTTGCACCTGAAGGAGAAGCTCGAAAAGCGGCAGGCACGGATTGGCGTCATCGGTCTCGGGTACGTCGGGCTGCCGCTGGCCGTCGAATTCGCCAGGGCCGGATTCGATGTCACCGGCTTCGACGTCGACGAATGGAAGGTGTCTCATATCAACGCCGGACGCAGCTACATCCTCGACGTCAAGGCCGAGGACGTCGAGAACTGCGTCACAGCCGGCACGCTGCGCGCGACGACCGACATGTCGAAGCTCGGCGAGATGGACGCGGTGGACATCTGCGTGCCGACGCCGCTGCGTAAGACGAAAGACCCCGACATGTCGTATGTCGTGTCGGCGGCCGAGCAGATCGCCAAATACCTGCATCCGGGGATGTTGATCGTGCTCGAATCGACGACGTATCCGGGAACCACCGCCGAAGTGCTGCAGCCGATGTTCGAGGCGAGGGGGCTGAAAGTCGGCGAGGATTTCTGCCTGGCCTTTTCGCCCGAGCGCGTCGATCCGGCGAACGAGAAGTTCAACACGCGGAATACGCCGAAGGTCGTCGGCGGAACGACGCCGGCCTGCTCGGAGGCGGCCGCCGCGCTCTATTCGGCCGCAGTGGACACCGTCGTTCCCGTCAGCTCCACGCAGGTTGCCGAGATGGTGAAGCTGCTGGAGAACACGTTCCGCGCCGTGAACATCGGGCTGGTCAACGAGATTGCCCTGATGTCGCACCGCATGAACATCGACGTCTGGGAAGTCATCGACGCCGCCAAGACGAAACCGTTCGGCTTCATGCCCTTCTATCCGGGACCTGGTCTCGGCGGCCACTGCATTCCGATCGACCCGTTCTATCTGTCCTGGAAGGCGAAGCAGTCAGGCTTCGAGTGCCGCTTCATCGAGCTGGCGGGTCATATCAACGGCTCCATGCCCGAGTACGTCGTCGAGCGCATCGGCGAGGCGTTGAACACGAAAAAGAAGGCGTTCAACGGTGCCCGCATCCACCTGTTCGGCATCGCCTATAAGAAGGACGTCAGCGACATGCGCGAGTCGCCGGCATTGGACATTCTGCAGCTGCTGCACCGGCGCGGAGCGGAACTGAGCTACACCGATCCGCACGTGCCGTCGTTGCAGGAAGGGCCGCTCTGCCTGCGGTCGGTTGCCGAAGACGCTGTGGACGGTATTGACTGCGCGGTGATCGCGACCGACCACAAGACGTTCAACTACGCAGCGATGCCCGGCAGGTTCCCGCTCATCGTCGACACGCGCAACGCCCTGAAGGGCAATCCGGCAAAGAATATTTTCCGTTTGTAAAGGCTGAAAGGCCGGCCTCTACTGTCCGACCATTCCTTCGACGGGGCTGCTCGCCGTGGCATACATCTTTCGCGGAATCCGGCCGGCGAGATAGGCGAGCCGTCCGGCCAGCACCGCGTGTTTCATCGCGGTTGCCATGGCGACCGGGTCTTCGGCGCCGGCAATTGCGGTGTTCATCAGGACACCGTCGGCCCCGAGTTCCATCGCGATGGCCGCGTCGGATGCGGTTCCGACGCCGGCATCGACGATCAGCGGCACCCGCGCGAACTCGCGGATGATGCGGATGTTGTTCGGATTCTGAATGCCGAGGCCTGACCCGATCGGTGCACCGAGCGGCATCACCGCCGCCGCGCCGGCGTCCTGCAGCTTGCGGCAGGCAATGGGATCGTCGTTCGTATACGGGAGCACGATGAACCCTTCGCGCACGAGCACCTGGGTCGCCTCGATGAGCGCCTCGTTGTCGGGGAACAAGGTCCGCTCGTCACCGATCACTTCCAGCTTGACCCAGTTGGACAGACCGGCCTCGCGGCCGAGGCGAGCAGTCCGAATCGCCTCGTCCGCGGTATAACACCCCGCCGTATTCGGGAGGATGAACATCCGATTCGTGTCGATGTAGTCGAGGAGCGACTCGCGCGATCGATCGGATATGTTCACGCGCCGGACGGCAACGGTGGCCATGTCGGCGCCCGACGCTTCGTGCGCCCGGGCCATCACCGCATGCGACGAGTACTTGCCGGTGCCGATGATCAGGCGCGACGCGAACGTGCGGCCGGCGATGACGAACGGGGAGTCAGTCATTCAGAGTTAACCACCGCCAACGAAGTTCACAATCTCGACCTGATCGCCGTCGTTGACGATCACCTCGGGGAACCGCTGGCGCTTGATGATGGTGAGGTTGTGCTCGACGGCCACCCGCCGCGCGTCGATCTCGAGCTTGTCGAGCAGGGCGACGACGGAGAGGGGTCGCTCGATTTCGAACGGTTCGCCGTTGAGGGTGATCTGCACCATAGTTTCGTCGCCTTTCGCCTTTTTAGTCTCCGGCTTCAACGGGACCCTGTCAAACGTCCCCGCCTTGGTAGAATCGAAAGATTCTGCGATCAGCTGATTTCGACACCTAGATGAAGCAATCTGAGCACACGATGCCGCTGGGCATCGCCGGGTTTTCCTGCGCCGACCTGTACCAGCCCTCCCGCCTTCGCGACCTGCATGACCTGTTCTGTACGCGCGTGGCGGCCGAGGATCCGTCGCTGTGGGCAATGTGGGACGCCTATCGCACCGCTCCCGGGACAGTGACCTCGCCGATCGAACGTTCCGATCTGATCGTGCGCATGGCGCCGCACCTCAGCAGATTCGTGGCGGAACTATTCAATGTCCGCGACGCGGCCGCCGAGTTGATGCGCGGGACGGAGCGTCTCGAGCCGCTGTTCCGGTTCAAGATTGACTTCGTCCGCAAGCGGGCGCTGCCGCTGGTCAAGGGCGGAGCGCGCGTGAGCCCAACCGACGACGATATCACCGCCGTCCGGGAGCTGGCACGTCCATGGGCGCATCTCGATCACGAACAGGCGATCGCCATGGCCGGATGCGATCTGCTCGATCGCGAGGCGGCCGTCCGGGAGCAGGGGAGCGACCAGGACAAAGCGGCGATTGCCGCGACGGTTGACGCGCTGAAACGCTGGTGCGCCGCCTGTCTGCACGACCCGGCCTACAAATCGTGGGTGATTTTCCGGTTCCCCGAAACGCTCGACTACTTCAACCTCGTGCACGTTCAGCGGCCGCGCCCGGATCTGCCCGAAGCCATGCTCGGCCCGGACAACAAGCTACGGCGGCGCGATGGATTCAAGCTGACCGATCCGCGCTGGACACCGCGCGAGGTGGTGAGCGAAATCCATTACTGCGTGTTGTGCCACGAGCGTGACAAGGACTCGTGCTCGAAGGGACTGCGCGACAAGGAAGGGAAGATCCTCAGCAATCCGCTCGGCATCGCGCTGCACGGCTGCCCGCTCGACGAGAAGATCTCCGAGATGCACATGCTGCGGAAATCCGGTGACGCCATCGGCGCCCTGGCCATCGTCGTTGTCGACAATCCGCTGGTGGCGGGCACCGGCCACCGTATCTGCAACGACTGCATGAAGGCCTGCATCTACCAGAAGCAGGAGCCGGTCAACATTCCGCAGATTGAGACCGGAGTCCTCACCGACGTGCTGCGCATGCCGTGGGGCGTCGAGATCTACGGGCTGCTGACGCGATGGAACCCGCTCAACATCCGCCGGCCGTACGCGCTGCCGTACAACGGACGGAACGTCCTCGTCGTCGGCCTTGGCCCGGCCGGATACACGCTCGCGCATTACCTGCTCAACGAGGGTTTCGGCGTCATCGCCATCGACGGGCTGAAGATCGAGCCGCTTCCGGCGGAAGTGACCGGCGAGGGCGGCCGGACGCCGCGTCCGATCGAGCGCTGGGACGACATCTACCGTCTTCTCGACGAACGTGTGCTCGAGGGATTCGGCGGTGTGTCCGAATACGGCATCACCGTCCGGTGGGACAAGAACTTCCTGACGCTGCTGCACCTGCTGCTGGCGCGGCGCGATCGGCTGCGCATCTACGGCGGCGTCCGCTTCGGCGGGACGATTCCAATCGACGACGCGTGGGGTTACGGGTTGGATCATGTGGCGATCGCCGCGGGGGCGGGGCGCCCGACCGTGATCGACATGAAGAACAACCTCGTGCGCGGCGTCCGCAAGGCCAGCGATTTCCTGATGGCGCTTCAGCTGACGGGCGCGTTCAAAAGGGCGGCGCTGCCGAACCTCCAGGCGCGGCTTCCTGCCGTCGTCATCGGCGGCGGCCTGACGGGCATCGACACGGCGACCGAGCTGTTCGCGTATTACCCGGTACAGGTCGAGAAGACGCTCGAGCGCTACGAGCTGTTGTGCGCGGAGTCCGGTGAACAGTCCGTGAGATCGGGCTACGACGCAGAAGAACTGCAGGTCCTCGAGGAGTTCCTCGAGCACGGACGTGCTGTTCGGGCGGAACGGACACGCGCTGCGGCCGCCGGCGAACAGCCGGATTTCGTTCCGCTCGTCCGCAGCTGGGGCGGCGTCACCCTCGCGTATCGGAAGCGGATGGTTGATTCACCGGCCTACCGCCTCAATCACGAGGAGGTGGTGAAGGCGCTCGAAGAAGGAATCTGGTTCGCCGAGAACCTGGATCCGCGGGAGATCGTCGTCGACGCCTCCGATCACGCGCAGGCGCTCGTCTGCAAGGGCCCCAACGGCGCCGTCGAGCTTCCGGCGCGGACGATTCTCGTCGCAGCCGGCACGTCGCCCAACGTCACTTATGAGAAGGAACAACCGGGCACGTTCCAGCTCGATGCGAAACGGCGTTTCTTTCAAGGCTATCGCGCGGAGGGCTCAGGAACGGAAGTGTCGCTGCAGCCTGACTCCTCGGGGTTCTTCACGTCCTACAACAACGGTGGCCGGCTCGTGTCGTACTACGGCGACAACCATCCGCAGTACGCCGGCAACGTCGTGAAGGCGATGGCGTCGGCAAAGGATGGATACCCGAAAGTTGCCGCTCTTTTCGCCGATGAGCTCGCGCGACTCGATCCGGCGAAACAGCCGGAACGCGAGGAGGCGTGGTCATCCCTTGTCAGGCGGCTCGACGACGACCTGCTGGCCCGTGTCGAATACGTGCAGCGTCTGACCGAGACCATCGTCGAAGTCGTCGTGCGCGCGCCCGCGGCCGCGCGCCACTTCCAGCCGGGACAGTTCTATCGGCTGCAGAACTTCGAGGCCCTGGCGCCTCGCGCCGCCAACGCCACCGAATCGCCGCTGCTGATGGAAGGCATAGCCCTCACCGGAGCGTGGGTCGATCGCGACAAGGGGCTGCTTTCTCTGATCGCGCTTGAAATGGGCGTGTCGAGCCGGTTGTGCGCGTACCTGCGTGCCGGCGAGCCGGTCGTGGTCATGGGTCCGACCGGCACGCCGACCGAGATTCCACACGGCACCGACGTGCTGCTGGCGGGAGGCGGACTCGGCAACGCCGTGCTGTTCTCGATCGCGAAGGCGCTCGGCGAGAACGGCAATCGGGTGCTCTATTTCGCCGGCTACAAGAAGGGCGAGGACCTGTTCAAACGGGAGGAGATCGAGGCGGCGACGGATCAGGTGATTTGGAGCACGGACATGGGCGCGGCGATTGAGCCCGGCCGGCCCCAGGACGCGCATTTCCGCGGCAACATCGTGCAGGCAATGGTCGCCTACGCCGAGGGCCGCCTCGGCTCGCAGCGCGTCCCGCTGTCCGGCGTGTCGCGGATCATTGCCATCGGCTCCGACCGGATGATGGCCGCGGTGAAAGCGGCGCGCTACGGCGCGCTCGCCCCGCACATCCCGCGCGAGCATGTCGGCATTGCCAGCATCAACTCGCCGATGCAGTGCATGATGAAAGAAATCTGCGCGCAGTGCCTGCAGAAGCACGTGGACCCGGCGACGGGGCGCGAGGAATTCATCTTCTCCTGCTTCAACCAGGATCAGGAGATGGACCGGGTCGACTTCCCGAATCTGAACATGCGGCTGCGGCAGAACACCGTGCAGGAAAAGCTGTCCAGCCGCTGGCTCGACCATTTGCTGCAGACGGTCGATCTGCCGCACATCTAGCCGAACAGCTCCTGCGCACGGACAGCCGACCCGATGAGGCCGGCCTCCGGGTTCAGGATCACCTTGACCGGGACGTTCTCCACGAGCTCGCGCAGCGGATCCTTGGCCAGGAACGCGTCCATGAAAGTTCCAGTCTTCAGTGCCGGAAGGATCTTGGGCGCAATTCCACCACCGACAAACAGTCCTGCGGTCGCCACCGCCCGCAGCGCCAGGTTTCCCGCCTCCGCGCCGTACGCGCTGGCGAACATCCGCAGCGCGTCCGCGCACTGCTGACAGCGCCCGCCGAGTCCGGCCTGTGAGATACGGGAGGGGGCGTCCGCCTCGCTGGCGCCCGCAAGCAGTTCGCATTCGCCGCCACGGTGGGTGAAGCGGTGCAGGTTGACCAGGCCCGGGCCGCTCAGCACCTGCTCGACTTCGGCCCGCCCCAACCGCTCGCGCAGCATTTTCACCACTTCGAATTCACGGTCAGTCCGTGCCGCGTAATCGGCGTGTCCGCCCTCCGAGGGTACCGGCCGGAGGCGCCCGTTCACGCGGTGCAGGTAAGCCTGCCCAAGGCCAGTCCCGGCGGCGAGCACCGCGGCATTTCCATCGGCACGCCCCACACCTGCCTGCAGCACCGCTACCTCGTCGGCGGTCAGGACTTCGACGCTCATCGCTAACGCTTCGAGGTCGTTGAGCAGCTCGACGCGCGGCGTGCCGAGATGCGCGGCAATCTCGGCCGCGGAAATGTCCCAGGCAACGTTGGTCATCCGCGCGACGCCGCCGATGACCGGTCCGGCGACGCCAACGGCCGCCGCATCCACCGCGCCCTGACGTCCGCAGGTTCGATCGAACTCGGCGAGGATCTCGACGAAGCTGCCGTAACTGCTCGTGACGTAACTGTAGGTTTCAACCAGACGCGGACGTGGCGTCGCCGGCTCGAACACGCCGAGAAGCGTTTTGGTGCCGCCAACATCGCCGCCGACAATCATTTGATGGTATGTCCAGTTGGGACCGGCCACTAGATTATATTGGGACGTCTTGGCGAGCTCTGGTGCACCCGCGCTCTCTCGTCGTCAACTGCTCGAGCGGTATACGCACCTGCGCGAGGATCATCTGCGCTACATGCAGAAGTGGGGGCTCATCCGGCCCTCGCATCGCGCCCACGGCGAGGCGTTCTACGCGTTTCCCGACCTCACCGTCATCCGCGAGGCCGACGCCGACCTGGGGAATGGCGCCACCTTCCGCGCCGTCCTGCGGAGTCTGCTCGCCTCGCATCGCGGGCAGCTGACGCTGGATTTCCGGATCGAGGCACAGCCGGCGAAGGTGCTGCAGCTGAGGCGCCCCGAGCCTCCGCCGCTGGCGGCCTTGCTGGAAACGCCGTTCATCGATCGGTCCTCGTCTTCGGAGCAGTATTTCACTGCCGCCTCAATCCTCGACAACGGCGACCCGGCGAACTTCGATTCCGCCGCCGCCGCATATCGGCGCGCGCTGGAAATCGATCCGTATCTTGTGCCCGCGCTCATCAACCTGGCGAACATCCACTACGCGCGCGACCAGATTGCCGAGGCTCAGGCGTTGTACGAACGGGCGGTTTCGCTCGAGGGCGACGTCTTCGAGTCGCATTTCAACCTCGGCAACATCTTTCACGACCTCGGCCGGTATATCGAGGCGCAGCGCTGCTACCGTGAGGCGCTCCGCCTGAACCCGGCGTTTGCGGACGCGCACTTCTATCTGGCGGTGACGCTGGAGAAGAACGGGCAGTCGTCGGAGGCACGCCCGCACTGGCGCGCCTATCAGCAGCTCGCACCCAATGGCGAGTGGGTGCATCTGGCCAAGGAGTTCTCGGACTAGTAGGTGTATTCGTCGCGCGGCTCGCGCTTCTTCGGCGCGCGGCGCAGCTTGTAGTACTGGCATTCCGGACACCAGGCATCCGCATCGAACCCGGTGGTGCCGGCGTAGGGTTTGACCTCCCGGTGGGTGCAGAATGCCGCGTTGCCGTCCTCGGCCGGCTGCTGCCATCGGCACGAACCAAATCGCACGAATGCGCCGGACTGCGGGTTGTCCGAGGTGACGGGAGCCGGTCCGGGCGACACGGCCGGAGCTTCCGGTGCCGCCGGCGAGGACGCCGACATCGGCGCCCTGGTGCTGTCACCCGGGGCGCCCTGGTTGATCGGGTTGTTATTGAAGTTGAACGCCAACGGCTTTCTCCAGCGCGCGCAGGGCGCGCAATTCTTCAGGAGCGACCAGCGTCAGCGCGCTCCCGGTTGATTCCGCGCGGCCGGTACGGCCCACGCGATGGACATACGCCTCGGGCGTGTCCGGGACTTCGAAGTTGACGACGTGCGCGATGCCCTCGATGTCGAGGCCGCGTGCGGCGACATCCGTGGCGACCAGCACCGGATACGTTCCCGTGCGGAACCCTTCCACGGCTGACATCCGCTGCTGCTGGGTGCGATCGGCGTGCAGCGCGGCGGCGCGGACCCCCAGCGTGGTCAGACGCGTCGCCAGTCGATCGGCGCCGATTTTCGTCCGGCAGAACACCAGCACCGGACCCGTGGCTTCCTCGCGCAGCCAGTGCGCGAGCCACTGTGTCTTTTCGTTCGCGGCCACCGTCTGCACGGCATGCGAGATCGTCTGCGCCGGACCGCCGCGCCGTCCCACCTGCACGAGTTTCGGGTCGTGAAGAAACTCCTCGGTCAGCTTCAGCACTTCCGCCGGCATCGTGGCCGAGAAGAGCAGCGTCTGGCGTTTGGACGGTAAGCTGGCCATGATTCGCCGGACGTCGGGCCAGAACCCCATGTCGAGCATGCGGTCGGCTTCGTCGAGGACCAGGATCTCGAGACCGCGCAGGTCCACCGAATCGTGGCGCATGTGGTCCATCAGGCGTCCTGGCGTGGCGACCACGATATCGACGCCGGCGCGCAGCGCGCGCTCCTGGATATCCATCGGAACGCCACCGTAGACGGCGATGCTCGAGATCGTCGTGTGGTAGGTCAGCCCCTGAACTTGATCCTCGATCTGAACGGCGAGCTCGCGCGTCGGCGCCAGGATGAGGGCGCGTGTCCGCGGCGGCTGCGGCGCAGCCTCGTGGAGGAATCGCTGGAGAATCGGGACCAGAAATGCAGCCGTCTTGCCGGTGCCGGTTTCCGCGCAGGCGATGACGTCGACACCGGAGAGCGCGATCGGGATGACGCCGCTCTGGATGGCGCGTGTTTCGGACCAGCCGAGATCGCGGACGCCGCTCAGCAGGCGGGAATCCAGCGACAGCTGGTCGAACGGTATGGGCGCGGGATCGAACGGCGATGGCTCGTACGGGAGCACGGCTGGTTCGGGACGAGGCTGCATCTCCGGCCGGATCCGATGCCGGCGCTGGCCCCCCGGCGCCTTGGCGGCCCCGCGTCGGTGGCGATTGCGCGATGAAGATGTGGTGTGGGTACTCAAAACAGAAGCGTTATCTCGCCCGGAACGTGATGATTCCGCGGACAGGGTCATAGGGAGAGACGCCGACGGTCACGCGGTCGCCAGGCACCACCTTGATTCGGAAGCGGCGCATCCGGCCGCTCAACTGCGCCAGCACTTCGTGTCCTGCGTCGCATTGGACGCGATACAACCCGCCAGAATGAACGGCCACGACCGTTCCCTGCATATCTATGAGATCGTCCTTGCTCAATCAGCTCATCCTTTCACCGAAACTAGCAACGAGTGTGCCATACCTAAGGAGTACGTGCAACGTACTGACGTACAGTAATTTGCCGGAATTCAGCTGAATTCGAGAGAGCCGCTCAACGGCATCCGGTGAGAGTCGCGCTGCTCATCGAGGGAACACGATCACAGAGCCCTGACCGCCTCTTCGACCTGGGCTGCCAGACCCGCGTAGTCGTCTCCGCGCAGCCGCAGCGGAGCTCCGAATGCCACGCGGACGCGTCCAGGCCGGATGAACGTGGATCCGACGGGCATCAACCGATCGACGTGCTCCAGTTTCACCGGCACGACCGGGAGGTCGAGCCGTGACGCGATCATCCCGATGCCGCCGCGAAACGGCTTGAGCTGCCCCGTCGGCGATCGCACGCCCTCCGGGAAGAGCAGGATCGACATGCCGCTCCCCGTCACCTCGCCGATGTATTGCAGCGTATGTCGCGCACCGGCTTCACGCTGCGGAATCGGAAACGTATTGAAGTAGAAGCACGCCAGGTAGTAATTCAGCGAGTTGGTGAACACTTCGCGCCGCGTGTGCTGCTCCGGATGGAAGTGCGCCTCGAAGAACTCCTTGAGCATCGCCGGCGCGACGCGGCTCCGCCAGCGCCCCGGCAGCGCCGACAGAATCACCGGCACGTCCATGTGGCTCTGGTGGTTCGACGCGAAGATCACCGGGCCTTCGAGCGCGGCGAGATGTTCACGCCCCTCGACGCGCGCGTACGCGAACAGGCGCGTCAGGGGGACGATCCACGCGGCCTGCGACAGGCGCCGGATCAGCCGCACCGGCTGGCGGCGGTTCCAGGCTGGAAAATCGACCGGCTCCTCGACTGCCTCGGCGGTCGGCGGCGCTTCGACCAGCTGCTTCAGATCGGCGATGCTTGCGGCCTCCGAGAAGCGCGCTTCGTCGATCCGCGTCTGGAACCGATCCTCGAGTGCGACCATCAGCTCGACGCGCTCGAGCGAACTGAGCCCCAGCTCCTCCAGCGTCGTCGCGGCACCGACCTGCCGGCCGCGCGCGTACCGCGCAATCAGCGCCTCGAGCGAGTCGCCCTGTGGCGCTGCCAGTGACTGACCCCCCGTTCGCACCCAGTCGCGAATCGCCGCGCGTTTCAGCTTGCGCGTCCCCTCCGTACGCGGCAGCTCCGTGGTTGGCCATACCGAGATCGTGCGAATGCGCTGGTGATCCTGCAGACGCGCGTTCGCCTCGCGGATGACGTGATCGGGATCGCCGCCCGGTTCCAGCACGACGACCGCGTGCACACGTTCCTGGGCGCCTTCCGCAACGCCGACAACCGCCGATTCGCGGACGCCGGAGACTTCATTGACCGCACGTTCGACGTCTTCCGGAAAGACGTTCAGCCCTTCCGGCGTCACGATCATTTCCTTCTTCCGCCCGCGAATGAACAGCCGGCCCTGATCGTCGGTCCCGCCGATGTCGCCGGTGTGGAACCATCCCTCCTCGTCGAACACTCCTGGCTGTGACTTGTCACTTGTTACTTCCGACTTGCCACTTTCGTAATACCCGCTGGTGACGTTTTCCCCGCGCACGAGAATTTCGCCATCCTCGGCGATCTTCACGTCCACGCCGGCAATCGGCGTCCCGACCGATCCCTTGCTCGTCCTGAAGGGATGGTTCAGCGTGACGATCGGCGCGGTTTCCGTCAGGCCGTATCCCTGAATGACCGCGAATCCCAGCCGGCGCCAGAATTCCTCGAGGTCCGGCGGCAGCGGTGCAGCGCCGACGACAAACGCCCAGAACTTCAGGCCGAGCGCCGAGTGAACACGGCGATAGCGCCACCATCGGCCGGGAATGGAAATGCCGGCGGGCGGCGGCTCCACCGTCTCGGGCATCGTCCGCACGACATGCTCCCGCAGCACGTCGAGGATTTTCGGCACGCAGACCAGGACCGACACGCGGCGCGACTTGATCAGGCGGATGATGTCGTGCGGGTTGAAGCTGCGCGTGAAGATGACCGTCCCGCGTATCATCGGCGGGACGTTCGTCGCCATCGACTGGCCGAACATGTGGCTGAGCGGAAGCAGGTTGACGAAGCGGATCGGGTGGAACGGCCGCTCGTACTTCCGGTATTTCAGAACCTCGCGCTCGACCGGCACGATGTTCGCGAGAACATTGCGATGCCTGATCACCACCCCCTTCGGCTCGGCGGTGGCGCCCGACGTGAAGATGATCTGCGTGACGTCGTCGCGCGTCATCGTGACGTCGGGCATCGGTCCATCGGCGCGCCAGTCCAGGTCAGAAAGCCGCCAGTGCTCCTGTCCGGCCAGGTCGCCGGGCGTGGCGTCGTCGCCGAGGAGCGTCAGTTTTGCCTCGACGATCCCCGCGACTTTGCGCACGAAATCGGCGGACGACCGGTAGTCAATCGGGACGACGATGATTCCAGCGATCAGGCAGCCCCAGTAGCAGGCGATCCATTCGGGGCGGTTTTCGCCCCAGAAGATCACTTTGTCGCCCTGACGGATTCCGGCGGCGTTCAGGCGGCCGGCGAAGCCGCGCGCGGCGCGGCCCACCTCCTCGTAGCTGTGCACCCGGCGCTTGTAGCCGTCGTCATAGACGAGGAAATCGCCGCGGATCGTGACGAGATCCCCAAAAAAGTCGACGAGCGTCTCACGGCGCACCTGTAAATTATGATTCTTTCCCTAACGGCATTCGGCATTCAGTACGCTGAATTCCTCTGAACTCATGATGGACGCGAGCCCCGTCGGCGCCTTATACGACAGCCTGCTGCAGTCGGCGCTCCGCCAGTTCTTCGAGCGCGCGACCTTTGACGCCGAGGCGACGGCCTCGGCGGCGATTGACGGCCGCCTGGCGATTGAGCCGTCCGCCAATCCCTCGGCGCTGACCATCCGGTGGTTCGGAACGCGCTATACGCTCCGCGTGCCGGCGCGGTGGCCGTTTACAGCTCACGAAATCCGGCTGGCCCAGGCAATCGGTTCCGTGCTCGCGGCGCGGTATCGCGCCATTCAGAACCCGCGAATCCTCGCCGAGCGGGTCGATCTGTTCAGCGGCGCGATCGAGGATCGATACGTCGGCGCCTTCCTGGATCCGCGGTCGTACGCCACCGACGCCCGGGCCACGCGGGCCGACCGGATCGCGTCGATTATCGAGATGCTGCGTGTCGCGGCGCTCTCCAGCTACGAGAATCGCCCGATTTCGACCGGTGTCCTCCTGCTC
>Ga0209486_10000648_pt1 | contig 15332 bp, 14 predicted proteins | sample NCCompost_FD_187518 | JGI IMG/M metagenome (GOLD analysis project Ga0209486, IMG submission 187518) | Agricultural soil microbial communities from Utah to study Nitrogen management - NC Compost (SPAdes) (version 2) | ecosystem: Environmental > Terrestrial > Soil > Agricultural land | place...
AAGATCAACGCATTGACAAGGGTAATCATTTTCTCGAGTTTGCCAGATCTCTTTCATCGACTCGCCTCTCACTTAACTGGCGACATTTTTGTCGGGGAGAGTCTACTCCGAGGGAAGAGTCGGTCAAGAAATAGAACCGATGAAACAACCCCGACGTCACCGACGTCAGCCCCATCCATGCTGGCAGACGAACTCGATAAACCGGCTAACGACGCTTCTCAAATTGAGCTGGTAGATGACACGCGGTAAGAGCAAATACGCCCCAAGGTTCAGTTCTTGACTCCCTGAGTCTTCCTATCTAAGATGCGTGCACACCCTGACCTGCCCAGTAGTTGACAGCTATCCCATGGTTTCACCCAGAGTTGTCCTGGTTTGAGGTGTTGCGTAGCCGCAGAGCTTTTCGCGTTCGATGCGATGTCCAAGGGCCGCAAGTCCTGGCTCAGTGTCCTCTTTCGCAGAAACAATTTCATAGACAGTTAACCAGCCTCGAAGGTGGAGCGTATGTCGATATCTTTTGCTGATCGTATTGAAGTGCCGGACGAGGTGCTTATCTCCGGGCTCCAGGGCGAGTCAGTCATTCTCAATTTGAATAGCGAACGCTATTTTGGCCTGGACGAAGTAGGCACGCGCATGCTTTCCGTGTTGAATGATGCGGAATCGATTCAAGCTGCTTACGAGACTCTACGTGAGGAGTACGACGTCGAGGACGAAACACTGCGGCAGGATTTGATTTCGATTATTGAACAACTGTTGGAACTGGGAGTGGTGAAGATTACTCGTGAGTAACTGGCACAAGGTCAAGGGATTGACATCCGGAGAGAGATTATTGCTCTTGCAGGCTGCGCTGATGTTGCCGGCGACGGCGCTGGCTCTAAGGACGGTGGGCGTCAAACGATGGCAAGGCGTTCTGGCAAGAATTCCCACCCAGAAGCTTGAGTTAGATCATCGCAATATTAATCGTGATGAACCGTTGAAGCTGGTACCAAGAACAGTTGCCAGACTTGTTCGAGCGGCCGCGAACCATGGAATCTATCAAGCAAACTGTTTGGAACAATCACTAGTGTTGTGGTGTTTGCTCAAACGCGCCGGCGTCGCAAGTGAGATTCGCTACGGCGCCCGCAAGGAACAGGAGCAACTACACGCGCACGCCTGGGTCGAATGCCTGGGACTGACACTAAATGAAGATCGGGGCGTCGAGCAGCGCTTCGCGCCATTCAATAACACACGAACAAACCGGCTGGCCCCAACCGCCCTTCAAGATTTATGAGTGGAATCGTCGGTATCGTTGATCTCGACGGAGCACCTGTCGACCGGGATCTAGTCGCGCGAATGACTGCTTTCATGTCTTTCCGCGGACCCGACGCGCAAGAGATCCTTATCGACGGTAACGTTGGCTTTGGCCACACAATGCTCCGCACGACGTTTGAAGCACAGACAGAACTACAACCAATCACCCTGGATGGAAAAGCCTGGCTCACAGCAGACGCACGTATTGATGGGAGCGCGCAATTGATTGCGGAATTGGAAGGAAAGCTGCAAAGGAGGTTGCGCTTTTCGGTCCCATCAAATGGCCATGGGCCCGATGAAAGAGTTCCGAATGACGCCGAGCTAATCCTTTATGCCTACGAAGCCTGGGGCGAAGACTGCATACAGCATCTAATCGGTGACTTTGCCTTCGCGATCTGGGACACGCGAAAGCGCCAACTCTTCTGCGCACGGGATCCCTTTGGTGTAAAGCCTTTCTATTATGCCCACGTCGGCAACGCCTTCGTTTTCAGCAACACTCTAAACTGCCTCCGACTGCACCCAACCGTCTCGGATGAACTCAATGAGGTAGCAATCGGAGACTATCTTTTGTTCGGCCTGAACCAGGATCTGGCCTCGACCACCTTCAGGGATATTCAACGTCTGCCACAGGCCAGCTATCTGACAGTTTCAATTGAAGGCAGAAGGATCCACCAATTTTGGAATGCGCCAACGAGCGGTCAAATACGGTTTCCAAAATCCGAGGACTATGTTGAGCGATTCAAGCAATTGTTTTCGGAGGCTATAAGCGATCGGTTAAGGACGACCACGGTTTCGGTTTCAATGAGCGGTGGACTGGATTCTACCAGCGTTGCCGCAGTTGCTCGAGAGCTCTTGCCTGGCAGTTCTGCTGCATCCCCGCTCCGGGCGTACGCCGTTGTTTATGACCGGCTCATTCCGGATCAGGAGCGTCATTTTTCAACTTTGGCAGCCTCCGCCCTTCAAATTCCAATTAAGCACATTGCGGCTGACGACTACCCATTATTTGATGAACGAGCGTCACACGCAGTAGAGCAGCCTGAACCTTTTCTTGTGAATCCCACCGTGGCGCAGTTCAACGAACTATTAAGCTCAATGGCGGCGCACAGTCGAGTGGCGCTCAGCGGGTGGGATGGCGATGCTTTAATGAACGAGCCGGCGAATTCTCATTTTGCAGCCTTAGCAAAAGGCCTGAAGATAAGAAAACTTGTTGCTGACGCAAGCTCGTTTATCTCGTCGCATCGGCAGCTTCCCCCGATCGGGTTCCGAACCAGATTGAAGCGGCTGGTTGGCACGTATCCCCGCAAGTCTTATTGCCCCGAATGGATTGATGAGTCCTTTACAAGAGATCTTAATTTGCGGGAGCGTTGGATACAGTTCACGTCTGAGCCTGCCAAGGCCCACCGGACTCGTCCTTATGCATTTCGCGCCTTAGCCTCTACCAACTGGGCGCCGTTATTTGAATGTCATGACGCCGGAGTCAGCCGTTTGGCTTTGGAGGTACGGCATCCGATGATTGACGTGCGGCTGGTGGAGTTTCTGCTCAGCATTCCCGCGGTCCCCTGGTGTGTAAACAAAGAGATACTCAGGGTGGCCATGGCCGGCAAGCTGCCAACGGCTGTACTCAATCGCCCAAAAACTCCGCTGGCAGGCGATCCTGCTCTTCGCAGGGTGAAAGAGAGTAGTGTAAGATTCGTGGACAATTTCAAGCCAGTATCAGCACTTTGGAAATTTGTGAACATTGCCGCTTGCCCTGCAGTAGCGGGCGAACAGAACTCAGACAGACTCTGGGCCAATCTGCGGCCCTTCGAGTTGAATCATTGGTTGGAAAATTCTTTGCGATTCGGCCTAATAGGGAAGGACAGCGATGGAGACGAAATTGAATACTCCGGAACCGGAGCGGAAGCTAGACAGAAATCATACCAGCCGCCTAAGGTCTTTATATACGGCGACATTCGCGAGGTCACCCAAGCCGTCGGCAACATGGGCAATGTTGATGGCGGGGGCGCGCCGAATACCAAAACCGCTGCATGAGCCAGAAAATCACTACGATGGCCTGTTTGGATTTAGCGTAAACCGCGAAACACCTTAAGACCAATTAGCGATGGCCCGCGGTCATCGCCAACTAACAACAGGAGCATAAAGCGTGCAACTGGAATCTCGAGAAACCCAACCAAACAAACAAGAACTCAGCAAGCGTACGTATCAAACCCCGCAGCTGTTTATCTACGGCAGCGTTCGCGAAATCACCAGGAACGCGGGACCGAAGGGTGCGATCGATGGGGGCGGGGGCGCCGCCGCCGGACCCAAGACCGGTGTCTGAAGCTGGATAAACTTAGTATCAGAGCCGAGATACAATTCAGCCAGTCAAGAGCTGCAATCGTCGTTACCGGTCAGGTCTCCTCTTCCGCCCGGCACGCGAACGACGACTTGAATAAAGAACCCTTTAATCTTCTTGTAGCTCCTTGCTCTCCATTCGCCCATGTCTCATACCTTCTCGATCTACGGTCTCGACATTCTTACGAATCTGGAAATCCCGGGTATTCCTCCATCACCAATCTCTTCGGTAGACGTTCAGATCTCGTTTGGCAACCTGCCCGACTGGGTTGACGCTGTGGATCCTTCTGAGGTGGAACCGTGGTACACCACTGACTACAAAGACGAGTCAGGCGTCCCGACCCTAAAAGTCGTTAGGCTCTCTAAAAATTATTACCGGTTCAGTTATACGGATGAAACAGAATTTCTCATCGATCACCAAGGAACCAACGTTTGGGCAGTTTGGCCGGAAACACTCACGCTGGAGGACACCGCCACTTATCTCCTTGGACCAATCATGGGGTTCGTTTTGCTGTTGCGCGGTTGTATCTCTTTGCATGCGAGCGCAATTGCGATAAATGATCGGGCCATCGCGCTAGTAGGTCCGGCAGGAGCGGGTAAATCAACGACCGCGGCAGCGTTCGCGGATCTCGGTTACAGCATACTGGCTGAAGATGTAGTTACTCTCGATGATCGGGGCGATCTTTTCGTGGTACAACCGGCTTATCCATGTATCAGGCTTTGGCCGGAATCGGTAGCTGCGTTATTCGGGCAACATAACGACTTGCCCAGACTGACTCCAAACTGGGAAAAGCGTTTCCTGGATCTGACTCAGCAGCCTTATCAATTCCATCAGGAACCCCTTTCTCTTGCGGCCATCTACCTTCTGGAGGAGCGCTCTGAAAGCAGTGCGGCGCCATTTGTAAAGCAGGTACCAGAATCGAAAGCTTTGATGTCGCTCGTCGCAAACACTTATGCCACGCGGCTGATGGATAAGGTGATGCGCGCCCGGGAATTCGAAATCCTGAGTCGTCTTCTGAAAACAATCCCCGTGCGACAGATCACTCCGCATACAAGCACATCTCGAATTCCTGAACTTTGTAAACTTATTAGCGAAGATTTTGAAACCCTAGAGAGAAGCAGCGACGAGCAAGCACAATCGGCACAATTCCTAAATGTATAGCGTTGCAGGTTACGGCAAGATGGTGGCGGACGCCCCGCGTATGGAAGCGTACGTCGGAGCGTTGCGTCAGGTAGTAAAGCCCGGATCGGTGGTTGTAGATCTCGGCAGTGGACCAGGATTGTTCGCTATGCTCGCCTGTCAGTTGGGAGCGCGGCGTGTTTATGCGATAGAGGCTGATAACGTCATCGAGGTAGCACGGCAAGCGGCCATCGCCAATGGTTATCAGGAACGACTTATCTGCATCCAGGATTATTCAACCCGCGTGACCTTGCCTGAGCGGGCAGACGTCATCATTTCCGACCTGCGCGGCGTCCTTCCATGGTACGAGCAACATCTGCCTTCTATCGTGGATGCGCGGCACCGGCTGCTCAAATCCGATGGAATTCTTATACCTCAGCGTGACGTTGTGTGGGCAGCGCTGGCGGAAGCTCCCAAACAATACAGCGACATTGTCGGCCCCTGGGAAAATAATCGCTACGGGATTGACTTGAGTTATGCGCGGCAATACGTAACCAATTCATGGCGGAAACTTCGCGTTAAGACAGAGCAGCTACTGCAGGAACCTGTTCGATGGTGCGAACTTGACTACTCCAGGCTGGAAAGTCCCGATGCGGGCGGCGAACTTTCCTGGACCATAGCACAAGCGCGGACTGCTCATGGGTTGGCAGTTTGGTTTGACGCTGAACTAATCGATGATATCGGCTTTTCCAGCCATCCTGCCAATGCCGAAACGGTCTATGGCAATGCGTTCTTCCCGTTCTCGACACCAATCCAGTTTGCCGAAGGGGATATGGTAAAGGTGGACCTTCGAGCGCACCTCGTTGTTGATGATTACGTGTGGACCTGGGACACGATGGTTTTTTCACAGGGTGAGATGACAAAGACTAAAGCGAAATTTAACCAGTCCACGTTTTTAGGCGTGCCTCTCTCACTCAGGCAACTACGCAAGCGCTCTGCCAACTTCGTTCCCACGTTGAATGAGGATGGAGAGAAAACGGCTGAGGTACTGGGACTGATGAACGGTCGCATCTCGTTGCGAGAAATCGCCGACCGCCTGGCAAGGACTTTTCCTGAACGTTATCCAAGTAGCGAACTGGCGTTTGCAGAAGCGGCGGAACTCTCTCTGAAATACGGCAATGAATAGCCTGAAGCTTTTGTCCTCCAAGCTGCGCAAAGCTTTGGCACAGTTGCCGCATTTGCCGCGTGCATTATCGCTGGTGTGGCAGGTGGCGCGGAGGTGGACCATCGCCTGGGTAGTTCTCCTCGTCGTCCAGGGTTTGTTGCCGGTCGCGGTCGTCTATTTAACCAAGCTGGTCGTTGATGGCATGGTTGAGACGCTGAGAAGTGGCGGCGAGTGGCCGAGTGTGCGCAATGTTCTGATAAGTGTTGTGCTGCTCGGCGTCGTCATGCTGCTAATTGAAGTCGCACGCGGTGCCGGCAGACTGGTACGAACCGTACAGTCGGAGTTGCTGCAGGACCATATTCACGCCCTAATCCATGAAAAGTCCGCGAGTGTCGATCTGGCCTTTTGCGAGTTCCCGGACTATTTCGACCACTTACATCGCGCGCGGGGGGAGGCAACATATCGCCCTGTAGCTTTGCTCGAAAATCTTGGAAGCTTATTTCAGAATGGCATTACGCTCATCGCCATGGGCGCGATCCTGGTTCCACTCGGACCCTGGCTCGCGATTGCTCTGATCATCAGCACGTTCCCTGCCTTTTTCGTTGTCCTGCGTTATGCGTTAGCGGAGTACCAATGGCGACTCCGGACCACGGCGGACGAGCGTCGCACCTGGTACTACGATTGGGTGCTGACCGCGACGGAAGCTGCTGCCGAATTACGCCTCTTCGGACTGGAGAAACATTTTCAATCGGCTTACCAAAGCTTGCGCAGAAAACTGCGTAATGAGCGCCTGAGGTTGACATGGCAGCAGAGTCTGGCGGAACTGGGAGCCAGCATGCTTGCACTGCTCATTACCGGTGCCGCCATGCTTTGGATGGTTTGGAACGCCACGCGCGGCCTGATCACACTCGGTGACCTGGCTCTTATCTATGCAGCTTTCAATCAGGGGCAGCGGTTGATGCGCACGCTCCTGGAGAGCGTGGGGCAGCTTTACGCCAACAGTCTCTTCCTCGGCAATCTGTTCGAGTTTCTGTCACTCGAACCAAGGGTCGTAGCACCAGCACCTGACAAGGCAAAGACTCCGCGTGAAGTGCGACAGCAGATCAGTTTTCAAGACGTCTCTTTCAGCTATCCGCAGAGTCAACGACAGGCACTGGATAATTTCTCCCTCACAATCCCCGCCGGCCGGATCGTCGCGTTGGTTGGGCCTAACGGCGCCGGCAAGAGCACTTTGGTTAAACTGCTGTGCCGTTTTTACGATCCAGCGTCAGGCCGGATTGAAATCGATGGAACGAATATTAGGCAGATTTCCACTCCCCATCTGCGGCGCCTGATAACGGTGCTGTTTCAGCAGCCGGTTCATTACAACGCGACTGTCCGCGAGAACATTGAATACGGCAACCTGAGCAATGAAATGCAGCAGAGCGAGGTTGAAGCTGCCGTGGTAGCCGCGGGCGCGGAAAAAATCGTCGCAAAGCTACCGGAAGGTTATGAAAATATTCTTGGGAAGTGGTTTTCCGGGGGCACGGAACTCAGTGTGGGAGAGTGGCAGAGGATTAGTTTGGCGCGAGCATTTTTTCGTCGTGCCCCAATCATAATCCTCGATGAACCAACCAGTGCACTCGATCCATGGGCCGAAGCTGACTGGTTGCGACGATTCAGGGAACTGGCCCGCGGACATACGGCAATCGTTATCACTCACCGCTTTACAACAGCGATGTATGCCGACGAAATTCATGTAATGGACTCCGGCCGGATTGTTGAGTCTGGCACGCACGATCACCTTTTACGTCAGAACGGGCCGTACGCGGAATCCTGGACCAAACAGATGACAATTGCGGAGGTGGCATTACCTCAAGAAGTATGAAGGATTTGCGCGCTGAACATGAGTTACTGATCTGTATTGCGCGAAGGACTCTGGATGAACGCCTGGTCGATCGACTGCGTGATCTAATTCAACAAAATATCGTTTGGGAGTACTTATTCAATAGCGCGTCCATCCACGGACTACTGCCGCTGCTTGCCACTCATCTCCTGGCGACTTCGCGCGATCTTCTCCCCGCACCAATCCTGCAGCAACTTAGAGCTGATTGTGTCGAGAGCGCCAAGAGCAACTTCTATTTGTTGCGCGAGTTGATGCGTGTTCTGCAGTTGTTTGACGCACAAGGTATTCGTGCACTTGCTTTCAAGGGCCCTGTCCTGGGTCATATTGTTTACGGAGATGTGGGCCTGCGCCGGCCCGGGGATCTGGATCTGCTGATTTCGAAAGAGGATTTTCTCCGCGCGAAAGATTTGCTGCAATCGAACGGTTTTTTAATGGAGCCGCAACTTAGCGCGGCGCAGCAAAAGGCCCACCTCGGCTTTCATTGTGAGATTCAGTTTTGCAATCAGGATCAGTTTAGTGTGGTAGATTTGCACTGGGGATTGACTCCGAAAAGCTTTCCGTTCTTTGTGCGCTTTGAAGATCTGTGGGCGCGTCGTCAAACCGTTCGCCTTGCCGGCCAACCGATACAAACCTTTTCAAAAGAAGATTTGCTGCTGTATCTCTGTGTGCACGGCGCGAAACACTATTGGAATCGTCTAGAGTGGATTGCGGCCGTCGCACAGCTTAGTTGTCTCCGGTCACCCCTGGACTGGTCAAAAGTGAGCCGGCTGGCCGACACAACCAGCAACCAGAAAACCCTCCAGTTAGGTTTATTGCTAGCCACGGACCTGTTTGGTTTTAAATTGTCGGAACCAGCCACCGAACTATTGAAGGACTCCAGACAATTGCAGAAGACGGCGCTGGCCCTGAAGGAGAAACTGTTTATGAATCCCAGTGTAGCGCCGACACAGATCGCCGCCTTTCGGTGGAACCTGCAAATTATGAATCGACGCCGTTATGCGGTCCAAAGCTTTCTCCGCTCAATCTTCGTGCCCACAATTTCTGATTGGCAAAAAGTAGATCTACCCGATGCGTTGTATCCGTTATATTACGCAACACGACCGTTGTTACTTTTGAAAAAATACGGGACAAGAAAACCTTAGTAGAGCAATGAAACACAACCGCGCCGACGTCCACCATGAGATCAAGAGTTGTCGCGAATCCTCAAAATAAGATTTGCCTAATCAGTTTTCGCCCCATATTCTTCACCGCATGATCCTGGTGGTTGAGGAATTATGAAGGGGCCCGGATTCCCCATGCAGCAGTTTCAAGAACTCGGTGAGCTGATCGAAGAACGCTGGCGCGCGGAGAATTACAGCGAACAACTCTTTCCCGAAATCGCCGCGCAAGCGCTCGCCGAAGCGGATCTTCCCTCCAAGGTCGATCCCTGGGACATCATTCGTTGGGTCCACACTTCCTCGACACTCCCCGAACAAAAAGACGTTCCCGGCCGTTTTGGCAATCCGCCTATCACACTCTTTTCTGGTCCCAGGTTTTATATAGACGTCTACTACTGGCTCGACGGCACCACCAGCATCCACCAACACGCATTCACCGGCGCTTTCCAGGTGCTGCTAGGCTCAAGCATTCATAGCCATTTCAACTTCCGCACGGACCGGATTCTCAACGAACACTTTTCAGTCGGTGAGGTTGAGCTGCTGACGGTTGAGCTGCTGAATGTAAACGACATCAAACACATTAGGCCCGGCAGCCAATACATTCATTCACTGTTTCACCTTGAGCGGCCCTCAGCGACGATCACCGTGCGCACCGAACATACGCCTTCATCCGCTGTACAATATGACTATCGGAAGCCCTACTTCGCCATCAATCCTTTCTTCCAGAATGTTGCAATGATCAAAAAACTGCAGACAGTTACACTTCTACTCGGTATGAAGCATACAAATGCCGACGAGATGATTGTGGATCTCGTGACGTCTTCAGATTTTCACACGACTTATTTCATTTTGTTGGAGGCGGCCGCGCATCTGCGCCACCGCCATATGGACGAATTGTTCGGAATGTCCGCCGGTAAAGATCGATTTGATGCGCTCGTCGAACAAGCGCGTACAGTGCACGGTGATCTGGTCGATAAGTTTATCTCTGTGCTGGACGAACAGGATCGCCAGATGAACATTATCGGGAAACGAAATACGGTTACGGGAGAGGAACACCGTTTCTTCCTGGCATTGCTGCTAAATGTTCCCAGCCGCAAGAAGATCTTGGATTTGGTCAAGCATCGTTTTCCGGAAACTGATCCGGTGGAGAAGATACTTGATTGGGTCGAGGAGTTAGGACAGACGCGCGTACTCGGATCGAAGGAACCGAATGTATTAGGTATTGAAGGCTTCGGGGACAAACATGTTTTGGATCTTGAGAATCAATTGAAACGCAAATCGGCGAGTACTGGTGAGGACAATGGCGATAACGTCAATCTGTTACCAGATCTTCAGAATTCGCTGATGTTTAAATTCCTTGTCAACACTTAACAATTCCCGGTCTCAGCCTGGCCGTGCAATCACTGGCAACACCGTTGCTATTCCCGTTACATGGACAACCATGGGGCTGTTTTGCAGGTACAGCCGGCACGACACTTGAGCATTCGCAGTTTTGGGACAGCCAGTAATCAACAAACCCCACCCCGCCCATTGTTTGGGCGGGGTGGGGAAAGTTTCCAGGACGCGTTTACTGGCAGAATTTCCCGGATTGCTGCGGGTTCAGCGGGAACACAGTACACGCTGGTGCTCCCGGTGGTTCCTGCTGGCATGTTTGCGAGATACATTGATTCGGGCTAACGCAACAGCCACCCGGTGGAATCGGGGGTGGTGAAGCCTGCGCTGAAGCATGCGGCGTCACAAGTGAAACTATCGCCGGCAAAGCAGCGGCAGCGACGCCGAGCCGCGCTACCATCTGGCGGCGTGTCATGCCTGCCAGCATAGCGGGTTTCGCCGGAGATTCATCAAGCAGCTTAAATTTTTCCAATTGATCCAGAGCAAGCCAGACAACATTTTCGTCAACGGCGGACTGGTCCGGCGAAGTTAGTTGCGCCGCGATGTCCTTGATGCTGTTCTTTCCGTCGCAGCTTTTCCAAACGCGTGCGGCGGTGTCGTTTAGACAATGGGCTTGGTCGGTTTCCAAATCATATACCAAAGTTTCGTTGTCAACTTCTTTGACGATTAGAGACGCCTGTCGGGCGCGAGGTAATTCTTTCATAATCGGGGCCTCCGGAATTTGGTCTTACGCGAGCACGTCTGGTGCAAACTGCGCAGGACATGCAGGGAGCATTTCATGCCTTTGGGACTATCAAGCCAAAATCATCAGCTATGAAAATTTTCAATTCGACTACCGACGACTAAAGAATCCCGTCTCGCAAAAGGTTCAACACCATTAGATTTTGCCTCGGAGATTCTTCGGAAATAATGGAGTCAGATCAACAAAAGCGCGGGCAAAGCGGCTCGAGTCCTTCGTGGCTCTTGATGCTGGTTTGGCGTGAAAGATAACCACCATTGTGTAAAGTGTCAATCGATTTCTGGTTCCGTCCAGGACGACGCAGATAGGGGGCTAACCCAATCGGCTACTTCATTAAACAATGTTGGCTATTTCACCGCCGGTTCCCGTCTTGCCCCTGCCGTAAGAAACTCAACGAATTTGTGGATCTACGGACTTGTTGACCGGCTGGGAGTCCTTTATCAAGCTCAATAGCAAGGAATCTAGCAAAGCGCACGCGACGCTAAGGCCGCCGCTAAAATGGGCCGGAGGAAAGCGTTGGCTGGTGCCTCACCTGCTCGACATTTGGGACGAACATAGACACCGGCGTTTCGTGGAGCCTTTCTGTGGTGGGCTGTCGATCCCGCTGGCCTTGCAACCCGAACGCGCACTTTTAAACGACATCAATCCCGCATCTAATCAATTTCTATTTGCAGCTCAAGCGTGGCTTGCCTCTGACAATGGAGATGCGTAACGATGAAAAACTTTTCTACCAACACCGAGTGCGCTTTAACGAGTTGATCAACCGAGGCGAATGGAAAACATCGGAGGCAGCTCAACTGTTCTATTACCTGAACCGCACAGGCTTCAATGGCTTGTGCCGTTTCAATCAAGGCGGCGAATTTAATGTCCCTTTCGGTAGGCACACCTTGATCACCTGTACCGGGATTTTTCGGCGCTTAGGAGGATTTTCAAACGGTGGAAGTTTTTGAGTTGTGACATCATGTCACTGCCAATTGAGCCAGATGATTTCATTTATGCTGACCCGCCGTACGATGTAGAGTTCACTACCTACAGTCCGGGAGGTTTTACGTGGGACGACCAGGAACGCACGGCGGGGTGGTTGGCAAAACACAAAGGACCGGTGTTGCTGTCAAACCAGGCGACGAAGCGAATTGTTAAACTGTATAAGAAGGTGGGTTTTCAGTTGCGTTATCTTAAGGCGCCGCAACGGATCAGTTGCACAGGTGATCGAATTGCAGCCAGAGAAGTTTTAGCCTTGAAGACTTAGTTCGTGTGTTTCGTGTTTTTCGTGGATAGATTTAATGCGAAATAAAAAGCGAGCCGCGAATTACACGAAGCACACGAAGCACACGAAATACACGAACACACAAACGTTCACTTGAAGGAGCTTTCATGTTATCAACCGTCACCCGAGCAATTCTGTGCACATTTGCATTGTTCACGATTCTTAGCTCGGTTTCCTTTGCCCAGGATCCAAACACCACAAAAGCTCTTCATGCGCTGTTTGATCGCGAATGGCAATACGATCTGGAACAGAGCCCCATTCGCGCGTCTCAGCTAGGCGACCGCCGTTGGAATGATCGTTGGCCCGATCGGAGCCTCGCCGCCATCCAACGACGCCATGATCGCAATGTGCAGGTATTAAAAGAACTGGCGCAGATCGATCGCAGCAAGCTTTCACCGGCCGATCAATTGAATTACGACCTGTTCAAAAGAGACTACGAGGTTGACATCGAGGAGCACCAGTACCGCTGGTATCTCGTGCCGCTGAATCAACGGGGCGGAATACAGACGCAGAATGAACTCGCCGACTCGCTTCGGTTCACGACCGTAAAAGACTATGAAGACTGGATTGCGCGGCTGAACGCGTTTCCCGCGTACATGGACCAGACGATCGCGCTGATGCGTGAAGGGGCAAAGGCACGCATGATTCTGCCGAAGGTGATCATGCAGCGCGTACCCGGACAGATTGAAAAACAACTGGTCACTAAGCCTGAAGATAGCCCGTTCTACAAACCATTCAAACGTTATCCTGCTAGTATTGCTGCCGCAGACCAGCAGCGACTCTCGCGGGCGGCAGCGACAGCCATCAGTGCCAACATCCTTCCATCATACCAACGCTTCAATAAGTTTTTTGTTGATGAGTATCTGCCGGCAACCTTCGAAGAGGTTGGGGCTTGGCAGATGCCTCAGGGCGAGGCGATGTATGCATTTTTAACGCGCAAGTTTACGACGACGAAAACCACACCTCGCGAAGTCCATGATAGAGGACTGAGCGAAGTAAAACGCATCCGTGCGGCGATGCACGAGGTAATGAACAAGGTCGGGTTCAAAGGAACGCTCCCGGAGTTCTTTCATTTTCTCAGGACTGACAAGCAGTTTTACTACGAGAAGCCTGAGGACTTGTTGGCCGCTTACGAGGCGATGTCCAAACGTATTGACCCGCACCTCGTCAAAGTCTTCAAAACATTGCCGCGCATGCCTTATGGCGTCGAAGTAATTCCTGCGGCTGCGGCGCCCGACACGACTACGGCTTACTACCGTCAACCGGCGGCAGATGGTTCGCGCGCCGGAACCTATTTCGTCAACCTATACAAACCTGAGTCACGTCCGAAGTACGAAATGATGGCGTTATCGCTACATGAAGCGGTGCCGGGTCATCACTTGCAGATCGCTCTGGCGCAGGAATTGGGCGACATTCCAAACTTCCGGCGGTTTGGTGGGTACACCGCGTTTGTCGAAGGTTGGGGTTTGTACGCGGAGTCGTTAGGAGAAGACATGGGACTCTACGACGATCCGTATGCGAAGTTTGGTCAACTGACTTACGAGATGTGGCGCGCGGTGCGGCTGGTCGTCGATACCGGAATGCATCAGATGAAGTGGACGCGCAAACAGGCGATCGACTACTTCATGGAAAACGCACCAAAGGCTGAGTTAGACATTATCAACGAAGTCGATCGGTACATCGCGTGGCCCGGTCAGGCACTCGCTTACAAGACCGGCGAGCTCAAGATCAAAGAACTAAGAGCGCGTGCGAAGAGCGAACTGGGTAATAAGTTTGATGTGCGCGAGTTTCATGACGTAGTGCTCGGCTCGGGCGCGGTGCCGCTGGATGTGCTGGAGCGACATGTGGTCGAGTGGATTGCAAAGAAGAAGTAGGATTCGGCTCACGTTTCGTGTGTTTCGTGTAATTCGTGGACCTTTTTTGTCCGGAATTAAAAAGCGATCCACGAAATACACGAACTACACGAAGTACACGAAAAGAACAGACTGCCCGCCACTAAATGAAAGCACAACGATCATGGTTGCCGGAGTTAATTTATGCTGACGGCAAATTTCAAAGCGGTCGTGCAATAACCTTTGACGATCGCGGACAGATCGCGTCAATCTCCGGTCAAGCCAGTCAATCAACCCATCTCAGGAATCGCGCTGTTCTTCCCGGTCTTATCAATGCACACTCCCACGCGTTTCAGCGCGTCATACGCGGCCGCACCGAATACCGCACTGGGGAAGATAAAGATTCCTTTTGGACCTGGCGCGAAATGATGTACAGCGCCGCCGAGCGATTGACTCCGGAAGACGTGTACGACGCGTCGCGTATGGCCTTTCTGGAAATGGCACTGGGCGGAATCACTTCGGTTGGCGAGTTCCACTACTTGCATCACGCGCCGGACGGGCACTCCTATGAGGATCCGAATCTCCTCGCAAAGGAAGTTGTGCGGGCTGCTCGGGACGTCGGATTACGCATCGCCCTGTTACGTGTGGCTTATGCGCGCTCCGGTTTTGAAACGGAGCCTAATCCGAAGCAACGGCGATTCATTGAAGTCGATCCCGAAATCTATCTCAAGCATCTGGAGCGGTTGATTGCGGATCTCGGCGCGTCCGAAACCGCTTGGGTGGGCCTGGCGCCGCACAGTGTTCGGGCCGTTCCGCTGAACTATTTGCGAACAATTATCACGTTCGGTAACAACAAGAACCTGCCGATACACATGCACGTGGCTGAACAACCTGCGGAAATTTCCGCGTGCATTGGTGAATACGGCCGTTCGCCGGTTGCTTTGTTGGCAACTGAAGGTTTATTCAGCGAACACTTCACGGCGGTGCACGCCATTCATGTCTCGCCGAAAGCAGCGAGGATGATTGCCCAGGCACGGGCACTTGTTTGCGCTTGTCCCACTACCGAGCGCAACCTTGGCGATGGTGTGGTCCCGGTCGACATGTATTTTCAGAACGACGTTCGAGTCGCGTTAGGAACTGATAGTCACGTTCAG